>Ga0056128_1001520_pt1 | contig 26063 bp, 12 predicted proteins | sample WorMetLIZISLAND2_FD_71113 | JGI IMG/M metagenome (GOLD analysis project Ga0056128, IMG submission 71113) | Marine gutless worms symbiont microbial communities from Max Planck institute for Marine Microbiology, Germany - Olavius geniculatus... ... | reverse complement strand
TTGTCACTTGACGACAAGTTGTCTCAGGAATATTCGTACCAAAAATTATTAAAATCCGATAATCCTTCTTCACGTTACAGTCGAAAATGTCGGGGATGTTTTTTTGGGACACAGTGTAGTTACTCTACGCATCTGAAATACGCACGCAGACGACGACGTACTACGGCAGGCAAAGCTCGATCAATTAACGATTCGTGATTGACTGACCAATCACGCAACCAAACTACGGTATAGACTAGCAAAAAGTCTGAAAAAGACATAGGAACAGCAGCATTAGAAACAACGTTAATTTCGCTGATGGCGAATTCAATACGCCTAATTTCCGAATTCGCTATTCGTCCATACCCGCTCAGTCCCACTGTCAGGTTCGATTGGTAAACGATAACAACAATAGGCCTAATCCAGATTATCTTTCTAACTCATTTTCGAAAATAAAATATTGCTAAATAACAGCTGAAATTCAAATTTAGCTTAGTGCACAGTCCGTTCATCAACTACAACACCACTCGTTTCTGCCTAGCTATGACACTTGACAGCTGGCAACCACGACATCCGTAATGACCATCCCTTCCCGTATTACGATCGTAGGCCTATATTCACCAAACTGTTCCACTCGGCGGATTGCTCGAGCTACCAAACAATCCGGTCGCAAGCAAGCAAGTCGACTGTCTAGACGAACCGGTGGCGCAGCAGCAGTAGCATTAGAAGCAACGCGCGTTGTTGGCGCGTTGGGTTGTGGGTGGCGCGAGAACGAGAGCGAGGCGTGATAATGCCCAGAACGAGGCGCGGAGTCGGCGGCGCCTCAGCGCCAAAACACGAATCAATAGCAAGCAAGCAGTTCGTGCTTCGTTCGGCGTGATGATTATCAAAAGCCGCCGCCGACGAACGGACGGACGAACGGACGAACGTCGCAGCGAGCGGCAGTGACTGGCAGCAAGCTCTCGATCGATCAACTAGCATCCACGTGCCCACGTACCGACCTACCAGACCAACCGACCGAGCACGTCAGATCGATTCTCCTCATGCACAAGACCGGACCCCCAGACCCAGACCGTCAACTCCCTCTCCTCCGTCTGCCGTTACCCGTTCATCTACCCCCTAGCAGACACCCAAACCTCCCCCACCTAGTCTCATTTCCTCTGCTACTGAAACTGTTCCCTTCCCCGGCTGCAGACGCGGTTATGAGTCTATACGCGGCAAATCGAAATATTACGGACATCCTATTACGCTCGAGCTGTCAGGCGACGTGGGGACTGCTCAAGCCTCAAAGTACGAGTACGCTACGTTAGCTGTGACCAGCAGAAGCAGTTGAAGTTATCCGGCATTATCCCGTCACATTCCCGTGTTTCATTATCCGCATTATCCACTATTCGCTCTTTAGCCACCAAACACCACATCCATTTCTGTGAATTCAATTACGCGCAAGCAAGCCACTTGCGTCTAATGCCTCGACTGAACAGAACGTCGGGCAGCTCGGTTTAACGAAAATGCACGAAAAACGATTGCAAATGCTAGGTCTGTACACTTGATAACTCTCGTACAGACGCTGGAGCAACATAACGTACTGAACATAATAGTCTACAGCTGGTATTATGATATGGCAAACGCAGAGGTACAGATATCGGTTTAAATCCCACTAAAACAAAAAAAGCATAGTCATATACTAACACATAAAATTTTGTCTCTCTATTTTGCTATTCGTTCGCAGAGTAAGATGCTGTTTGTCATTATGAGACCCGTCACTTTTAACTCTTCACAATGTACTGAAGAATGCGTTTACTGGCCGACCTTCGCCCGGACTCGTTGAGGAGCTTACAATGTTCTCATACTGCATAACTTGATTTGGGAAGAAAAGGGAAACGAGAAAAAGAGAGGCGCGAACATAACGCAAACAGACGAAAAAGAAAGTTCCAACTTTTTCACTGCGAAGTACGCGTATAATAATGGGCGACATTATCCGGTCGCCGAATTCAACAGCTGGACATGATGATAAGATGTTGTAAATGATGTTGATGAACCATGGTTGATTATGGCAATGCGTTGTAAACACGTTATGGGAAGTGATAGCAACAACGGTTGTCATAAGCTCATTAGATGCAACTGCATCAGAATCGTATTAACGCCAATCAAAGCCAAATAAACCACCAGTAAAGCAGTTATTTTACTGATTGGCTCAATAGCTGAACCGAAGCGAAGTCATACTCCGTAGTTCGTACTCCGTGCAGCATTAAGCCAATTAAGTACATGGAAAAAAAACAAATCGCACCGTTGCTGTACTTAATTGGCTGAGTGATTTTAGCAATGTTTGTATGGGTGCATATAGCAAACAAGTTATTTGAGCAAAGCTCACGTGACGCGCGAAAGCAGCGGTTTTACCACCTCGGCAATCAGTGTACAGCAATAAGATATTAATGCATCTCGAAAAAGTACTTAAATTTGAGGCCTCCGTATAAAAGACTCCTTGAATTTAAAAGATCGAAACTTAGATTTTTTAAAATGTACGTTCTATGCTAAAATGTCATACGCAGTTTGTCCAGGTCCATCTCCAGCCATTTCGGTGCAATTCACTCTTAAAATGTGTAACGCAGCCAGAAATCGCAAAAATCATTAAAAACCCCTATTTTTAGAGTTCAGGGCCATTAAAGGTTATCGACGTTGACATCAATAAAAAGCCTGTCGCTATTATTATGAGCAGCATGTCCGTGCCTATCTGCAACCGTTTTCACGCTACACGAGCCAATAGAGGTAAAATAATCGCTTTTTAGGAGGTACCCATCTTTGACGCCCGCCTGCGCCGGCCTCTTTGAACCTAAAAGGTCTTGACTTAAACTGCTGAAATCTACGTTTAGTGCTGAAAATTTCATACGCAGGCTGTCCTGGCCTATCTGCAGTCATTTTGGCGCAATTCATTCTTAAAATGTGTGTCGAAGCCCGAAATTACGAAAAATTTATGAAAACTCCTAATTTTGACAGTTCAAGGTCGTTCAAGGTCATCGATGTTGATAGAACTAAAAAGCCTGTTACCAGTGCTTGTTATGATAAGCAACATGTCTGTACCTATCTGCAACCGTTTCACACTATAAGAGCCAATAGCGGCAAAATAACGTCTTTTTATAGGGGGTACCCCTCTTTGATGCCCTCTTTCGAGAGGACCCCCCTCACTCATGAGGATAAAATTTTGTCACGATAAACTAGATTCCTTGAGGCAGCTCACAGTGAAAATTTCGTGATCCTAGCTGGCACCGTTCTGACACAATACAGCAGTATGACGGACAGACGGACGTACAGACGCACAGACCATGGCTAAGACGCGCGAAGCATTCTGCTATCGCGCGTAATGATATATGATATATGATATGTCTCTAAAAACGAAGCACAATGTAGATATAATTATTTGAAACTGAGCGATATGTGTATTGTTTTTGACCGACCGTTATGTCAAGCCTTGCGTATGATGTGTCGTCTGTTTGTCTGTTGTTTGTCGACATTTGTAACGGATGTATTGTGGCATAACGGTACGTGGTCGGAGATCGACCCTTAAATAAAGCGATCAGAGTTTCTTTAGACTGTCATTAATATCCATGTTTTATCTGCAGCTGTTTGGCTGTAATTTTGAATGCAAAATCAGTAGTTACTGCTTGCAGTCATCACCCACGTGCGCCGAATTACCGTATTGTGTCCTGGCGTTGATTGCAGCGTTTGATATAGCAGCGTCACCAGTGCGTGGATGAGACTGCAGTCACTCTGGGAAATCGCTTTTATCCGCGACCGGAAGTCGAATCGACGCTGGTCTTCGAATATAGGCGATAGCCGCGGTACGGTCGGACTACCATAGCGATAGCTAGGCTTTTTGTTTTTTTAAAAATACAATTATAACTCGTATCGGATTTTATTGTAATTTTTCGATGTAGGCTGTTAGGTGCAACAAACATTGACAGACTGACAGAATCGCGGCAAAACGAACTGCGACACTGTTACGACCGCGACTTGTGCGCGTTGCAAATTTTGTTACAAGACGACAGACGTACAATTTATCATGTAGTCTACTGTATTATTTCACACAATAGCACTCATCAACAGCGCCAGCGGAATGTCCTTCTCCTTGCAATTTATTCGTTTCCCCAAGTACGATCGAGCGGACAGATAGACAGACCCCAGACATATATTCCACCTGTTATAACATATACAAATTACCAGCAGTTCACTGGAGTTTTGTCGTTGGCCACCCTATGGTGCACTGCAGCGATCCGCTTCCGCTCCGTCCCGAGACTTTTCCCAGGTGGCTTTTACTAATCACGGCCGATACAATACGATTAACATAATTACGTTGCTGAGCGTCTGGAATTATTTCCGGGAGTCGCTTCTTCGCGGTTAGAGGCAGGAAAAAATGACCAACGGAGCAGGTCGGTAGATTCAGTGGAGTTAAGCTTACGAACCAATACAATTCCTAGCCGATAGATCCATGAGCATACCGTAGTCATACATGCTTACACTGTGAGCTATTATAGGCCTAAAGATCGTGTGCAAGATTTCACAATCGACAAAAATGAGTTACTTACCGTGTTACTGTCGACAGTTGTTAGGCCTATCAATCAGTGGTAAAATCGATTTGCGCAGACAGAAACGTTGCACGAACAATTTTTCGAACACTGCAACCAACGGCGTCGCGTCGCGTTGTCACAAGACAGAGACACAGACACGACTTTTATCTCACGGTGCAGCGCGGCAGCCGGCCGCTGTCAAAGAATAGCAGAATCAGCAGCAGCAGCAGCAACAACAGCAGCTGCAGCAGCTGATGCTGCGGCTCGTTGGATACCAGGCTGACAGACAGCATTGAGCCGGTGTCCCATTATAGGATCGCCACCAAAAAGTCTTTTCCGGCCGACAATTTAGTGGCGGGAAGGATTTTTACCGGTAAATTGTCGGCCGGGGGAGACTTTTCTGGGGGGGGGCGATCCTATAGTGCGGAAACCTTTTATGGGGCCGGTGATATTTTAATAAGAGGGAGACATGTGAAATAATATACGAATTTATAAAGCGCTCAAAGTCAGCGAGCTGAATCTGAGACGCCAGCAGTCGCTAGATGGGTAGTGATGGGCTATAAACTGAGTAGGTGGGTTTTGAGATGGCGTTTGAAAGTTGAATGGGAAGTACAATGTCTAACTGATAAAAGGAGAGAGTTCCAAATCTTGGGAGCTTCATATGAGAAGGTTTTTTTGCCAAAGTCTAAGTAGACTGTCAAAAAGATGCTGATCAGCGGAGCGTAGTGTTCGAATAGGTGTAGGCCTATACTGATCCAATAATGATATCAAATATGGGTTGATTAGTGGAAAGCGTTTTATAAGCAATACTGGCCAGTTTGAAGGTGATGCGTGAGTGAATGGGTAACCAATGAAGTTCTTGTAAAAGGTTGATAGATGACAGATGATATTTGCACGGTAGCACTATACGAGCAAGAGAGTTCTGTACAGTAGGCTATGCAACCTTCTGATGTTGGTAGACACACGTAGAATTAAGTTGGCGTAATCCAGACGTGATTGAACCAAAGAAGCTGCTACAATCTTGGCCATATCATCAGTTAAAGCTCCTTAAAAGTCAGCAGATCTGCACACGGTTGATATGTGATCATGCAAATTTAAAATCCCTGATTATCTCTCCCCGGCCGGATTTTTTTTCATGGAGTAGATATTTTAATGTGACACCGGCCCTCGCACGCGCTGCAGACCATCAGTGTATTAAAGAACCGCCGACAGTTGGCTGTAGCGACCTTTAAGGTTACTTCGGACTATGCTTAGCAGCCATAGTGCCATCTACACAAATTATTGGTAACTGTTGACGATTAAGTTTATGTAATTCAGTATGTGTATTGTGGCGTGGTCCGTTGGTTAGCACTTGTTTCATCAACTTATAGTTGCTATACGCTGAGCCCACTTAATACCTGGATGGGTGACTGCTTTGGACAGGTAAACGGTAACCATCTCAATGGCCAATTCAACCAACTAGGTCAACCCAGCCTGGCCATCCCTGATCAGTAGTGTCTATGTAGGCCCAAATGAGCACCAACCAAAGCTACGACGCAAACAAGCACACCGCGCGATGGATTATCTCCGTATCTACGGTCTAGCAGTGTAAGCTGGTGTCTGGCTGAGGGCTAAAAACACGAAGTCAACGCCGCGTGAACCTAATGCTCGAGAAGAACCTCACGTCTTTACATAACTGCATATCGAGTCTGTTTGTCTGTTTAACAGCAAGATAACTGATGAATTTCAAATAATTATTCACAGAACTGTGATAGTAAAAGGCTGTAACAAACTGACAAACAATATTTTAAAGTGATAGGCCTAGATTTGGACAAACGCATATCATTTTTTTCGCGCGAGAGCTAGCATAGCTAGCTACCGGTAGGCCTATAGCGCGTATTTAGCTACGGTAGGCTAATTCTGTCTGTCTGTTTACCTGTCCGCCACGACCCGGTACCGATTCAAGCCCAAGTGAGATACAGACTTCGGGTTTTCACCGTATGATAGCCTAGAGTCTCTGGTATTTTGTGTCAAAATTTCATGCCGCTAAGTTTGGGGGTCCTCACGAACGAGAAGGCGAAAAAGGGGCACCCTTAAAACGTTATTTTACCGTTATTGGCTCGTTTAGCGTGAAAATGGTTGCAAATAGGGCGGCACAGACATGCTGCTTATCATGACAAGCACTAACGACTAGCTTTTTTAAAAATGTCAACATTGATAACTAAATGACCTTGAACCCTTAAAATAGAGAGTTTTAGTAATTTTTTTGCTATTTTGGACTGCGACACACATTTGAAGAGTGGATTGCGCCGAAATGGCTGGCGATAACCAAGACAATCTGCACATGAAATGTTCCGTGTTCGTTATTAAATATAGATTTTGGCAGTACAAGTCGCGACCCCTTATGTTTAAGGAGGTTTGCGCACGCGAGTGTCAAAAAGAGGTGCTTCCTTAAATGGTTATTTTTATATTGGCTTGTCTGTCGTAAAAACGGCTGCAGATAGACACAGACGTGCTGCTTATCATAACAAGTACGACGACGTAATTTTTAATGGTATCAACATCGACGATCTTGAAAGACCTTGAACCGCAAAAATAAAGGGTTTCAGTATTTTTTGCGATTTTCAGCTGCAGAAGAGTGATTTGCGACGAAGTAGCTGGAGATAAACCAAGATTACCTGCGAAAATAAATTACTATAAGCTCTCGCGCGTCTCATAAGCATTAGTTTAGATTTCTTGTATAGCGCAAAATTTGAACGAGATCCGAATTGGCACCACGAGGTGACAGCCGTGCAACTCAAACAGTTTTGCGGTAAGGCCTACCGTTTAGCTACAATACATTACATACTTTACAGACGACAGACGGACGGACACAAGCAGGGCTGAACAAAAAAATTTGAGCTAATGCTCATGACTCATGAGACGCGCGAGAGCATAGCAGTTTCTGTTAGCTGGTAATCTCGATCCATTTCGTCGCAATTCACTCTTTTGCAGCCAAAAATTGCCAGAAAAATCACTAAAAACCCTTATTTTGAGAATTCCTGGTCAATCAAAGTTATCGGTGTTGGCAATTCTAAGAAGCTCGTCGCCAGTGCTTGTTATAATTAAGCAGCATTTCTTCTGGGCCTCTCTACAACCATTTTTACGCTAGACAAGCCAACAGCGGATAAATAACCACTTTTTAGAGGAATACCGAATACCCCTCTTTGACACCCGCGTGCGCCGGCCTTTTTGACCCTAATGAGTCCGAACGTGGATTGCTAAAATCTACATTTAATGCTGAAAATTTCATACCTAGGTTGTCTTGGACTAGGCTATACACCGTGTCTCAGAAAAAAACAGTAAAATTGTTTTCGTCAGAACTTTGTCAAATTTTCACCAGCTTTAATAATTTTTGGCACAAAGATGGCTAGACGACAAAATTATGTAAAGTGCACTCATTTAGCACTTCACCTAATTTATGTCAACGCACTACCATGTGAAACACAGATGCTCCAAATTGTTACATTATACGCGGTGGTTATTTGTATCGGATTGCTTACCTGTGCATCATCAATTCGACAAAGGGTGCCACGTGTGTTAAAAATTTTGTGGTATTAAGTATTTTACAGTAAAAACAACAGACAACAAAATAGCTGACTAGTGAGCTTAATCGATAACTGAATGCCGTTTGATCAGTCGATCGTTAATTCCGCTATCAGCCGGTGGCGTTGCATTCCATTGTCTTTTTATGTAGGGCCCAATCTGGACATAAACTTTGATAATTTGCAAGCGAGTTATTATATAAACTTATAATTCTGTTAAATAATTTACATTGAGATTTATGTGCTTAATTAAGTCGTTACAGCATTTACTTGGAAAATATTTAAGCGTTATGCAAGCATTGAAAACATCTATGTTTCACATGGTAGTGCGTTGACATAAATTAGATGAGATAGAAAATAAATGCATTTTGCATAATTTCATTGTCATGGTCATCTTCTTGCCAAAAATTGTCAAATTTAGTGAAAATTTGACAAAGTTATGACAAAAACAATTTTGACTGTTTTTTTCTGAGACACGGTGTAGATGCAAAGATCTCACACATAGGCCTATCTCTTACAGAAGCCGAGTTATAACCCATTTTGTCCCATGTCTGTGCCTATCTGCAACTATTTTTACGCTAGACAAGCCAAGTTAGCCAACAACGGACAAATGACCACTTTTTAGACGGGTACCCATATCCGTCTTTGATACCCGCTTGCGCAACTCTCCTTGAACCTAGAGGGTTTAGACTTGGACCGCTAAAATGTACATTTAATGCTAAAAATTTTATGTGCACGTTGTTTTGGTCTATCTCCAGCTATTTCGGCGCAATTCACTCTTACAAAACCCTCTATTTTACGTGTTCAAGGTCATTCAAGGTCAACGATGTTGACATTCCTAAGAAGCTGGTCATTGCATGCTTGTTATGATAAGCAGAATGTCTGTGCCTATTTGCAACCATTTTCACGTTAGACGAGTCAATAGCGGGAAAATAAGGCCTTTTGAGGGGGTGCCTCTCTTTTGTCCCCTCTTTTGTGGGAACCCCTTTTACCCAACGGCATGCAATTTTGTCACGAAATACTATGCTATCATATGGTAAAAACCCGAACTCTCCATCTCATCTGGGCTTGAATTGATACCAGGTCGTGACGGACAGACGGACAGACGGACGGACATATACCGTAGCTAATACGAGCTGAAGCTACCGGCATGCTAGCTCTCGCGCGTAAAAAACCCTTTTAAAACCTCAAAAATACAGTTTTAGGTTTTTAAATTTTTTTCTGAAAACAAAAATAACCTTTAAAAACTTAAAACCTAATTTTTTAAACTAGGTTTTTTCCAGCCTGGACACAAGATCGTAGACTCGTAGTCATCGTACCATAAGTGCGACCGTTATGTACGGTCGGCTGAAAAAGAGATGTGAGTCCAGACGGGACGCGTGTCCGCAAGCATTCTGCGGAGGACGCAATTTCTTATTTATTTGCGAACGCTCCCTGAGAAAAACTGATGTATTTATCTCAACGTTTTTACTTTCTAATAACAATAATACTACAACATTTCAGTTGCATTTGCAGTTTTTTGCACATGCCATAATGGCACATCGTGATAGTGCCGACTCGTAGGCGGGCCCAAAATTCCGGGATCCGCACATCTCTGTTAGCAACTTTATGCGGTTATCTATTCTACGTTAGTTTGTTTACATTTTGTGTTGTTGTTATCATGATTTGTTGCATTTTCCTTTTTTCGCGTATGAAATATTTATGAGTTGTGTTTAAAATGGTGTACATTACGAGGCATCTATATCGGACAAAAAGGGTAATAGATTTTTGAATATTGTAATCAGTAATTAGTTTAACGTCTATCTTCCTTCTGACTATGGTCAAGCTTTTGCACGTTGAGACCATACATATAACTGCGAGTTTCTGATCACAGTTATTTATAGTCATTTATATGTATTTCAAAGAATATTAGTTTTAGATGTGAACGTGTAAACGTGTAATTTTATGGGATAGTGAAATTTTGTGACATTGCTGTACTTTCTATTCAATCTTGTGCATTTGTTGCTTGTTGCAGCATTTTATAGACAGCATAAGATTATTCGTCCGTGCAGGAACAGGAGGCCAAGGATTGCCAAAGTTCAATGGAATTGGAGGACGAGGCGGTGATATTTTTGTTGTTGGTCAAGAAAAGTCAACATTGAATAATGTTAAAAAGCAGTTTCCATCAAAACGATTCAGTGCAAATCAGGGTGAAGATAGCAGGTAAGCTTTGTTAATAGCAGTGGCATTATGGGTTGAAGAAAGTACGCTGGACAGGAAGTTGCAGTTTTACTGACAAACGTTGCATATTTCTGAATTTCAACAGAATTCTGTCATACAATTGCAAATTCAAACAGAGGAGATTATGGGTGCTCAAAATTTTAATTTTATCTCTTAATTATTTCAAAATGGAGGTTTTTAGTCTGGTTTGGTTGAAGATTTTTGGACACAAAGAAGATTTTCTGACAGCCCAAAATAGGGTGGGCAGTTGCCCACCACCATCGCCCCACCTGTCTCCCTGCCATGACACCATTGGTTAATAATACACTTTCTGTATATATGCTGCGATCCAAAAGAAACATTACTGATTTTGTTATTGATTACTGTCAGCTGTTTTTGGTAGATATGCACGTGTAACATATAGCCTGTAAGTTCTTTCACAGCAGTTTTTGGAAACTGTTCAAAATAACCCTGGAAACACTGGCCAGTGAAACAAAAATTGAAAGCATTTGTATAGTTGAATAAAAGCTTTCTCGGATGTTTGTTTACGTAAAATGCTTGTATTTGTTTGGATGAACAAAAATATGTATAAGCTGTAAGACATCTTGGATTGTTTTAGATAGATATAACTGATTACTTCAGCTAGTAGTGCGGTAGAAATTTCCAGTTTTTATGACATTTTTTTCTTATATTGTTAAAGTTTTTTTTTCTTGTTAGATAATTTCTCTATTTTTTACTTATTTATTGTCAATGCGTCTGTTGTGTTGGTTAAGGGGGCAGGCATTGCAAGGTGCTCCTGGTGTTCCACTAGAAATCATGGTTCCAGTTGGTGTGACAGTAAGAACAGATTTTGGTACAACCATAGGTACTGCCGTCAATTCTCATACTAATATTATACTTACTACTTAGTTAATTTGCTGCTTTGTGGTAATGAGTATAAATGCTTATCTTGTCAGTATCATGCAGTAGTGACTACAAGTATTGAAGTATATTATCACAGCTATTTTTGGACAAGTCATCACACAACAGTCAGCCAGATACCCTTTTTGTCCTGCAACCAACAGCCTTGAAGTGTTGCTGTCCATTAGCCGGTGATGTTGATGATTATACACCATGTCTCATAAAAAACAGTCAAAATTGTTTTGGCGTAATTTTGTCAAATTTCCACCAACTTTGATAATTTTTGGCAGAAAGATGACCAAGATGATATTATTATGTACGGAGCACTCATTTATTACCTCACCTAATTTATGTTAATGCACTACTGTGTGAAACGCAGATGCTCCAAATTGTTACATTATGCGGCGATTATTTGTATCAGATGGCTCACCTTTGCATCATCAATTTGACAGAGGGTGCAACGTGGTTCATTAATTTTTAAATATTAAATATTTTACGCTGAAAACAGCAGACAATAAAATAGCTGGCTGATGAGCTTAAAACATATCTAATCGATAAGTGAATGCGTTTGATCAGTCGATCGTTGATTCTGCTATTGGCCATTGGCATTGCATCTAAGCCATTGCATCTTTGTATGCGGAGCACACTTTGGCATAAATTCTAATTTGCAAAAGAGTTGTTATACAGACTTATAATTTTGCCAAATAATTCACATTATAGTGTACTTTCTGTTTAATTATCTTGTTACAGCATGTACTTGAGACAAAAACTCAGCATTATGCAACAATTTGGATGTTTCACATGGTAGTGCATTGACATAAATTAGGTGAAGTGGAAAATGACTGCACCTTACATAATTTCATCATCTTAGCCATCAACGTGGCAAAAATTATTAAAGTTAGTGAAAATTTGACAAAGTTATGACAAAAACAATTTTGACTGTTTTTTTTCCGAGACACGGTGTATCACCAGTCATAGAAGTTATTTGTGCTGTGAGCATGAAGTAATGAAGTAGCATGATGTTTAGTTAAATTGATAACTAGCAGATTTGTTGTTCGTTCTGATTTGATTCCGAATTGATGGCGATGAACACCTTGGTTAATTAGTAGGTTTGTTGGAGTTTTTTTTTTTAAATTTACACCTAACATTTCTGTGGATGGTATCATGCTATGTGTTTGTTATGAACTATGCAAAGTGTGAACTGCATGTGCAGCAGTCATTGTTAGTGTATTAAATAAAATGATGAACACTTGTCTCATTTTATGTGCACTCTTTTGTGATGTATTTTTGTTGATGAAGGAGATATAAACGAGGCTGGAGAAAAAATTCTGGTGGCTCGAGGTGGTGATGGTGGCAATGCATCTAATCAATTTGTTGGCCAGCAAGGAGATGCTCTTTCCATCACCCTCGACCTCAAGCTCATCTCAGATATTGGATTTGTTGGGTTTGTTGTCAACGATGGCTGTGCTTGCTTATTTAGCATCGTTGTTTTAGTGTCATATCATATATGCACATACACGCAAATTAAATCTGTTCACTGGCCATGATGTGGCTTAGCTTCTTAGCCATTGTTAGTTGTTACCTCACAATCTCCAATTATCTGATTATCTGTCTTGATTACAGAAGTAATATTTTAAAAAGTGATCATGTTGGACATGTGTTTTTACCGTGTTATTAGGGAAGCATACCGGTGTTGTAGTTATGTCATGTGATGGTAATGTTGCAGTTTTCCAAATGCAGGCAAGTCAACACTACTCAAAGCATTGTCTCGAGCTAGCCCAAGGATTGCATCTTATCCATGTATGTTTTGTAAGAATCACATGTCTTCAATCTGGAATTTTTAAAGTAGCCTATGTAATGTAAAATACTAAACTATTTATGAACAAGCAGAACAACATGATTAATTTGTAATGAGAGTTGTGCTTTGTTTCTGCTTAGCATAAGCTAGAAGAGCTATAACAGAGGCTGTTTTCTCGCAGTTTTCTCATCACTTTGTTTATTTTTACTTTTTAAAATTAGTTTTTATTTTTTTATTTGATACTTATTGACTTTTATCCAGGAAAGGATGGTCAGGCTTAGTTGGTCGTTTGAACAAATACCTAGAAACTTTTAAAACCCATTATTGGGGATATACCAGATTTCAGTTGTCATCATCTCACTCGACTGGAATTAGAAGAAAGTTTCTGCACTGAGAAAGTGATGCTTTTTATTTTTGGACATTCAAGTCTCAAAGAATTATGTGTCGGTATGTTCGGTATGTTATGTGTTGAAACACTGTGGAATGTTTTGTGTGTTGTTCGACAGTTACAACAATTCAGCCACAGCTGGGCATGATGGAGTTTGAAGACCATCGACAGGTAATTGTGTCAGTTACCTTAGATTCAGTTACCTCAGATTTGGTGAGTTTCTAGCCAACATTGTGCGCTTTATAAATTTACTTACTTCGTGTTTCTGGATTTTTTCTTACACTGAAATTATTGCAGTCTTTACAGCCGTGAAGTTTCAATACCTGGTTACAGATCGTGGAGTGATCTTGTTGGTTGGGTCTGGGATTGTTAAGTTCTTCAGCAGGTTCTGAGGTGGAGCTTTGGTGGGCAATGACTTTTGCTGCTTTTTGAGCTTCAGAAAATGAGAAATGGAATTGGGTATTTTTGTGACTTTTAAATCTTGCGAGTGCTTAGTGTACCACCATTGCGACAACAAAAACTGTGTAGTGTACTTACTCCAAAGTAAGTGCTGGTACACTGTAACAGACAGTACCAGACAATGTTAAGCCCTTGCTATGTGTTGTTTACGTGCAACATTCGAGTTTGTGTACTGAGTTGCAGATATCAGTTGCAGACTTGCCTGGACTTGTGGAGGGCGCTCACATCAACATTGGCATGGGTCACAAATTCCTGAGACACGTCGAAAGAACGAAACTTCTTGCTTTTGTTGTCGACATTCAAGGTTTTCGTCTCAGCGTTAAACATGAACTTCGGTCGGCATTTGAAAACGTTGTTCTTTTGAACAAGGTAGAACTTCTTGTTGCAGATAGTTAGTCGATTTTGTGCATTCTAGATGAGTGTATTTTGCAGCTGTTGAATTTCGTCTTTTTTTAACAGTTCACTTCTGTATTGCTTTGATACTGTAGGTTTGTTATCCTGCGTGCAAGAAACTTATGCATCAGTTTCTTATCGAAAGCCAACTGAGAGACTTTCAGCTATTCGGTGAATTGATTACTAGCTGCACCGACAAGTGCTGTAATACACAGCTGATCAGTTTTTTACGTGTGACAGCAGGTACATGCTGTAGCACATTTTAGCCATCGCAATTCTGTCTGTCTGACTGTCTCTCCATCTCTCTGTCCATCTGTCTATCCATCCGTGTGTCACGGGTAGATCAGTCGAAAACAATGCAAGCTAGGATCATCAAATCTTCACCATCAGCTGCCTGGAAGACTCTAGTTTCAGGATCAGTAAAGCTTTTCTATAAATTCAAAAGGGGTCACCTCGATCGAAGGTGATAAATGAGAGGGGGTTGGAAATAATTGTGAACTCAGATTTCGTTCGCTCCAGGCCTTCACACATGCATTGCTGTCACACATTCCCCTTTTTCTTGTATGACTATACCTGCTGTTAGTAGGTAATACCAGAGGTTTTATCTCAGACATCTTTCAGTGGTCTTTTTATTACTGTGTGGTACATGTTACAGTGTTTTCATTGATTTTGTGACACACAACACTGGCCATAATTGTTGCAGTACTCCAGAAGCATTCTTTTGTACTAGAACTGTCGAATTAATGTGTTAACATGTTAAAGAATTAATGAACACAAGTTTAACAAATTAATGCACATTAAAAAACTTAATGCACATACGAAAATTTACTTAATTCTGTGAAGCAGGAGTTCCAGTATTCCACTAAACTACCGTACGTTTATTTGACGATTGAATAATACTCAATAATTAAAAATTGTTTTGTTGCCATTCCATCACTACTGTCATGGTTGCAGGACACAAGCACGACCTCTGGGCTTTATTCTACTCACCCTCTCGATGTAGTCCACCTTCAATATTCACAATATTAATGATGCGTTATTACTGCATTAACGCATGCATTAAAAATTAGCACAATTAATGCATTGTGCTAATTTTTTAGCACAATGCATTAATGCGTTAAAAAAGTAACGCTTTGACAGCTCTACTTTGTACATGAAGATATGAATGTGTATTATGCAGTAGAAAGATGCATCTTTTGTGACTGCTTCTTTCATGCATTTCGTATTTTATGCCTGTTTTTTGGCTGTATGGATGAAGTTACATCTGTAATATAATATTTCAGGAGTTAGAACTGTACAAGCCGGAGTTGGTCAATAAGCCAGCGATCTTGATACTCAACAAGATTGACACAGAAGGTGCTGAGAAACTTTGTGACGAGACTGTGAAGAAAGTGAAGAATATGAAAGGTGACTGCATTATTTGTTTTTTTAAAACTTTGATGCTTTGCTTTCAGTACTAAAGTGTCTTTTATTCTTTTAGCCAGTCATCCATATATCACGTTCTTTGTATACGATTTTTTATCCAGACAAGAAAGCATAATGTATATAGTCATTCAGTATTTGACCATAGCATAGAATGTGATTGCAGTGTTTATAGATTGGTTTTTTTCTATCTTCGTCTATGTTATGTGGGCTGTGCTATCTCTAGTTTAACTTATGTATGTTCTGTATATTTACTGATAACTTTTTATATTATTTGCACCACGTTTTTTATTAATTTTATTTCTGCTGTCCAGTTCAGTAGGAGGCTCTGTTAAAATTGTAAAATTTGTACGAGGGTTATTTGATAAATAAGTTTACAAAATGGTGCCATTACATATATTTTTAAAATAGGAAAAATGTACAGAGTGGACCATAAAAAACCATCCCCCTACATGTCAGCTAATTATGTCTTCCAAGAGTAATGTACATTTAAAGTGAATAATGCACGTTAAAATATAATCAATTTTGAGTAACGTGCAAATTTCATGCAAATTTTAATAATTTTGTAATGGGAAAAAATAAATGAAAGCAACCCAACGCTATAGGAAACACAATGGGGAAAACAGTATAACGTCATTTAACGTACGGAGATAAAGCGTCGATCAAACTCATTTGCCAACAAAAGGGATGGGGCGCTAAACACATTTCTAAAGAGTTTCTTAACGAGAATTGGGCGGTCAGTTCTGTTAAAGATCTTCTGCGCAAAACTGACAAGATGAACTCAATTTCTTGAAAGGTCAGCAGTGGACGGAAGCGGACTGTCCAAACAACACAATATCGAGTGTGTAGCAGAGCTGATATGCAGCCAGCAAGGCAACTCTGGGTCCTGCAGAATTCCGAGAGAGATTCAGAAGGGCACATTGAACAGTTGTTTACTTAACTGACTTGTTGTTGTATAAAGTTTTCGCTGTTTTACTTAGACATACATGCAAGCACGTATTTCCATTTGTGTTTCACCATTGTGATATAGTACAGTTGGGGTGCTTTGATTCTAGCGTATTATTTTTAATAACATTTTGACATACTCATGAGGTTTTGATATCAATTTGTGCAGAACAGATTAGCAATTTATATGGTGTGTATTTGTCCATATAAACAAATGCAGTAGCATTTTAAGCAGAATAATATAGGGGATGGTTTTTTATGGCCCACTCTGTAAAATATACATTTTGTTGGGAATTTCATTCTCCACATATGTGAAATTTTTTTTGATGTTGACATCATTATTGTGATGTCATCTGTTAATAGAATACAGTCTATTTGTGCATTATTTTCTCCACCAGTAATCTAGCATAACTCACAAGTTACAACCAGCATTGAAGTGAAAAATGAATAAACTTAATGTTTAAATAAAGTTAATGTTACATCTGTGAAAGTTAAACATTATTGTTTTGTTTTGCAACATATCGTCCAAGTTTGTTCGAACATTTGTTTTATTTGTCAACAAGTTTTTGATTGCCCGGTGCAAAAGACAGTGCTGGCTGCTGTCTAAGCCACTGATGAATGACTGATTGCACCTTGGTATAATGATGCAGATTTCTACCCACGTAGCAATTTCTTACACCAAGCTTGTACTGTTGGTTTCGTAAAACATTAGTTGCCACACATCAGATGCATCACAGAATGAACATGATTTGTGTCAAGTCATTTTGCCAAAATAGTAACAGCACATTGTTTATTGCGAGACAATTTCAGTGTGAATGTCATCTTATCAAATGATTATAAATGACGTCACAGTTACGTCGTCTTCATAAAACTCACAACTTGTATTCAGACTTGAATTTTCTATGAGACGTGTTTCGGATTTTTCCTATTTCAAGAATTAACAGAATGGCAACATCTTGTAAACTTACTTATCGAATGGCCCTCGTAATTTGTGTGTTGGCGCTGCACAGAACATATGCGTGAGGTTGATGAAGTGTTTCGGCCGGAGAATCTCGTGCAGTTTGACGACATTGTGCGGATATCAGCAAAACGTCACTTGCACACTGACGAGCTGAAGCAGCAGTTCCGACGGCTACTTGACATGCATGCCGACATGCAGCAAGACATCGACCTGTTGGACCGACGCTGGCAAGCACTCATGCGATATTCCAGCGAACATTACGGAAGACATCTTGTCTGACAGTGTTTATATTGCAGGTACATTGGGAGTTTAAAAACATGATGCATCAGTCCTGAAATATTCTGTTTTTGGGATCTGGTCAAATGTGAAATAACTCTGTGACACCATTCACTTGCTTATAACTTTGCTACCAGTTTCCCAATTTTTTTGTTATTTTTTAATTGATATCCATAGCTCCAAATTTGCAGTAGAACTATTGTTACAGATGCCATCAAAACTCAAAGGCTCTTCTACGATTTACACTATCTGGTAAAATATTTTGTTTAAAATATGGAACCAACTGAAAGCATGGTGTGTATGCACAGACGAGAATGTGATCACATATAGGGTGTAGTGGTTTTTATATATTAATATTTTGTTTGGCAGTTTAGTGATGTATTTAAGATGTAGTGGGTAGGGTCTTCATTCGTCATTTACACTGTGTCTCAAAAAAAAACATCCCTGACATTTTCGACCGTAACTTGAAAACCAATTATCAGATTTTGATAATTTTTGGTATGAATATTCCTGACACAACTTGCCATCAAATGACCATTCAGTTTACCACATCACCCAATGTTTGTTTTTGCACTACCTAGGGAAAACACAACCAGCAAAATATCACTTTTTTATCCAATGCGATATGATTACTTAATTAACATAATGCGTAAAAACATATTTTGTTTACATTTTTGACACTTTGGCTAACATTTCATCTAGTTGTCTATTTTTCAACTGCCTGTATTAACACTGCTTGAAGTGTTGGCCCACTATGCGAACACAGGCAAGGAGACGCCTTCTCCATTTATTGACAGCATTATCGATAGTGTTCTGCTCCAGACCAATCCAGGCTCTACCAATCGCTTCTTGACTTCACAAACATTCTTAAACTTTATCTGGCAGACACACTGCTGCATGACAGTCACACCTTGTAATAGACCGGCTGTTGGGGCCCACAGATTAGGATAGATGGAATTTACTAATGTTATTTCATTCATTTTAACCCATATTATGCTTGGTCTGATTTCCCCAGGTAGTGCAAAAGCAGACGTTGGGTGAAGTGGAAAGTAAAACACTTATTTAATAGCCAGTTGTGTGAGAAATATTTTTACCAAAAACTATTAAAACTGCTAATCATTCTTTAAGTTACAATCGATAATGTCGTGGATGCTTTTTCAGGTTTTCTGTTTATTTCAACACATATTTCGCTTGATCTGATTTCCCTAGGTAGTGCAGAAGCATACATTGGGTGAGGTGGGAAACTGAACGGTCATTTGATGGCAAGTTGTGTCAGGAATATTCATACGAAAAATTATCAAAATCTGATAATTGTTTTTCAAGTTACAATCGAAAATGTCAGGAATGTTTTTTTTGAGACACAGTGTAGTTCCAAATTTCTTGAGTACATCGGTGAAAAATTTTGAATATCGATCAACATTTGGCAGAGATATAAATAGGACTGGGTCTTTTGTGTTTTTGTGACTCACAATGTAAAGTAATTCAGTTTTTGTTTCGATGAGAAGCTGGGATCAAATTGTCCCCATACTCTGTAAATTGTTTAATATTGAAAAATGGTTTAAACTTATATAGACAAGACTTCGTGACTTTTAATATTATTTTATTGCCTTCAATCTGGCACTTTTACTTTATGTTTATGTTTATGCTGATAGGGGGCACTCCTATTGAGACGTTCTCGACACCCATCCATGCAATTGTGCGGGTCAACATGTCTAAGAAAATAGCTCCCGTCAGATTTGCTTGCTGAAATTGATTTTTTGCACATTTAGTTACATTTGATGATATTATGTCGAAAAGTGTTGAAGTACACATTTTCTGCCCTTCAGTGACCTGTTGCTATGGTAGCAACAAGCCCTTAGCAATAACCTTAATGTGGTATAACACAATTACTAAGTACTTTAATGGTTTAGGAATCGTGGTTATGGTAACCTATTCATATGCAATTCACTACATTAAATCCAACGACATTTGCTTCATATACCAACGGTTGCTATGGGCAATGATTTTGCATAGCAACAACCTATCGAGCAGATATATGGACGTGGAACCATTACCAAACTTTAGTTACCATGTGAAGTAAGATTAGTGGTTATAGTTTTGCATAGCATCCGTTGCTATGGACGCCACAATATTGATATTTTGCGCATGTTGTATAAATTGTGTTACCATGGCAACGATGGTTAATTATAGTTTTGCATAGCATCCGTTGCTATGGACGCCACAATATTGATATTTTGCGCATGTTGTATAAATTGTTACCATGGCAACAATGGTTAATTGTAATAAAATTTTTAAAAATTGGCATTCAACTATCCCTACTCTGAAAACACTCTGTTTGATACAAAGATCTTGAAGATATGTCTTATAAAAGCTTCAGTTACTTTCTGTTGTTATGACAACAAAAACTTCTTAGCAACAAAATTACTATGGCTACAACACAAATATTATGCGTTTTAATGTGCTAGCAATTCTGGCTATGGTGACCTATTCATATGCTATTTACTGCAGTGAATCAAGTGGTGTATGTTTCTTGAAATAAATGTGTAAAAGTTCAGAATAAAATGCCGAACGGTTGCTGAGAAAACAGCGAAAAACTTTAGGGGGCTACTTTTTGCCGCACCTGTAGAAATTGAAGTAGCAAATAATTTTCGAAAAAAATCCTGCATCAAGAACGTAAAGTTGTTTTAAGGCTTAGTGAAACGAATTGTTTCATTTAAGCACATACACAAAATTCGTCCCAAAAATACATTTGTTTAAAAGAGCCATAGCTTTGCTAGACATGTTAATTAATTAATATATTGTATCGTATCCTGGAGTCGATTGTAGCGTTCGATATAGCAGCGTCACTATATCGTGTATGTGACTGTACTCACTCTGGGAAATCGCTTTCTTTTACGACCGGAAGTCGGACGCTGGTTTTCGGCTATCGGCGGTACGGTCGGCTCGCCTTAGCAACAGCTGGGCTTCTTGTTCATGTTGACCTTAGTTTAGGAATAATGCGTGATCGTTTTTAGCTCGAGCTGTTTCGGGCAGAGAGCGTGGCTATAAGAAAAGTTACTGTATTCGCCTTATTCAGCTTCTTTTGATATCCACTATTATCCTTTGCGTTTTTGTGGGGCTGTAGCTATGGGACTAGCTAGGCCTAGTTGGCTGCATCATGAACAAGCTTAACTTAGTTAACTATGATCCAAATGATGGCGTTTGGACTGTTAGCAGTCTGGTGTCGAATGCCAGCGCGACTGGCGTCATTTACCTGACAGTATTAGACAATATCGTATGATTCAGTCAAACACCGACAGATAAGACGCCATATCTTTGCCGGTCGGTCTTCGTCAAAGCTTCTGATTTCACTAGTGTTAGGCCTACAACAGCTGCAATTTGTACGCTGACGTACTTAGGCCCTACATAGATTGTTAGGCCTCTAGTTCCAAGAAGAATTTTTGTACGAACAACAGTGACCAGACTTTTACTTCAGAAAGCCTATTTTATTGCTATTTGCTATGTAAAAGAGTTAGTGCCAGTAGTGGTAGGCCATTATAACAAGATACAAAATACAACGTTTGGAAAAATAATGTGCGTAGAGGCCTAACCCTGCAAGATTACTGTTGCATATTCTCAGGCCTGTATTTTGTTAGGCCTAGGTTATATACCTGCTTGATATTTAGCTACTACATGCTTGAGTTTCGGTCGAACTACTCGACCAATTAGGTCCATAAAGCCAGCTAATGAAACATTCGAATTTGGAGCTTAAGCCTAACTACTAACTTAACAATCTCAGTCAGCGTAGTCACTCAGAGAATTGTATTTGGCTAAAAACTCGCCGTGAGACTACACACATATCTGTGGCAACCTCATCACTTACATAAGTTACAGTGTGCCAGACTAAGTCGTGTATTTACGCAAGAAGCAAGCCACGTCACCAGCGAGCAACAAGTAGGCCTAAACAGGAAGTGTTTCTCGTTCAGCGAGCACGACTGCGACTGGCGACGCCATACAGTTAGTTGACTGCAGTCAATGACAGACCAGCTACTGAAAGACGGCGCACCTTGCCGCTGACAGCTGCGGTCTCTATGGACATTCACTGCTCTGCACAGCAATGGCCGCGCAGACTTTTTTGTCAGTGTAGAAGGGTGGCCAAGACATAACATAGCTGTCGGATCGCAGGCACTTGCAGTATCTGAATTGTAGTTCCTTTGCAATTTGCTAGCACGTAACAAGTTTGCACTCTAATAGGTTTTTATGTGTTCACGCATATTTGAAATAGAAACGTGGAAAAAACGACGCTGTTGCAAAATTTACTGCAGTGAATGAATCTAGCGAGTCATCATTTACTTACCATCCACGTATGATGTGTAAAACGCAAAGGAGGACCTGAGAAAACAAAGCTTGAGGTGAGGAAGACAGTCTATAGCCCCGAAGTACCGCTATTGCTACAGAGTCTAACAAGAAACCCCAGCTGTCGCTACGGAAGACGCGCTACAGTCCATACAAAATACAGTTCCTGTTGCAGTACTGACCTTCAAGGTCATCCAAGGTCGATGATTTCCATCTTATCTGCTAGCGTGTATGCACTACCTATTTGTGATTAATAGTAACCTTGCCTTATCTCTGACCGATTCCGAAATATGGCCAGTTATAGCTTAAAACTTTCCATCAAAAACTGCGGCCAAACCGCTGCAGATGGAGACATGGTTACTGTCGACAACCTATAGGAAGTCGCCAACGCCCCATCCGATGGTACTATCGCCGACCCGTACGACTTACCGTTTAGCCACAATACATCCGTGACAGACGGACGTAAGATAGGCTCTACAGCATAGCTGCAGCGCGTCAAAAACGTTTTGACTGCAGATTAAAAACCTTTTATAAGGACTGATTAAGACTTAACACTTTAGACACTGCAGGCTGCACTGACTTTGAACCAGAAACTTACTGCACTGACTTCTTGTGCTAATAGTAAAATATTAGAAACTGTCGTAGATATCAAACTTAATATATAGGATTACGTATGATTCGAACCAGGATTCAGAGACCAAGAATCCATACTGAATTGCCACCAAAATCTGAGTTGTTGGTTCACGGGCCACTTTCCACCTTCAGTAAACTAACTTGCTTAGATATACTGCAATGTGTCAATGTATCACTGCACGCTTTATTTCCTTCTTCTAACCTCATGGTGGAGTATTCTGGATGATCCTGAATACATCAAAAGATCCGGACCGAAATCTAATCACTTTGTTTCTCGGCCATGACCAACTTTTCCAGAAATGTCATCAAAATCTGATCATACAAGCCTTATTGAATTTTCATAACATTTCGAGTTATCTTGCAGTAGATAAAAATGAATTGATCGACAGACCCGAAAACATACGCTTTGCCGTTCGCCGGTGGAGGCAATAAAACGTCGTGATAATTATGTTGTGTAGTCGTTAACTGTAACTTACCTGCATTTCGTGTGTTTCATGTTTCTGGCATGTCATCCGTTGACCCACGGACGTCAATGCGCTCTGCGATCATTCGAGTTGTCTGGTTCAGTTCGCTCGTCTTACTGTAGGTTTTTTATACCGACGCTTCAGTGTCGCTGCTCAGACATGTCAAACACATTATGTAAGTCTGTCAGCCAAGCATATTGTTTCAATGATCGTTTTACTGGTTCAGTGCATGCATGACTGTGTCGCCTCTATGAGGCATCGCGAAGATAATCACCGTGGCTACGCGATTGTGTGATGCGCCGGGGATTCGTGTTTTACGTTTGCTCACGAATATTGTGAAATTTTTTTTTATTTGCTTGCGCTACTCATTTTTAAAAGATTTTTCTTGTTTGGCCACGTGCAGTAGACAGAGCTAGTTTGTCTTTCTGGCATTTCGCTGTAAGTCTTTGACTAGCTTTCTCCGTCGAATCATTTACAGTAAAGTTGGATGGGAGAAAATTCAAAATTGATGTGATTATTCTCAGGGCCGTTGTGTTAATTTTTTTCAGTTTAAAAGGTCAAAGGTAAAGGTTATGATTATAGAGTTACATTTTACGTCTGTGTTTACGTTTGCGTTACGCAGTACCGTTATATATAGCTATAGGCAGACGGCTGCATATTACGACATTTTTAGTATTTAGGATAATATTTTATCCTACACCACCTTTGTCATACAATCTACACAGTGTCTCAATAAAAAACGTGCCTTTTTTACTTTTTGTCTAACTTCGTAAAACATTGGTCGATTTTGATAATTTTTAACAAGCAACATCAGAAAGAAACTTGACGTAAATCACTGCAGCTTAGTTCACCTCACCAAATAAATGTCTCTCAGTACCATGTGAAATGCAGATGTCGTAGTTTGGCCGTTTACAACAAGGAATTCATACTGAGGAGTGCATGCGTTGGCTCAGAAAATTACTGAAACCACAAAATCATTGAAAATCTGTTACATATTTAACACTAATCGTATTCATTTTAAAAGTATACGTCAACGAACTGAAATGGCGCATCAACAGCGAGTGAGCCCCTCTGGGTCGTGCGTTATTGAACGTGCTGTTGGCGAGTCGTGTTAACGTCTACCGCTTGTGTTCGTGCTGAAGGAGGACATTTTGAGCACATGCAGTAATAAAAATAATGTGATGTAACACGTAAGACTTTTTGAAAAATAATAACTGTTACTCATGTTTGTTGCTATTCAATTAATCATTTCTAAGCCAATGCATGCGCTACCCAGTATGAATTCATTGTTGTAAATGGCCACATTACTATACTTCTAAATTTCACAAAGTAGTGTAGCAACAGTATTAAAGTGGGGTGGGCTAAACTATAATAATTTATTTTAAGTTTTTTATGATGTTCTATGCCAAAAAATATCAAAATCGGCTATTGTTTTATGGAGTTATTCAAAAAAATAAAAGTGGCACTTTTATAGAGACGCGATGTACAATCCTTGCACTAATGGAAATACTAAATAACATTTTATCACCATTTAGACAGACATGAATTTATTATTAGTATATATCTTGATTTAAAAAAGCGTTTGACACTGTTAATCATAATATTTTACTGTATAAATTACAAAATTATGGTGCGAGAAGCATTGTGAACCAGTGGTTCAAAAGTTACCCGAGTGGAAGAAAACAGATCACATCCAAAAAGATAGTTGTTTGGATATTGGCTCTATAACAATAAGTGTTCCTCAAGTTCAGTTCTTGGACCAGTATTATTTCTTTTCTATATAAATGATATTATGTAGTGCCATTCTTAACGTCAAAATAGAACTTTTTTGCAAATGATTCAAACCTATTCTTATATGATACATAGAGCAAATCAAAGTTTGATATATTCATCCAAATGGTTTCTGGCTAATAGGTTAAGTTTGAGCATAGATAAAACGTGTTACAGCATTTTTGGTAGTCAGCATAATGACTCCTTCACACCTTATGTCCAAGTCGAAATAAACGGTAAACCAATACAAAAAATTGAATGTTGCAAATATTTTGGTATATACATTGATAATAATCTTTCTTGGCAAAAACATATAAATCATGTTTATAAAAAACTAATAAAATTTACCAGTATATTTTATAAAATACGAAGTAAGTAGAATAACGATATATTTAAATTACTTTGTTATGCATTTGTTTATCCACATCTGCTTTGTGGAATATAAATCGATGGTAATACTCGCTATAGTTTTATTAATAAATTAGAAAAACTAAATAACAAGATTCTTAGAATATTACAAAATAAATTTTAAGTACCCACAGCATAGAATTATATAAGTATTTTAATACATTACCAGTAACAGATTTGCATTTATATCACATATTGCTATTTGTACACTAATTTATTCACCCCAGAAAAAAATTTACCTAACATTTTTGCAAGCAGAAGTGTCTGTTGCAAATATTTTGGTATATACATTGATAATAATCTTTCTTGGCAAAAACATATAAATCATGTTTATAAAAAAAACTAATAAAATTAACCAGTATATTTTATAAAATACGAAGTAAGTAGAATAACGATATATTTAAATTACTTTGTTGTGCATTTGTTTATCCACATCTGCTTTGCGGAATATAAATCTATGGTAATACTCGCTATAGTTTTATTAATAAATTAGAAAAACTAAATAACAAGATTCTTAAAATAACACAAAATAAATTTTTAAGTACCCACAGCATAGAATTATATAAGTATTTTAATACATTACCAGTAACAGATTTGCATTTATATCA
>Ga0056128_1001518_pt1 | contig 26066 bp, 7 predicted proteins | sample WorMetLIZISLAND2_FD_71113 | JGI IMG/M metagenome (GOLD analysis project Ga0056128, IMG submission 71113) | Marine gutless worms symbiont microbial communities from Max Planck institute for Marine Microbiology, Germany - Olavius geniculatus... ... | reverse complement strand
ATTAATTTCATATATTTATGAAGCTCAAATCGACATATTATATATGCGAGGTTAAATGTCTAATTTAAATCTACAGAAATTGCGCGAGTGAGTTTGACCGTGGCCATGGACCTTTAAAGAAACCTGTCTTAGTAACATAATACTACACTGTGTTCAGAAAAAAACCCCCACTGACATTTTCTTTTATATCTCCATGAAAGATGTTCAGGTTTCCACAAAATTTTCACTGAATATTTAGGAGGAAACAAGCATTCCACAGGTAAAAAATAGATATTCTTTGCTCCCAGTAATGTCATGTGACATCATATTTCCGTGTTTGTGAATTATGAGTTATACCGTTGAAGACAGACACTGGTGCAGTGTTGAAGCACACCAATTGGTCATTATGTTGACTGAACCCACAAGAAATTTGAGCTAATGCTCACAAGATGCGCGAAAGCATATAGCAGTACATGTTCAGTAGTTTAGCTGAAAATTGAGGTGTTCACGCTAAGTTAATATACAAATACCAAATTCTCTATCTGGATCGCATAACGATAGTTGTGTGGCGCCACTTTGTAAATGATATAGACTTGTGTCGCAGACCAAAATCGCCAAAAAAATCCATAAAACCCTCTATATTGGCGTTCAAAGTCATCCAAGGTCATTGAATTCGGTGGCAATTGAGAGCCAGTGTACGACTTCCTATTAGTGATTAATAGTAACCTGGACCCTATCTCGCACCGTTTCTGAGATACAGCGACTTCTTGGCTAAAAATCGCAAATTTGTCCCATCCCCTTTCATTTAGTGCCCTCGTTCGAGGTGACCCCCTTCGAATTTATGGAACAGCTTTACGGTTCCTGAAACTAGAGTCTTCCAGGCAGCCGACGGTGAAGATATGGGGATCCTAGCTTGCACCGTTTTTGACTGATCCACCCGTGTGACAGACGGACGGACAGAATTGCGATGGCTAAGATGCGCTGAAAGCAGTAGCTGCTTTCGCACGTAAAAATATGCTCATCCGTCACACAATTTTTCATTGTGAATGGTTTTTATGGTTTATCTTCTTGGCTGAGTGTGAAATCTTCAACTTTGTTGATGTTGGCAGGCATACGCACACTGCGTCACTGTGTGGATGACTATTTGCCCGCTATCAGTTGAACGGCGTGATACTGCCAGTCATGTAAATTTATTTATTAAAACATTTTATTCCATCAATATTCAATTGTCTGTGTATCATCCGGAAACATCTTGCACAAACTTGCCACTCCCCCACCCTTGCTGACTCGCAAACATTTTATCAAAGGTTTGTCTTCAACGGTAAAACTCATAGTTTACAAACACATAAATATAACGTCAGCATGATGTCACCGGTAGCGAAAAATATCTGACTTTTTACCGGTGGAATACTTGTTTTCTCCTAAACATTCACTGACAATTTTGTCAAAATCTGAATGTCTTCCATGGAGATATAAAACAAAACGTGAGTGGGTGTTTTTTTCTGAACACGGTGTAGATGATTCCCACCGGAGTCAGAAGGCAAGCCTAAGCCTAAGCCTAAGCCTATTTCCAAGCCAAACCAAAAGCCTAGATCACTATTTCAAACTTTCTGGAGGAAATTTCTGTCCCTTCGTGTTACATAAGCAGGCAGTAATCGTCAGCTGTTAAACAGCATCTTGTACGATTAAGATAAAAAGTACTCTAACAAAAAAGTATGATTAGAGATTACATCATTACATCGATATTAGTTTACATTCTGCCAATGTGTGGTCACATGGTAAAGCGTTCACATATGCTCATCTTGTAATCATTTCACATCAGATTATCAGATGCAGGCTTTCACCTCTGTGGTAGTACCCCCATTTGGGGAATAAAGCGGTAATGGGAGTAGCCATCAAGCAACCCTATTTCCTTGTTAAGGCAGTTGTCCAGCACAAAGTACCACTTAGCCACAATACATGTGCAACAGATAGACAACAGACAGACAAATACAACCGTGTGCCATAGGCATGACTGTTAGTACAATCGCCCAAAAACTCAAATTACTTTCCAAATCATCATAAAATCAGAAAACAAGAATCCCAGCTGTCGCTAGGGTGGGCCGACCATACTGGTTGACAGTGACTTTCAAGGTCATCCAAGGTTGATGACTTTCATTTAATCTAAACAAACATATGCCACTTCCTGGTAGTGATTAATAGCAACCTTGGCCCTATCTTGCACCGTTTAGCCACAATACATCCGTTACAGACAGACAGACAACAACAACTATAGCAAAGGGCCAGACCTTTAAGCTCACAGCATAACGGTGGGCCCAACAACAAAACTAATCAAAGCGTTGAAAAGTACCTTCTGTACATGAACGAGCTTTATGTGGTCGGCGAGTTTTGACCGGACTTTGAACGAAGCTTTGCACGTGGGACAGGTGTGTGGTCGATCGGTGCTATGGTATTTGAGGTGCGTTCTTAGACCACGCCGAGTTGTATAGACTCGCGGACACAGCGTGCACCGATAGCGTAAGATACCTGGACACAATGGGCCAAATTTGAGAAACTTTCCTAAGACATTCTCCAAAGATCTTCCTATGTCAGATGATTTAGGAATTCCAAAGAAGTTTTCTTCTCTGAATTTTTGACGGCTTTCTTTGCATTTCCAAAGAACTTCTTCGTTTCTTGTCTTTCTAAACTAGTTCAACCAATCAGATGCGCTTATACCGAAGATGTGACGTAATCAAAACTTCTTAGGAAAACTTCTTATCTTAGCACGTCCACAGGAAATGCATTTTACACACCGCTTCGTTTTTCAAGTTGACCAAACGTCAATTTCCTTTACTTACTTATTGTTGATTTTACCGCAGCGTTATGCAAATAACCTATGACGTCACATATGACGTCTAAGCTAAGTGCCAACATAGCGGACTTTTTTGTAAATTTCGTTTTATTGCACAGCTTTCTCCGTGTAGGACAAGGTTAGTGCTTTCCTATATATTTGCCTAAATTCTTCCTATGAAGTTTCCAAAGAAGTATAGAAAATTACGTACCCTTTCTCAAAATCTTCTTTGAAAGATCTTCTAAAATTCTTCCAAAGACATTTTCCAAAAAAGTTTAGAAAATCTGCATACTTTCCTTGGAAAAAAGTCTTCCAGATATCTTCCTAAAATGTTTAAAAAATTTGGCCCAATATACATTTCAGCAACACTGGCAAACAGTTTACAATGCTCTGACAATTGAGATAATTATGTTCTTAGACTATGGCGAGTAGGTTAACTCAGCCTTCCGTCCTTCTGTGGTAGGCAAATCGAGTACAGGTCTGTCTGACTGGGGTTAAGGCGGGGTGCGCACCTATGTCATCTGGCTGTGTAATCCCATAGGGCGGCTGACTCTGCATACTTCCGGAAAAGGGGGAATTTGACCCATAAGCAATTTAACCTTTAAGGTAAAGTCTCCCAGAGTCAACGATCAACATCGCCCTCTCACAGCTCAGTGACCCTACTTACTTATCTACTTTTACACGATCCTGAAGTCGCAGGAAGCTGCAGACACAGCTCTGAACTGTACGACCGTTAGTTAAGTTCCAGGCTGCAGAACATCACCATCTGTTGGCCAGTACCAAATCTTACTTGGTGACTGTGACAGAGGCACATGCTGTTCATGGATTGGACAAAAGTTCTTCTTAATTTTAATTTCACCTTCTAAGATACATCTATCTTCCATATTTCACAAGAAGCACTGTTCTGGCCCCGGATGTAATAAGAACTTGAATGACTTAATAATACTGTACGGTATTATACAGCTGAAATGAACAACTCAGCATAATGAAAACAATTCCAAAATCAATCTAATCAATCAATTAAATCCTGACAGAACAAGTCCCCCAACAAAATTCACTTTTCAGGGACTGGGCCTAAACCACAATAATTCTTAAAAAAATGTGGCCACTAAGAAATAAAAAAACAGCGGACCAGTGAAGATAAAGTAGATGTTTTAGGAAGATAATTACAGGATAATTTGCATAATAAAAATACTAATTATTCACTCAGTAGTAACCTGTATGCATGGCCTCATGTTCTTCATAGCGGTTCTTGTCAATGCATTTGTAGTTACACAGTGAGCAGTTGTAGACCTTTACACCAGGGGGCGCTGTGCCATGCTGCGACAACATGTGTGCTGCAAACATATACCCCAACGTCTAGCAGTAGTTGTACTATCTATAAGGTGGACCATAAAAACGTGCCACTTTACTTTTGTCCATATCTTCGCCAATTAATGACCGATTTTCAAAATTCTTACACTGACACACTCTGCGGACAATTTGCAATAATGCGATTATTGCATCTCTACACTACCTTGTGAAATATGGATGAAATATGCATGTATAACGATAATAGCAAACAAACGTTTTGGTAAAATTGAAAAAACACTTCAGACCAACATTGCGGTGAATGATCTGCATAACACTAGACTGAATGTTTGTCATTATCGTTAAGTTTTATTACATTTATGTTTCACAAGGTAGTGTAAAGATATATTTATGGTGTGGTGGGATATATAATAATCACATTATCGCAAATTGTCTGCAAATTTTCTGCAGAGTGTGTCAGTAAAAAAAAGTTCTAAAATCGGTCAATAATTGGTGAAGATATGGACAAAAGTAAAGTGGCACATTTTTTATGGCCCACAGTGTAGATGCAGTGATAAGAGTTGAAGTGTGTAATACAATGTCAACTAGAAGCTAACAGAAGCTACCTTAGCTCTCAGACCTCTGCCGAGAATGGCGGTGCCACCTGGCAAACACAACCGAGTCGCAGTTTACACCCTACTATCTAGTGACTGCAATCCCGGGATTGAATTCTCAATCCCAAATTTGTAATCCCGGGATCCCGAAATCCCATTTCGGGATTTTACTTACAGATTGGTCGTCATTTTGGTATCTTCAATTGACTTATTTCATGCACAGAATGTAGTATAGGCCCCCTACGGAAGGTATATATGAACTGTAGGCCAGTGGAAGGAGTGACTGTGATTGTCAAAATAGGAATTACAGTGCACCGCAAGGAGTAAGACTTTAGCATGCATAAAATATATTATTTATCAGCCAGCTAAAATTGTATTCCTATCAGTTAACATGCCAAAAAGTACCATTTTAACTATTTTTTTGTAATCCGGAAATCCCGGGATTTGAATGCGGCCAATCTCGGGATAGCTTTCTAAGGTATTCTGCACACAAATGAACAGTCACATCGTGGCAGTGGGTGGAAACAATTGCTGCCCACCATAAATTTTGGTCTATCCAAAAATCTTCTACTTGTCAGAAAATTTGTCCAAAAACGCGAAACTTGGACGTGAAAAACCCCCATTTTAGAAAAATTTTGGGACAAAATTAAAATTCTGAGTGCTGATGATCTCGTCTATCAAAAATTTGCAAAATCTGTCTGTTGCAATTCTGTCGAAAATCTGGAGTGTCTGTCTGTACCTTGAACGTCTTTCTTGCGAGGACTCTTGAAGCTGCAATGGTGGCAGGAGAAGAGCTTGCCCTTGCGGTGGGCTCGCAGCTGATGAATCTGAAGCTTGTATTGAGTGTCCAGCAGTTCACCGCAGTCGTCGCACTCCACCCGCGGCACTCGACTACAACACAATACATCGCACGGTGTACACTGTGACAGCAGAACACATTACAACAATAGATATGAAGCTTGTATAGTGAGTCCATCGGTACCGGGCCACTATTCCGAAGATCCGCTATTCTGAAAATTAGAGTTTGAGTTAGCGATACGATTAGGCTTAGAAATAGGGAGTTACGGACAAGGTTAGGGTTAGGGATCGGGTTAGAGTTAAGGTTAGGCTTAGGGTTAGGGTTAGTCAATAGTGAACTTTTGAAATAATGGACCTTCAGAATAGCAGACCCAAATCAGTCCAGCAGTTCACCACAATCACTGCATTCCACCCGTGGCACTCGACTAAAGCAAACATTATACATCGCACAGTGAACACTGCAATAACAGAACACATACACATAACCCAACACATCGCCCACTGTACACTGGCGGCAGAACAAATATTACATACAGGAATATATCTGTAGCTTGTACAAAGTGTACAGCACTTCAAAAAATTCCAATTCTGCCCTAAAAATTCCCAAAAGATGGGGATTTTCAAACACAAACTGTGCATTTTTGGAAAAAAATTTTAGCAGACACAATTGCCCTTGCCTGTGCTAGCAACTGCTGTTCCCTGCACGACACCAGTGACCAAATATATTTAAAGTGCAAGTCGCATCAGTTTACATATCTGTTATAAAGTGCTAATTAGCTCAATCGAATGTTAATTTGTCAATACTTGTTGATCTTCCTGTTGCCAGTGTTATCTTTATACTGTAAAAATAAAGTTTAATGTGAATAAACGTGACGAAACTGTGACGTCACAAACAACTATTAGCATCAATGTAACGTTCTACAGAATTTGAACGCTAGCATCGTCGATGGAGTGCGGTACTGAGGGAAAAGACTTCGCTTGCATTTCGAGAAGTCGCTGTCACGCTGAAAGTAGGCCGACTGGCATGCCCTTTCCGTTGCATCAATCGCCGACAGATTTCGACTTTCGCTTCTGAAATGCAAACGAGTTCACCTCTCTCAGCGCGCGCTGCATCGACGCTACGGCCAGCTCATGGCGAGAGAGTTTCTCGCACGCTGCAATACACGCTATAAACAAAGCATAGTAGGTGACGTCATCATTTCGTTCGCAAAACATTATTTTTACTGGAATTTATGTAAAGCAAGGTTTTTATTTCAGTTAATCAGTTATTATTAATTAGCATTACATTCTACACACATTTAGCCAATATCGTTTTTTCGTGTGACTTGGACTTTAAATCATGTCACACGTTTGTCTGACATAAAAAAAAAGATGGCAAATTCCAACTAACGATCATGAAATAAAATAAATTACCGTAAAACACTATAAAGTTTCACACAGTGGTTGGTAACTGACATAGTAATTATTTCAGTAATACCGCATTTACACAACAAAGACGGCTCAACGAGAACACAATGAGTGCTCGTTGAACCAGCTTGATGAGCGCTCGTCATGTAAATGGTGTCAACAGTTAACCAATAACACGTGAGGTCTAAATGTAGTACACCGCCAGAGGGCAGGATGCTGACCTGAACTGGAGCTGTGACGTTGATGGCAGACTGAGGGATGTTGAACTGTTGGAACCGTTTGAGGCTTCGTCCGAGTCGACCGGAAAACTCACCCGAGACGAATGAACACGAGACATGTGCCGATTCAACTGACTAGAGAACGCGCCCAAAACACACACACAGATTAATACGAGGGTCACTCGATAAATAAGTTTACAAAATTGTGCCGTTCCATTAATTCTTAAGACAGAAAAAAATCATAAATATTCATTTTGTAGGAAATTCTTTTCCAAACACACGTGGAAATTTTGTGGATGATGACATCATTATTGTGACGTCACCTGTTGACAGAACACAGTCTATTTGTGTATTATTTTCTCCACCAGTAATCTGTCACCACTAGCAAGTGACAGACACGTCAAACAGCATACAGGAGTGAGAAAAAAAGCCAAATAAATTTAAATCAATGTCTCCTTTTTAAACGCTAAACATTAGCGTTTCATTTTTCAACATTATCGTCCAAATTCGTTCAAACATTTCAAAAAACATTTCAAACGTTCAAAAAATCGTATTTCAGTCGACCCAAAAGAAACCGCTGCCATCATCGTGTCCGGGCATCACTCGAGTGAACAGTATGTCAGCTCTTGGCGTTGTCATCAATGACCAACTAACTGCAGCTGACCACGCAAGCACTATTCTGTCGTCATGCTCGAGCGTGATGTACACACTTCGCGTGTTGCGAGATCACGGCATGCAACCCAGCTCGCTACACAACATCTACCATGCTCGCAAAGATTCTTTACTGTTCACCAACGTGGACAATTTTAAATAAAAAAAAACAAAAGTTGCTGACCATCGGAAAAACTTTTAAAGACGGTAGGATAAGCTGAGAAAAATTCATCGAAAGTCGAGTAAATTAAGCCGTTGAATGGTAACAGTATAGGTACAGTTATTACCCAATGGAGAAGTAGGTCCGAGTGCACGAAGGGCAGGGTAAAGTGGGTTGACCGACACCATGTTTCTGACACAGATGCCTCTGAAGCGCGTCAGCGTGTGGGTTCCTGTATGTACAACCGTCGAAGTAACACGCGTTGGCGTTAAGTCGAGCCAATGACAACCCGAATTCGTTGTCAGTCCGGTAGCCGTGCTTCATCTCCAAGTGATCAGCTAATTCCAGGATTTTACCGAATGACTGAGAGCACAACGGACAGGGTTTAGAACCGTTCGGATTGGTGTGCTCGGATCGAAGATGACCAATCAACTGCCTGGATACAATCAACCAATCAGAAAATAATCACTTATGAAAATGTAAAGCAACTGACAAATAAGGATAATAGTAATATTTAGATTAATCAATTGTTACAGTGAAGCTTGATCAGTTTTTGAAGATAAATCGATAAAAAATGTTCAATTAGTTGCAGCCCACTTAAGGTGGAAATGCCTAGCAATTACCAATCCAGGCCCTAATGATAGTAATAGTTAAGGTTGCAAAAACTAACGATTAATAAATTGTTAGTTAATTTAGACTAATTTTTGAAGATTAATCAATTAAAAAAAATTTTTTAATGAACTGCAGCCTTAGTAATAACAAACGGATTTGTACAGCGCCAGTATGTTGACTGACTTCAGAGCCACAGGACAAACAGTCACAGTAGTACTATACAGTTAGAGTTAGGCCTTAAAATGTCCCACAAAAAAAGAAAAGTTTTTAAACTAAGCTAAAGGCTAAAAATGTGTCCCAATTTTTTTAGATAACCTGAAACAGTAACGTTTTACGTTTAGTTCGAAAGACTCAGCGTTAAGATAGTCGTTGAAGGACAGCGGCAGATATCTAGAATACAAACCTGTGCCTCATTACTGTTAGTGCTAAAACAACTACTGCTGCCGCTGTTACTGATAAGTTGCAATGCCACACAACAGCGCCGAAATAGCGCCACAAAAAAGTCCCCTATCACACGGAGTGATAATGAACACCACTAACTGGCGTTAGACAAACTACAGGGTGGGCCAAAAAAATGGCACCATTTTTTGTTCGTCTCATAACTTCACCAAATATTAACCGATTTACAAAATTCTTTCACTGTCAGAATCAGGAGACAATTTGCAGTCAAACTGTCACTACAGATTCCACCACACCCAAAGTGTGTCACTACACTACCTTGTGAAATGTCAGTGTCTTAAGAATAACAATTAAAAACAAGACGACTTTGGTAACAACATATTTTAAGAAATTAATAACAGAAACAACGTGTTTGTTGTCACAGTTATTGTCTAAAAATCACATCTCGCAGTAATCACATCAAATTTTCAATGTGTCCGCCTTGCTGCTGGACGATGCATCGAAGCCGGCGATGCCACTGACCAATGGCGCGATCAACCAAACGCTGCAGCACTTTGCGCCACTCAGCGACAATGGCTTTCTTTAGCTGGTTGACTGTTGTGAATCGTCAACATTGATAGGCCATCTGTTGAAGGGCATTCCAAACAGCATAATCGACTGGATTTAAGTCCGGGTTGTTTGGGGGCCACATGCCAGGCTCGATCAACGTTGATCATGCAACTGGTCAGTGGCGTTGCCGGCTTGAGTGGGTCATCCTTTATCATTTCAAAACTGTAGAATGCAAAATTCAATCATAGAAAAAGCTCAAAAATGAAGCCATACATAAAAAAGACTTTTAAACAATGACTTATTCTCCACCAGGCAGCTGTAATTCATCCGATATGCAAACATGTAGCCCACTGTTCCATTATCTATATTATTGTCAGCATTGCTAAATTGTTAACAGCTTCCAACTGCTGATGATGTTGATCAGTACTGTAATTCAATCAGCAGAATAAAAACAAATAATACAGAATACAGACAGAAAAAAGCTTACCTCTCCGATTTACATGGTTTCTGACAGAAAATGCAAACTCGAGCGGCGGAAGATGTACCGGTACTTTCATTCACGGTAGTCTGAGTACTGGCCCGGTTGACATCATCGCAGGAATGACTTTCCTCGGCAGTGGTCTCAGCCATGTGATTCTGAGCGGTATGATTAACCGTGGTGACGTCACCAATTGGCGACGACGTCTTGTCGGAAAAACCGTTCGCCTTCAGGACTGCGGAGACGTCGTCGAGACTGATGAAAGACAAATCTGATATAATACTGCCACCAGTGCCAGCTGCCGTAACTGTCGATGAAGATGATATTGTTGATGGATTCATAGTGGGGATAGTGGGGACAAAATGCGGAATGGATGACACAACTGGACTGTGACTGAAATATGCCACGCCATTGTCAGACTGCACCAAATCACTCGCAGTATTTTCTCCAGCATGGGGCAGACTAACCATGCCCCCACTTTGCCAAGAGTTCGATGGAAGAACACCAAAGTTGGCGAAACTCGCATCTTGCGAATATTCACTAAGCACATCAGCCGTTCCAGTGACAATGGTGCTAGTGCTGGAGCTGACAGAGTTTGCTGTGGTGATATCCAGTGTCGTAACATCCGTTGTACTAAGGATGGAGGCAAAATTATCGGAAGCAAAAGGCTGCGTGCAGGTGGACAGTGAAGGCAGAAAATTACTTGTCATCACTGGCAGGCCGAGAGGCTGATCGGTTGACCATTCATTGTTACTGCTGCTCATTGAAGGATAACAGTCAGTTATGTAAGAAACAGAGCAGTCCTGGAGAGACGGATCTGCTAACTCACTCTTAATTATAGACACCGAGGAAAAAGACACTGCGGGAAAATCAACAACTGCATCCAGAGGATTACTGAAGTCTATACCGGCCGCAATACTGCCCGACGTAGTGACAGCACTACTGCACTGGTTTCCACCACTAATACTGCTGTCGGTGAGGAAAATCGAAGGGCAACTGTGTTGGGACATCAACAGAGCGGTGTCCGAGTTTGTGGACAGATCATGGGCTGAAGACTGCACACTGTGACTGCCCACATCACCCATTAGTCTATCCGAACTGCGAGCTGTTTTACTCATGTATACATCGTTAGTCTCCTCGTGTGTATTGCTTCCATTGCTATCAGATGGCTGGCTGTTCCGGATCCGTTTCTTCAGCGGCACGGAATCCAGGAAGCTGCAGCCATCATCATCCAGGCTTCCGGTGCTGGAATCGTCCTCCAGGCAGTGTGCAGAGAGAATGGGTGCCGGAAGGATTTCTCCGGCAAGCTGTCGTAGATGCGGACATTCATCAGATCGGGCCAGATCCTCAAGTGACATGTGGGCCATCATCTCAGCGTGATGGACATCACTTGGAAGATCCATGACCCCGTTTGTAACATTTCCTCCCAACTGAGGTAATTCGGATGACTCACCAGCATCTAAACTTGTTGGACGATTCTCTGAAGAGTTCCGATCTCCGCTTGACATGGTCTCTTCAGCCCCCTGGGAAGACGGTTCATCCATTGGCACCACCATGCCACAGTGTGAGTCCGCAACTGTAGCACTTGCTTCAACCACAGAAGTTGCATCCGATGTCTGGACCGCAGAATCCCGCGGGTGCAGTAACCCGGATGCACTTTCACCAAGTCGTCGACAGCAGTATTCGTATGCTCCTTCAATGCCAAGCCTTGCGGCTCCGATGCGCAGGCGCTCAAAGTCAGCGCGTGACGTCGGTGTGACACCATAGATGAAGTCCAGGGTGATGCGCAAAACATCCGGGGTCAGGCTGTGGACTGGTACTATGCCGGGACCATCCACAAAGGTCTCGTGACGAGTGGCGACCAGCATGTGGTGTAGTACATCGCTGCTGGCTGCGAGCACCGGCGAGTGTGCCATGAAGGAGGATCCATCATCAGTCCTCAGTCGAACGTCACACAGCTGCCAGAGTCGGCGCATGGCATCCAGCCGCCGCCACATGTCCTTCCAGTAGCATGTCACATCAGCACGCACCACCGGACACACAATGTCAGCCATCGTCACCATCGACTTACTGGTCACCAGATATGCACAGACGAACAATACACATATCAGCCAATCAGCTTCACTATGGTTTGGCCGGCCCACCATTCGTAGGAGCTGCCACTGTGAAGAGCTACCATGCCAAGGGGCCACCAATAACCTGTTCCAGATGACATAACCGTACTTTGCAAATGCAAAACTAACTCAACACTGACTTTAATCTTATTACCTAACCCTAACCTAACCCATGGCCACACCATAGCAGCCCTTCAGAATGGCAGGCCAACACCCTTCATTATTAGCAATACAAAACACACATATTAGACCAACATATTGAGAAACGATGAACTGCATAGAAAATTATACAGAGGTCAACCAAAATCACTGCAATCTAAAGACTGTCACATCAGAATGCAGTGCACGTGTCCAAGTTTTGTGTACATTTTTCGTAACGCTTGCAATTTTCCGACTGTTAAGCACCAGGGTTACGATTAGCCCTAGTATGTTGGATTCCGTAGCACATTACTTGAGAATTCCGACAACCAGCCCTAAATCTAAGCCTGGCTAAAAAATGTCTTGGGGCATTCTTTGAACTAAAAAAAAAGATTATATTTGGATTAAACTAACTGCAGAATACTCCCACAGTACCTTATTCCTGCATCTCCAAAACCGTTCTAAGAATGAACACAATACGTCCACAAGGTAGCCGGCAAAGCACTCCTCTAGTTAGAATAATGCACAACTATCGCTGGCATTCACAAATAAGCTGAAAACAGAATGTACAGACTAGAAGTTAGCTGAGCTGCAACAATTGTGATACCACACGAGCCACTATCAGCAACCGACTGGCTGGCTGGCCAGGCAGCAAGCGATTACAACACCAGGGGGCTAATCCTCGGATTTCACGCCCACCTAGGCACCAATCAACACTCAGTCAACACAACCCGGCATTACTCAACCAGTCAGTCACGACGCAGGTCGTAGAACCCGATCCAGACTTATCACAGAGTTATTCGCCCGGCTGGGCAGCATATGTCGACAGTAGCCAGCTAGGCAGGCGATGCAATCGTCTGACTCACCGCGATACGATTGTCGAAGTTTTCGAGGCCTGCGCTCGTCAGCGGCCCAACTATTAGCAGACGACCGAAGCCCACTGTCGTATGACTAATGTCATACCGTTACCGAGTAATTAAACAGACATGTTTTACACCAGACAGCGATTACATGACTGATAGTCATCCGAAAGTAAACAAACCGTACTGCAGAACTATAAAACGCAGGACAGGACACTCAATTTTTACGCGCTTGCGCGTATTAGCTACGGTAACTGTCCGTCCGTCTGTCCGTCACGACCTAGTATCGATTCAAGCCCAGATGAGATAGAGACTTCGAGTTTTCATCGTATGATAGCGTAGAGTCTTTCGTATTTTGTGACAAAATTTCATCTCGCTGGGCGGTCTCCACGAAAGAGGGAGCGAAACAGGAGCACCCCCTAAAAAGACGTTATTTTGCCGTTTTGGCTCGTTTAGCGTGAAAATGGTTGCAGATAGTTACAGGCATGCTGCTTAGCATAACAAGCACCGGCGACAAACTTCTAAGTAATGTCAACATCGATGACTTTGAATGATCGTGATGAACCCACAAAATAAAGGGTTTCAGTGAATTTTTTTCGCGATTTCGGGCTGCGACACACATTTCAAGAGTGAATTGCGCCGAAATAGCTGGAGATAGACAAAGGCAACATGCATATAAAATTTTCGCCATTGAATGCAAATTTTAGCAGTTCCCCCTTCTATAGACCTACGCACGCGGGTGTCAAGTAGGGGTATCCCGGCCCTAAAAAGTGGCTATTTTCCGCTTGTTCAACGTGAAAACGGTTGCATGTAGGCACAGACGTGTTGCTTGAAGATAGTTAGCATGTTGCATCAAGAGTTTTTGGTCACGTATCGAAGCGATCTGTGCTGCAATGTCGAAAATGATTGATTAGGTTATCTATTAATAGGCCTATCACGTCGACTCGCTGAGCGATTGAGTTCCTGATCTCAGCGCATCATTAGTTCTTTCTTTCTATTCGGAATAGGCCAACTGTTCTTTCGTGATAATTATATGCCGATACTGAGCGATTGGAAATTTTTGCAATCAAATGTAGGCCTACTGTTTCGATAGGCCTAAGTATCGCACAATGCTGCGGATGGGCGGATAGACCTACTGATGGAAAATATAAGGCGGTATTGCGTTGACGGTACGTATTATATGCCAAAAACTACAAAATTTTGGTACTTTAAATTCTTTAAACTTTAAACTTTTACAACGTAATTTACGCGAAAACTTGTCGCAACTCTGCGAAAATTGGAATTTCTACGTAACTGTAAAATGACAGTAAATTTTTTTGGAAACTTTAATTGGTCACAATAATTATTAAAACAAACAAACAACAACAATAATAATAATCAAACTAAATCTTACCTAAGGCAGCCTTAGACTTTGAGTTAATATTAACTGTCGCAATGCATTATGTAGCGACATTTCACATAACGGGCTAGTGCATGCTTTTCGGCCATTTTGGTAATCTTTATTCACAAAAAAACGACTGAAACAGGCAGACAAAAATGTTTTTCTTTCTCTTTTTTATTTCGTGCGTCTCTGCGTCCAACAAGCATCCCTGCAGCATCCTACATCATTAATGCTCGCTGTCGCTGCTGCTGCTGAATCCGATTCAGCAGTTTGATGAATCAAATTTCTCCGCCGCTGCCGCTCGCCACGTATACGGACTTGATTCTATACTGTCGCCAGTTCGTCACGTTGCGCAATCGAACCGCACACGCAATTCAGCGATCATCAAGACCGGCCGATACACGCGTCTATAAGCAACAAGAAATTTGAGCTAATGCTCACGTGACGCGCGAAAACCTATAGCATGCCCATGCTTATTTGCAACCGTTTTCACAAAAGACTGGCCAACAACGGAAAAATAGCGACTTTTATGGGGATACCGCTCTCGATGCTGTCGTGCGCAGGTTTCCTTGTACCTATAAAATCGAGACTTGGACCTTCGAAATCTACGTTCAACGCTGAAAATTTCTTACTAAGCTTCTCCATGTCTATCTCAATTGATATCGGCGCAATTCTTTCTTGAAATGTGTCTCGCAACCCGAAATCGCCAAAAATCCATTAAAACCCCTATTTTGGCGTCCAAGGTTATCCAAGGTCATTGAATTCGGTGGCAATCGCTTTCGCGCGTAAAAGCGCGTATTTCTAGTTACAAGCCACAGAGAAGACCATCTGTTGCAATAAATATGAATATTGTAAAACACTGGTTTAGGCCCTACGTGTAATTAGTTAAGTATAGGCCTACGACTGTTTTTACACGTAGAAAAGGCACCTGGTTAAGTATTATGAAAAAGGTTAAAAGTCAACGTCACCGAGGGTCAAGACCTAATCAGAAAAATGGTTCATATCTGGCGTATACGTTTACTTACGGATACCGGTAGCCGACTAAGCGCTACGCGGATCAGTCTATGCTGGACCTAATTTACTGTCGAGGCCTGAGACGCTCGGCAACTAAAGGAGGGGTCACACTGGTGCTTCGGACGGCCGTCTGGACCGCCAGTGTGACCCCTCCTTAAAAGGACGGACGGCCGCATGTCATGTCGACACTCGACGGCGTTTCACGTTTGCATTGTTTTTATTTCGTTTGATCGAAGTGTCGTTGACAGCGATCTGTTTTAGGCGTTTTCATTTCACACTTTAAACACTATTGAACACTATTTATGTCACTACGATAACGCAGCTAACGTCTTGTTGATAGTGCAATATAAGGGTCGCTTGAAGAGTGGTGAACGAACGTAGCCTGCAGAGATTCGCAGTGACGGTTCTAGCCCTTAAAATCTGGGGGTGCTGTGCTCCACTCTCAACCCCGCTGGACAGGATGTTCGGCGTCAGCAATAAAACGTCTCATTGGCCAGTCTCTTATGCAAATTAAATTAGGTGCTGAGTCAAAATCTATAGAGGTGCTCTATCATCCCAGCTCCACACTGCAGAGATTCGGCGGCGTGTTGGTTTATCAGCTTCTGCGACGCTGCAGCGGCTTCGCTCAGTGAGTACAGTTCGTAAAAAGACAGACAGACAGACAAACAGACACAAAACGCTGGTGGGTGGTTTCAACATTCAACTTTTTGGGGTCCTACTTCTAAGAAAAGGAGAGGAAGAGAAGAAAGGAGGACAAAAGGTGGAGATAGGAGTAAAACGGGAGGCAAAGAGAAGGAAAGGACAAAAGGGGAAAGGAAAGAAAAAGGGAAGAAAGACGAGCTCCTTAATTGAAATTTTTAGCTACGCCACTGACAAGCGAGCAGCGAGCCCTGCAGTTTGCTTCCCGTCATCACTTGCAGCAGCAGCATCAGCAGCAGCAGCACACAATGTCCGGACAATAGCAGTTGTTGTAGCATCGGAAAACAACGGCGCCGACAGCAGTGTGGCAAGAGACAGCGAAACACAACGGAAGAATATTCATTCACGCGCCGTTCATTCATTTCGCGACTGCAACTGCGTAAAACTTGCTGCGAGCGTTGACTGACGCGTCGGTATGTGACAACGTTCTTTCGTTCTCTGAACGCAGAGCGCAACATTCTGGCTTGCTTGCTGTTGATATTGTCAGTATAATAATCTGAATTTTGAAAAGTAATCAGTTAATATAAACTAATCACCCTGGTGCGTGTAGGGGTAAAATACCTATCAACCTTAGCTCAGTGTTCGCTCGCTGAAAATTATCGTTTCCACGTAGTTAACTGGAACCGTTTTTACGCGCGACAGCAGTATGCTTCGTGCGTCTTAGCTATGGCCTATGCGTACATCTGTCTGTCTGTCACACCCTTGATCTGTATCAAAACGGTGCAAGATAGAATCACGAAATTTTTACTATGGGCTGCCCCCAAAACTCTAGTTTTTTGTGACAAAATTTCTTGTCTCTGTGTGAGAAAGTTCTAGAACGAGGGCGTCAAAGAGCGGTACCCCCTAAAACGTTAATTTGCCGTCATTGGCTCGTCTTGTGTGAAAACGGTTGCAGATAGGTACAAAAATGCTGCTTATCATAACAAGCACTGTTGACAAGCTCTTTAGATTTATCAACATCGATAACCTTAATCCCCCCAAAAAATCATTTTGGTGAATCTTTTACGATTTCTTGCTGCTACATAGTTTAAAAGTGAATTGCGCCAAAATGGCTAAAGATCGACAGACTAAGACAAGCTGCGTATGAAATTTTTAGCATTAAACGTAAACTTTAGAGTTTAAGTTGCGACTCCATAGGTTCAAGGAGACTTACGCAAGATTCTCCTAACAAGTGGTTATTTTACCGCTATTGGCTCCTTTAGCGTGAAAACAGTTGCACATAGCTACAGATAGTGCTTACCCTAACAAGTACAGTGACGAGCATTTTAACGATGTTAACATCGATGATTTTGAATGACCTTGAACCTTTAAAATATAAGGTTTTAGTGCTTTTCGCAATTTTCGGCTATGACGCACATTTCAAAAGTGAATTGCGCCAACATGGCTGGAGAAAGACCTGGACAACTTGCGTATGAAATTTTTAGCACAGACTGTACATTTTAACCATCTGAGTTTCGATTTTTAAGTTAAAAGAGTCTGCATGCCTCAACTTTAGGTACTCCTTTAAGACGCATTATTATTTAATTGCATGCTGTACACGATTGTCCAGGTGGCAAGAACGCTGCTATCGCGCGTCACGTGAGCTTTGCTCAAATTACATGTTTTTGGAATGCGAATTGAGCGAGCGTTGTAGTAGATGTCGTTTTTGCAAGATTATTGTAAATGGACGTTTAGCGGTTTACTCGCAATAAACATTTGTTCATGGAGTTAAATAGCGTTTAGCTTAACGTCTTTTGTACGATGCTCTGCCAATCTTGGATTTTTTGGGGGCATTGCCCCATGTGTTTTTTGCCTATACACTTATGGGGGTTTCGCCGTAGCAGGGGTTTTGTTGTGGTGGGGGGGGGGTGGTTGCGCAACTCGGCGTGTATATGCGCCTACTCTATGGCGTCATGGGAGCGTCGCGTGTCATAGAGACAAATTATTGTCTTTTGTCCACAGCCGAGTGATTGTGTTCACGATGTGTCCATTGCCTGTCAGTGTGAATGTCTCGCTAGCCGCTGTACCAATTATTTCATCCATCTATTTAGAGCCTACATCTTCTCCTTTGACGCTGACCTGTTTTAATTTAAAGACAAACACGATTGCCGCAGACATAAATCTACGGTCTTCAAAAGCTTTAGGTGTCAATCATTAACATAAATTTACAACACAAATGACGATTTATTGTTTTTCTTAGCATCGCTTATCGTTAACAAAATCGCTTTTGATATAAGTAGCTTTTTCAACTCATTTTGATTTTTTATACTATATAACACACAGGCTATAGCAGCAGTTCTTTTAACACTGCCTATACTGCATGGTGTCATTTCAGTAAATCATTGGGGGGTCTCAATCTACGTAACGTGTTGTAGGTTACTTGCAGAGGTAACACTGTTTTAAAGGTACGATTTACAGCAAAAACTTATAATCAAAAATCCTTGGAGGTCCATAAGATTCCTCCAGCTTTCGCCTTAAATAACGCCTCTGACTGTGCCACACATATGGAGTGCGTAATAATAAAATAGCTATTTAATCTACGTAGTTGGGAAAAAGCTGTTCTCGCTTAGCTTCAACAGTCCATAGAAGAAACCTGTTCCATCCATGGACAGACGTTTGGTGAACTCAACGACAGTTTGTGTATGATCGAACTGTCTGTCGAAGCGCGAAAAGCTAAAGTAGGCATACTATTCACAGCTAATATAATTTAATTGCATAATCCTAGGCCGCGGCGGCGCCCGGCGGTAGTCTGAAAACACGGTCGTATACGGAAACGGTGCATTAGCGTCATAAATTTTGTCCGAAATACAGACAAGGGCAGATCGGCGAGCGGTGCGTGAAATATAGAGCCGCCGCATCGTATCAGATCTATACGGGCGCGTTGGGTGCATGCGTGATCTAGCGAACGATTAGCTGTCGTTCTGCTGTCACGCTGGACTGACCGGCTACAGCGGCTGAGAGGTCTGGGATGCGGAATGAAGGAAGATGGGAAGAGAGAGAACGGCAGCGGGCATAGACGCAGACAATAGCTATAGGAGCCTAGGACAGCGAGAACAACGTCGGCCGTTAAAGACGGTGTGATGTTATGGTGGGGGCGCTGAAAATTGCGGACATGAAAATGACGGACCACCAAAATGTCCAGGCATGAGACTAAAGGACGTGAAAATGCAAGACATGTTTCAAGTGGCTACATCTATACTAATCTGCATACTCTACGTTCGTTTTTTTTCTGACTTGGGCAACGATGAAAGACACAGCGATCGTCGTTAGAAAGTCGAATCGTTTCGACTTTACACAAGCCGGTTAATATTACGTCAACTGAGCTGCGATCTTGAGCATTCTTCGAATTAAAGAGGTAAACGGTTACAGGAAAGCAATGCTAAATTGAAGTTTACTCAGTCTATGTCTATTTAGTCACTTGAAACAAATGTCTTGCATTTTCATGTCCGCCAATTTCATGTCCGTTATGGTAGCATAAAAAATATAGATAAAATGTTTTACTCGATTGAGACGATACGGTAACAGCACTGACTTCCGTTTTTACGCGCGACGCACTATGTGCTAAACGCGTGTTAGCTATCGCATTTCTGTCCGTCCGTCTGTTTGTTTGTCCGTCTGTCCATTACGACCCGGAACCGATTCTAACTCAGATAAGATAGAATCGCTGGGTTTTCAACATAAGAAAGCCTCCCATAGTGTCTTTAATTTTTTGTGAGCAAATTTTGTGCCGCTAAATGAAAAAAATATAAAAAGAAGTATTCTTTAAAACGTCCTTATTTTACCGCAATTGACTCGTTTATCGTGCAAACGGTTGCAGATAGACACAAATTTGCTGCTTATCATAACAAGCGTTGCAGACGAGCTTGCCGAAAGTACCGAAATCAATGCCTTTGAACGAGTTTGGACTTAAAACCAATTTTTGCGAAAAATTTTAAGGGTAAAATTAAAATTTTGAGCACCGATAATTTTCTCTGTCGGATATTTGCAGTACTGTTTATCGAACAATAATTGCAACTTCCTACTTCGCTGACTTTTTAACGCACGACGCCACCATAACGTCTGTGTGCTGAAGTGACGATGTTTCTATCTTATGGCTGATTGAGAAGATTGGTAGCAAAATGCCAGCTTCGAACGCATCAGAAATTTGTTCTCAGTAGTGATGGAGCGTGCAGCCTTCAGGATATGGCACGTATAATAGTTGCTGTCTGTAATCTACTCGTTCTGCCTTTGGCGTCTTCGTCTTCCGTTCCGATATGATGGAGTAAGCGTATAGATTTGGTTTAGTGCATACTGTTTAAAAACCTTCGATCATAGTGTTACAACAAGCTAAACGGGATTGTTTTGAGTACTGTCGGATCTCTGAGTTGGGTTCTGTCTTCCAATAAACAGCATTATCACATTGATGACTGTCTGGAGGATAACAGGTAAGATTATTAGAACTACCATTATGTTGTTACATATGCAGGCGTATAATGGAGTTCTTACAATGTTAGGTTAACCTCATTTTGTGTTTTGTGTTTCTGTAAAGGTTAAACCTCATGTTTATTGCAAAGTTTAAACTTACCATTCTATTATTGTGTTTGTGTGCATTTTGCCTAAAAAGGCCGTTCCCGAAATGACCTATACTGTGTCGGGTGAGACGTTAAACCATACTCACAAAGTAAGTAAGCAGTCTGCATTTGTAACGCGCCATATGTCAAAACAGAAGTTCGAATCGTAGGCGCGATTCAATCTGAGTTAGGTTCAGTAACGAGTTTCAGACTGTCGTACAAACCAGCGTCGTCGTGGTTGAAAAGATTGAAAACGAGGCAAGAAGTAGCAATTTTACAACAAACAAATTTTTAAAATTGGGTGCTCAACATATTATTTCAGCCTAATTTTTCTAAAACTGGAAAATTTATAACCCATAATTTAGTATTTTTGGAACAAGTTTTTCCAACGGGCTAAAATCTACATAGGTGCGAGCGCATTTTTTTGAGTTTCGAGTTGTGAACTTTGGAGCTCGCGAGACGGACAGACAGACAGTGGGACGTATAAAATCGGAAGACCCGTAATTCGGTCTACTATTACATCTGCATAGGCGAATAATGCTTTCAATGTACATTACAGAGCAGTGACCATCCCAAAGCAGCCGATAGATGTGAACCAAATCCATGTCCGTATTTCTGTTTACAATAATATATAGCACTGTCTGTCAGTCCTGTTCATCATCTGGAGCGTGATTTTGACGCAATTGAGCACGGATGGAGTGCCATGGTGCTACATTTGGTAAGTCTATAGCGAGTGTGTGGTGTGATGACTGTTCAGTCCTGTAAACCACATTGCGAGTACAATTACGCCCCGCGCCTCGCTATCGGCCTAACGAAGTTGTGTCACCACACGCCGGTGTCGATATACCGGAACTGTGCCGGCTGGTTGCCGACTACTGTCCTATAGCAACAACGCGGCACTCCATGCATTCCGGCTATTTTCAGTCGTACGTGATTGGCTCCCGCAACAGGATTATTAGTCAGAGTTAGGGATTGCAATCCCGGGATACCGAATCCCGAGATCTGGGCCGTTTTCAGCGTCTCAGTCTCGGGATTTCTGGATTACAAAAATTAGTGAAAACTATTTTTTCGCGTATTAAATAATACAAATAAAAATTCTAGCCGTCAGATGAATAAAATATTTGTGTGCGCTAAAATCTTACTCTTTGTTGTGCACTGTAATTTTTACGCGCGAAAGCAGCTACTGCTTTCACTGCGTCTTAGCCATCACAATTCAGTCCGTATGTCCGTCCGTCCGTCTGTCAGACGGGTGGATCAGTCAAAAACGGTGCAAGCTAGGATCACCAAATCTTCACCGTCGGCTGCCTGGAAGACTCTAGTTTCAGAAACCGTAAAGCTTTTCCATAAACTCGAAGGAGGTCACCTCGAACGAAGATGCTAAATGAGAGGTGGTGGGAAAAATCTGTGATTTTAGAGAATAAGTCGCTGTATCTCGATAACGGTGCGAGATACGGCCTAAGTTACTATTAATCACTAATAGGATGTCGTACACTGGCTCTCGATTGCCACCAAATTTAATGACCTTGAATGCCCCTGAACGTTAAAATAGGGGTTTTCACGGATTTTTTGGCGATTTCGGGCTGCAAGACAATTCAAGAGCGAATTGCGCCGAAACCAATTGCAATAGACATGGACAAGCTGCATATGAAATTTTTAACATTAAACGTAGATTTTGACGGTTCAAGTCTCGATTTTTTAGGTTCAAGGAAACCTGTGCACGAGGGCATCAAAGAGCGGTACCCCCGTAAAAGTCGCGTCGAAATGACTGGAGATAGACTGACAGTTTGAATTTGCGAACAGGAACTGCTATAGGCTTTCGCGCGTCTCGTAAGCATGAGCTCAAATTTCTTGTGTACTTTGGCAGTCACTGTCAAGTTCCACAGTTCGAATATATCTTTAGTATGGGCGTATACTACATGCTATGCATGAAATAAATCAATTGGGGATACCAATACGATGACCAATTCGTAAGCCTAATCCCGAAACGGGATCCCGCGGTATCCCGGGATTACAAATTTCTCAATCCCGGATCCCTGGATTGACAATTTAATCCCGGGATTGCATTGCAATCACTAGTAGGAGTGCAGTCCAGGAAATAGTCAGAAGAAGGATTTGGTGAAGAGGTAATTAGTTTTGAGTCTGTTCAGTTTAGCTTGGTTCAGTGAGTACATTGTTCAAAAAAAAATTTCTTGGAGGCCAGTCCAAGCCTGGCTGAAAACTTTCAGCCGAGTTTTGAACTGTCAACGTCGACAGAGTAGGCCTGGTTATAATCGTTTTGTTTTGTCTGTGTGTGGTTTCAGATTAAACCGACCGACCCACTGTTACCGCGAGGCATTCGTTGAGATCGATCTCTCTGCAGTGCTGCCCAAGACGCGTTGGTGCGTCGTCATAATTAACAGCCATCCAGCCGGCCATCCAGCAGTAGCCTAAACCGCGAGTCTAGGGGGACAACGGAAGAGAGGAAAGACGGCGCGATGTTAGCACCGATGGCCGCCGAGGTCGCTCGTGGACACGCCGTCGCAGAGCCGCAGCTGCCGACAAGCTGCACCGGTCGGGTCGACGCCATCTACAAACATACGTAAACATGTATAAACATGTATAAACATGCATGAACATTGAACATGCATTTTTAAACGTCTACAAACATACAGCTCCTTGTCGGCTCTCTCTCACACTATCTCTACTGCTGCTGCTGATCGCAGTCCATCCGGCTCTGCGAGGTAACTGTTCTTCTGTAACGCCGCGATTAGAGATGGGCCGTTCGCGATTCGAACCGATTACGATCGATCGATTCGATTAGCGAATCTGTTCGTTCTTGCTTGTTTCTATGGCTCAGTCTGCGCCAAGCCTAAACGATTGTCGGTCGGGTCGAGATAAGCAAAATAAATATTTCAGGATTATCATAGTGCATGCTTTGAGATTTATTTATCGGACAAACTACCAGGAGCGTTTTGGCTGTTTCTTTTATAATCTCCGAACTTCTGGCGCAACTCTAAATTTACGGAATTATGTTTTTTTTCTAAATGATGTACATCAGATCTACTCGGCGGTTTTAAGTTTTAAACTTGGCTTATTTAATAACTAAATAGGTTTTATATTGTTTTTTTTACCTTTCTTGGCCTTTCTTTCAATTTTTTATAAGCCAACATCGAGATGCTAATCATCGAGATGCTAATCTTACACAACGGATTTCTATTCGTAGCGATAGTGCATCACTGTATGATAACTGGTACTGTTGTCCGTAAAGCGCTGCCTATCCACCGGCCCGGCCCGACCGTGTAATGGGTCCGTAATGACCACGCTGGCCCCTACTCATCGTAAAGAATCCGACACACTCGGGCGTCGCGCATGACGACCGACCATCGATCGCATGTCGTAAGATGGCGCCACGATCAGCGCCGCCCCGCTAACAACTGATGCGTTGCGGTCTCGCCGGCTTCCGCGACAAGTAATGGTAATAGCCGCATCGCCCGTTATATCGCCGGCCGCATAAAGAAGAAGAAGAAAAATTAACTTTTTTTCACATTAAGGTTAGCCTAAAAGATTGCAAACGCTTATCCCGGGGTCGCCGCTTCAATCGTCAATTTTGAAATTATGGAAACATTATTGATAGTTACAAAATCATCAGATACAATAAGCCTACAACAAAACAATTCGTATAATAGTAGGCTTACAAGCTGCATAGCATGCTCTGCATTCAAATAAGTCTAGTAGGGCTAACGGCTAAGAAAGTGCGTACCGCTAACGATCTATCGGTAATCTCGCCAAAATTCTGAAATAAGAAAATTTACAGTCTCAGATACCGTGATTGAAAAAAAAACGATCTCGGGATCGCAATCACTACCAAGGTCTGCTGTGTGAGCTCATGTCATTTTCAAACCGGAAAGAGTAAAGCTAAATTAAGCTAGGCCTAGCATACAACTTAACTCGGGTGACTGGCTTCATTACTAGGTCAGTAATACCCAGTTTACACGATCAAGCAAACATCAAGCAAACATGGAACAAACATCAAGCAGATGTATTCAATATACACGTGCACGATGTGCACTCTAATTGCTTGATGTTTGCTCGATGTTTGATTGACGTTTGCTTCATGTTTGCTTCGTGTAGGCTATGTTTCATGCATGCTTGATGTTTGCTTGACGTTTGCTCGATGTTTTTCTCGATGTTTGCTTAATGATTGCTTGATGGTTGCTTAATCATGACATGTAAACAGGGTATTATGTTAAGTTGTTAACCGTCCAGGTAACGGAACCACTGTTATACAGAACTCGGCAAATTTTGACTTGGGTGACCCTAATAATTTTCCACCGGCAACAGGTAAACGTTCCTTTGCTGGAAGCCCAGAATACAGTTACGCATGGTTCAATTTTAGCACTTTTATAGTCGATCTCCGACTATCGTTTTAAGTCGATATTTTAAGTCAATTTTTTTTCTATTACTGCTGCAGAAAAGCCGTGGCGATGACTGAAAAACGATCCAGTTGATCTGATGATGCGATCGATATGCAATGGACACACACTTAAGGCGCGTACATAGAGATATAACTGAACTGAACTGAACCGATCTGATCAATGGGCTCGGCCATTGGTTAGTTTAATAATACCCAATTTACACGATGAAGCTAACTTGACGAGCTGGCTCTAGTTAGCTGAACGAGCTAGCTCGATATTTGCTTGATGTTTGCTTTGTAGGCTATGCTTTATGCATGCTTCATATTTGCTCGATGTTTGCTTGATCGTGTAAACGGGGTATAATTGAGTTCAGCTCACTTCAGTATAATGTCTTTCTGTACTCGCTTTTAGGCTATTACTCACAGCGACGTACATTTTGGATGTATCTGAGTTTGCGTTTCCTGTAAACAAATTGTACAATCTAAATTGAATTAAGCTGAATTTCAAACGTGTTATTTTCGTTTGACAGAAAACAACCCTTTTCTTGCAGTTGTTTGCAAAGATAGCCAACGTAGCGCCCTCGACAGTTGGGCCTCCTGGACATTGGGCAAGACTCCGACTTGCTCAGTTCTCAATCCTGGCACTGCCGCGCCAGGAGAACGACGACTGAATTTTAAAATAAGCCAAAATGAATATTTTTATCTACAATTACGGTTAGATACACAGCAAAATACACTGTGCCTGAATAATAAAAAACTTGTCACTATTATTTTTTTAATAACTCCGTAACACATTAGCCGGATGCCATAATTTTTTGGCACACAACATCACAAAGAAACTTGACGTGAATAATCACAGGCTGAACGGTAGTTCAAGCCCTGTGTTAACGGCGACTTCTCTTTCTTATGGGAAAGCCAAAAATTCGACCCCCCACAGAATCAAAACCCCTGAT
>Ga0056128_1001517_pt1 | contig 26066 bp, 16 predicted proteins | sample WorMetLIZISLAND2_FD_71113 | JGI IMG/M metagenome (GOLD analysis project Ga0056128, IMG submission 71113) | Marine gutless worms symbiont microbial communities from Max Planck institute for Marine Microbiology, Germany - Olavius geniculatus... ... | reverse complement strand
CGCTATAGGCTCGTCTAACGTGAAAATGGTTGCAGATAGGCACAGACATGCTGCTTATCATAACAAACACTGGCGTCGAGCTTCTTAGAAATGTCAACATCGATGACCTTGAATGACCTTAAACCCCCAAAATAGCGGGTTTCAGTGAATTTTTCGCGATTTCGGGCTGCGACACACATTTCAAGACTTAATTGCGCCAAAATGACTGGAGATAGATCAAAACAACCTGCATATGAAATTTTCAGCATTGAATGTAGATTTTAGTAGTCCAATTCCGAATATCTACGTTTAATGAGGGTTGCGCAAGCGGGTATCAAAGAGGGGTACGCTTCTAAAAAGTGGTTATTTATCCGTTGTTGGCTTGTCTAGCGTGAAAATAATTGCAGATATGCACAGACATGCTACTTATCATAACAAGCACTAGCGATGAGCTTCTTAGAAATGTCAACATCGATGACCTTAAATGACCTTGAATCTTAAAAATATTGGTTTTTAGTGATTTTTGGCGATTTTGGCTGCAAGAGAGTGAATTGCGACGAAATGGATAGAGATAGACCAAGATTACTTGCGAACAGGAAATGCTATAAGCTCTCGTGTGTCTCATGAGCATTAGCTCAGATTTTTTGTCATGATTGTGCAGTAGTTGGCTATTGTTCGATTGATTTATTGAGTGATCAATTGAGGAGTTAGAATGCTGCAGTGCTGGGTGGTCGTGTTTGCTGTAGATTTTGATTGAATCGACACGGAAGCAGGGATGTAGCTTCCACGACCACGGCACCGTTGTCGTCGTTGAAGGTCCGCGATTTTCCACAAAAGCCGAGTCGTTCATGTTTCGGTCATTCGGCGCTATGCTAGTTGGCATGACAGCTGTGCCCGAGGTGACATTAATACCCTTATCATAAATATGTCTGGAAATTTATGGTGACAATCATAGCATAGCTTTTACTAATAATTGAACCTTACTTTACATTCATAGTCCTTGTACACATGATTAGGCATACATGCTCAAACAACCATTTTAGCATACTTCAATTAGCCAATGGTTCCTCAGAGTTTTGATGGAATGAAATGTCTTGGGGTTGATAGGGAAGTATTTTACAGGATAATCACCATTATGTCAAAGGTCTCAGCTTCTTAAGACAGAAAAATTGCAGAGTTAACTTAATAACCAGAAGGGCATTTGGACAGCGCGAACCTCTGCCAACACTATGTCAATTTATTCAATTGTGTTTGCCATGTGGAAGCACTATACACTGTGAGGCATAAAAAAACACCAAAGTTTCTTACCGTAACTTGAAGAAGGTTTATCCAATTTTAATAATTTTTGGTACACATATTCCTGACACAACTGGCCATCAAATGATCATTCCGTTTCCCACCTCACCCAACGTCTGCTTCTGCACTACCGGGGAGAACAAAACAGACAAAATCTGCATTAAAATCAACAAAACAACTTTATAAAATTTTATCTTTCCGGATATGTGGCCACCAACAACCAATCAATTACAAGGTTTGACTCTTGTGCAGCAGCACGTCTATTAAATAGGCATAACATTCAGGAATATTGATGAATTCAAGAAGTGACTGGCGAAGTCTGTATTGGTCTGGAGCAGAACGTTATCAACGCTGCAATCAATGAATGGAGAAAGTGTCTCCGAGTCGAGCCCATGTTCGTGGGCCAACACTTCAAACATTCTTGTAGGACGCTAAAAATGGACAATTAGATAAACTATCAGCTAAATCGATGAAAATATGGACAGAATGTTTGTTTTCTGTGTTGTTTTGATTAAGCAATAATACTAAAGTGGTTAAAAATGCAGTATTTTGTTCCTTTTCTTTCCACAGGTAGTGCAGAAACAACATTGGGTGAGGTGGAAAATTACACATGGCCAGTTGGATCAGGAATATTCTTACCAAAACTTGTTACATTATTGGATCGCTTTTTGTCTGTCCAATGCAATGCATAGCATTGGACAGTGTATAAAATCACCTTTGTGTCCGTGCGTCCGTTCGTGCGACCGCGCGTGCGACCGTGCGTTTTACATTTCTTAAGCCATCTTCCTTCCACCTTCCCTTCCCTTCCACTTCTCCATCCCCTTTTCCTTCCCCTTCCTTTTTCCCTTGCCTTTTCCTCTTTTTTCCTTTCCCTTTCTCCTTTCCTTTACCCTTCCCTCTTTCCCTTTTCCTTCCCCTTTCCCTTCCTCTTTCCCCTTCGTCTTTTTTCCTTCCCCTTTCCATTTCCCTTCCCCTTCCCTTTACTTTCCATTCCTTTTCTCCTTTCCCTTTCCCTTCCTTTTTCTTTTCCACTTTCCTTTTCCCTTCCCATGTCCCTTCCTCTTTCTCTTTCCATTCTTCCATCTTTCTTTCTATGTCCAGGTCCGTGTGTCCGATATTTGAGGCGCCATATCTCCATAACGGTGGCAATTTTAAAGTATCCGTCAGTATTATTCTGGATCCAGATGCTGATTCGGATCACTATCAAACTCTAATCACCTCTAACTTGAGCCAAGTCTCACCTTCCATGCAAATTTGAGCCAAAGCCACCTGTAACGTTTTGTGCAATTCTGCTGAAAAACCAGCCAAAAGGCAAATAAGTAAATAAACGCTGAGTATCACCTAACCTTCTTGGCATAGCTAATAAATAATATACTGATTTGTATCCTGTCATAGTGCCATGGCTTCAGTGGTGCGACGTGAAGTGAAATAAAATACTTTGCTGTTTATGTGCATGCATCTGATTCATTTACAATATACAGTGCTATATTAGTTTGCTTTGATCGAATGATTGATTGTACCTGAATTATTATTAATTTATTTGTTCATTGTTCAGGCACAACTGGCGAAAGAGTTGGCATTGCCGTACGCCAGCATTGCCCTGGTAACTGACTATGACTGCTGGAGAGATAACGAACAGCCTGTACGTAATTGACAAACGTTAGCAGCTCCATGTGAACAAGACCAAGACTAAAACCAATACTTTTCATGCAGTGTCAAATCTTTTAATGCGGATTCACTGATATATAACAGTCTTTGTCAAAGAATGGATAATTATCAGTATCAAGATTTTTTTTTTCCTTGAAGCATCTCGAGACACTACATCACTGTATGTTAGTTAATCACTAGAATGATTTTAATCATAAATCAGTGATGTAAATCAAATCTGGATCAGCTTCGACACTGGTTTTTTTACCTAGTCCAAGCACACCTTGCTTGTGATATTTGCAACTTATGGCAGAGTTCTGTACTTTTTTGTGTTATTGTTTGCTAGTGATTTATGCCACTCTATAAATGTTTACGGTGAATGATTCGATGACTGATGTGCTGAGTGCCTTATATTGGTTAGAACTTTTTCCAAGTCACTTGCAGGACCTTTCTTACAGCACCGCCAATCCCCCGCCACCCTCGGACATTTCTTGAAGTTCTTTTTTCAGAGTTTTGGCATAAACCGAGCATTAGTAGTGATGACAGTGCTTTCCCTGCTTATGTGTCTATTAATGAACACATGTTCAGGAAAGCCCAAATATTTCAGGTTGAAATTGACATGATCTTTGACAACCTGAAGAAGAGCGCGGGAACAGCGAAGGACGTGATACTCGAAGCGATTCCTCGCATTGCAGCAATTAACTGGGAGCCAATCCACCAACAGCACAAGGTGACTAGAGAAACTGTCAGTACGACATGTATTTCCTACTTTTTATTATCAGAATTATTGTTTATTATTTATGTAATAAATGAAAAAATATTGAATTGCTGTCCAAAATGACTAGTGTTACTATGTGGGTACTGTTATATGGATTTTTGGCCCACAGTACTTAGTAGTAGTAGTAGTTGTTGTTGTAGTAATACTAATAGAGAAGAATGGAGTTGGGATGACAAGTGACATCTGTTACTGAAGATACCAGATTTCACCAGAGTAAATGTCCCTATTGTCTACTTGTTTTGTCTTCGATATTTTCTCCCTCGGAAATTGAGTAGGTAGGTAAAACTCCCATAGTCAAGAGTGCTCTCTCACAGCTCTGTGTCTGTAGGGCGGTGCTCATCTCTGTTTCCAAGGCCCTGAGCCGGCAGTGAGCCGCAGCTCAGTTACATGGATGGTAGGTCAGACCTGTCCCATATACTGCCGTTACCTTTTATGCAGTGAGGCCGGTACCAAATTATACTGCTTGGTGACAGAGGCACATGTATGTGAACAACTTGCCCAAGGTTGTTATTTGTTACCTGGCAGTGCACCGGGCAGGACTCGAACCGGGGACCTCTGGGTCACCAGTTCAACACGTTACCGCTATACTACCAAGCCACATCGAGAATTGAGTACCAAGGCCTGGGCAAAGAATTATAAGAATAATAATCATCATCATCATGTCATTGTTGTCAAGTAATAATTTGATACTTTTGTGTTTAGTATTGCTTTTGATTTTTTTCAATTTTTACAGAGTTCATTTTTGTTAGTCATTGTCCTCTGCAAGTAAACTTTTCTTAGAGTTGGATTTCTTGCATAGCTGAACGTCTTTGTCATTTTAGCCAAAGCTTATGATGTCCTACTACAGTTTCGAGCAAAGCATCGCAGTATATATGCATAGCATTTGGCTCATTCATTCATTGAAATACTGTTTGATCATCTGTAGAGATTTTCTTGACATTTTGCAGAAAAATGACTGGCCAACATGCTGGAGAGTAATAATATGTGCCGCATGTGCGTGTTTGTAAACACGTTATTGTGTTTTTGTTTTAATTTTTTTGCAGGAGGTTGTGCAGCGAGCTCTCCTGCCGTGATGGTATATACACAGTGTTGGCCAGTACTAATGACTGCTTCATTCATGAGAGACAGTGTGATTTTTTTCTAACATCATGCCATATCTTGTCCAACTATATTATTTAAAGCAATAAAAACAATATAATAGTTTGTATCACTGACTAACAACACTATGCGTGTATTTGCACAACGTTTAGTTGCACATGCATATTGTTGTTTCGTTGTTCTTTACATTGAGTTAAGCAGCCTTCACAGACTTTGGCTATTTTTGACATTCTGGTATCAGATATTTTTTAGTCCGCCCGAAAGCGATAGCTTGCAGAGCGGACTTATGTTTTACCCCTGATGTTTTTTTTCTCCACTCGTGAAATCTCCGAGATGCGTGAAATTTTGCACGATGGTCAGTAATAGGCCCTATTTTATAATGCCGGTCCAAAATTTCGGGGGCGAAAAACATGCAAAATTTGGCCCGATTTCGGACGACTTCGAAGTTCGGCGGCAAATATATCCGAAACGGATGAAGATATTCAAAATCGGATAGTCATTCCGTCTATCGCGATTCCTCCTGCATTAGGTGAAACAAGTCCGGTGAAGTTTGGTCCAGTGACCTTAGAGATTTAGATGTTGAATCGTACCCACCTAAAGCGCATTTTTCGGAAGACCATATTTCGGCCCCAATGGGGTGCTGCGCCCCCAAATTTTTACACGCGCTAGAGAATGACCAAGTCTTATTAGCGCACCCCCCACCTGGGACGGGGGCCCCCCTTACAACTTTTTTCAAAGGGGGGTCAAAATTGGCTTAAAATGCAATAAAGGAGCGCTTATAACTTCGGAGTTAAGGGGCGTAGCCCGACGAAACTTTGGCACTTGACGCGTCGTTAGGTTGGGGTGTTAACGCACGTACGAAATTTGGGGGCACCGCCCCCCTTAAAATTTGGGAGAACAAGAAACGTCCAAAATTTAGTACGTTTTACGACAACTTTCGAGTTTGACCGCGAATATCTCTGAAACCAATGAAGATAGCGAAACAATCTAAACGGCGTTGACAAGTACGATCCTTTCGGCGCTGAACAAAAAAACTTTTGTGAAATTCTGTCCACTACGAACAAAGTTATAGGCGCTCATGTTGACATACCCTAAGCGCAAAAAACATATTTCGGCCCCTAGGGGGTGCTGCGCCCCCAAATTTTTACACGCGTTAGAGAATGACCAAGTCTTAGTAGCGCACCCCCCACCGGGGACGGGAGCCCCCTTACAACTTTTTTCAAAGGGGTCAAAAGTTGGCTTAAAATGCAATAAATGAGCGCTTATAACTTTGGAGTTAGGGGGGTAGCCCGACGAAACTTTGGCACTTGACGTGTCTCTAGGTTGGGATGTTAACGCAAGTACAAATTTTGGGGGCACCGCCCCCCCTTAAAATTTGGTAGGGCAAAAAACGTGCAAAATTGGTGCAATTTATGACAACTTTCGAGTTTGAGCGCAAATATCTCTGGAACCGATGAAGATATTGACAAAATCTAAACGGCGTTGACAAGGCCGATCTTTTGCGCATTGAACAAAAAAAATTTTGTGAAATTCGGTCCACTACAAACAAAGTTATAAGCGCTCATGTTGACCTACCCTAAGTCGACAATGCGCGTTCGGCATATGCCAATGCATTTGAGTTCGGGCCACGTGACTTTGATGCCGGGGAAATTTTACCCTCCCCCTAATTTCCCCCAATCGGACTTAGGGCGCCGGGCGGACTCACGTTGGGCTTTGCCCCAAATTTCTAGTTATATTTATTTTACAGTATGAAATGATAAGATGCGCTTATTTAGGGTATGTCTCAATTATGATGTATTAACGAAAGAAATGCTACTTGAAATGACTTGTTATTCAAAAGCTGACGGTCTGCTGATTTGCTGAGTGTGAATATTAGCTAAACACTTCAATGCAGTTGCAGGCTCGTGTCTGTGTGATTTTTAGTCATTTCAGTTTATCGCGGGAATGGCGTTCATTACGAGTTTTTCGCTAAACTAAAGCAGTTTCTTTTGTTTTGTCAAACTACCAAAGTTATAGGCCTACTTGTAATTTTAAATAACGAAATCAAAAATGGTGTTTATTTTAAGAAGTGAAAAAACATAGGATAGTTGAATAATAAGACTGTTTTTCTTGTATGCTACGATTTATGTTACACATAAGGCACTGGCGGTGATTAAGGCAATCAAAGCAAGGCATGCAAACAATCGCTTTATAACATCACCAGTGGCGTACCCAGCACTGAGCAATTAGTTATTAGCTCCTTCAAGGGGCTTCCAGAGGCCATTTTCCGTGTGGTGAAAATGCAGAGTTTTCTGGATAACGTGCTAAGCATGCCACTGTTCAAATGTATACTAAATTGCAATCAAAAACGTTTTCAAGCCTATAAGTTTCAGCTAACATTTTTGGCCAACGATACGCCCCAGGCTCCCGCCATACACTAACAATCCACCCCCTTCAACATCTTCACTTGGCATGCCCGCATTTTCTTCCATGGAAAATTGTTCTGGCTAGGCCACTGGTAGTACAGTTCACTATAGATACACAATGACACTGTCGCATGCAGTGTTTGTACAAAGTGACGTCAATGGTCATTTGCAACTATTAATAACCGTCAGTTAATACTTGTATATCACGCATACAAATTGATACAATACGAATAATAAAACTACGCCACAGTAATCAGTGTGTAATCTTTAAATACCGCCGCAGTTAATGAGTTCTACATTCTACAATATTGCTTGTAATTTGTTATGCACTCTACTTGCTGTTGATTAGGCTTTAATACTCTGAAATGTAGTGACTAGTGAAGCATGACTGATAAATTTAATAGGGTAGCCTATCACTGCTGACACTTAGATAGGAATGGCTGACATATACGTCCAATTTTATTCGCCATAACTGTGACAGCGGTTGCTTTCCAAAAGTACAACTTTCAGTTCCTATAGTGGGCCCACATAACGGCGAAACCAGCAAACATCTCTCAGAGATCTTTCAAGGTAGGATGCTCACTTCTAGCGCCATTATTCAGGCAAGTAAGTAATAAACAAACAGTTCACTTTATGTAGTGCACTGACAAAATTTGATCACTGCAAATACTACGCTACGAAAAGAAAAAGAAAAATGTTTTACAGTGTAACCCATTATTTAGGTTACAGAAGGTGGGGACCTTGGTACAGCTGACTGGGGCTGCCTAGCCGGCGGCTCTGGTTAGTGACGAAAGCGCATTAGAGGCGTGTTCGCGACGATGCGCTATACAAATTGACGATCTAAACCTTTACAGTGTGTTAAATTATCTGTATATGTCATATTTCGAGTTTTGAGTACTTCAAGTGGCACAACTATTAAACTGCAATGCATAGCAGGAAATCAGTCATTGGTCTTGTAATGCTAAATTACACATACAAATGCACAACGGAATCATGTATAATGGAAAGTTTATACAACTAAGAAATCTAGACGGTAGCTATAACGCCTTTGCAACAAAGTTGTAATGAACGCTTATAAACGTTTTTAAAAGATAACAGATAAAAAACCGTGTTTTCAACATTTTTGTTTATTTTTCTACTAAAGTCTTAATTTGTTATTAATGTTGAACGATTAGTGATCTGAATTAATCAATAATCATGTACACAAATCAAAGTGCTACAGACAAAATAATAGCGGAATTTTGTATTCTAGATTAGATTTTTACTAGGCATATTAGTGATGACAAAAATTTGATGATTACAAAAAGTTGTATACTTGATGCAGTGAATTTTTGTCCACTCATCAGGTAAAAAAGGGGTTGTTGCAATCGTTTCTGTATTTTTTTCTTAAAAAGCATTTTAACGTTTTTATATTCACCCAACGTTTATTACAAGTTACAACTGTGCTGCGACAGTTCAGAATGACAACGACAACGTCAGTTATTAAACGACTCGCACTGGTGCTGTTTTAATAGCTTTCTGCTGCAGCCGTGCGTCATAGGCAAATGGCGATGTAGGCCTACATGTAGTCTATGCGATATAGCATGGTTTAAATACGATACCGCACTGTCTGGAGTGGTATAAGCTCAGACAGCGTACCTGAATACCTACTCAATGCTATAACCAGCGGCGTCATGGGGATGAAAAAAGTAAGTGCGGCAAGAAGTTGCAATTTTCCGACAGATGCTGCAAATTTAAGACAGGAGATTATAGGTGCTCAAAATTTTAACTTTACCCCTTATTTCCCCAAAATAAAGGTTTCTCAGTTCAAAAATGTTGCATTTTTGGACGAAAATTTTCGGACGAGGATTTTCCGACAGGCAAAAATTTGAAAAGGGCAATTGCCCCTGTCAGGCCACCGCTGCCCTGGCTGTAACTAACATACGCTACTAACACATCTGATATCATCTGGTGGTGAGCTTGAGTGAGCGCATGAACTGGTCTTTGCTGGCGTGAACGCCGTCCTTCGGCGTGGAATTCTGTGCAAGGTCCGGTGGCGAAGCGGTCAGCTGGTGGACACGCAGATGCTGTGTCAGTAGGTGGACCTTGGAGACGCTGTAGTCGCAGTGCGTACAGCGAAGTGGTGCGTCACTGGCGTGGAAGCGGGCGTGACAGATGAGGTGGTCTCGGCGTGAGTTAGAGTACGGGCAGCGATCACAGCGGAACACTGGACGCACTTCCCTAGCACAGTAACACTTGCTGTGTTGTTAACAAAATTTGTGGCAACGCATATTAGCAAACTAGCAAAATGACAAATGACCAAGGGAATTTTTTTTAAATTGGGGCAACAACATAAAGTCAAAAAGGCATCTAACTAAAACGACTGCTCATGGAGATCAGTGTCGCGTAGCCTACAGGTAGCAAACAAGAAATCTGAGCGTCATGAGAGGAGCGAGAGCCTATAGCAGTTCCTTTTCGCAGTTAGTCTTTGTCTATCTCTATCCATTTCGTCGCAATTCACTCTTCTGCAGCCAAAAATTGCAAAAAAATCACTAGAAACGCCCTATATTTGGGGTAAGGTCATTCAAAGTCATCGATGTTATTACCACTAAAAAGCACGTTACCAGTGCTTGTTATGATACGCAGCATGTCTGTACCTATCTGCAACCGTTTTCACGTTAAACAATCCAATAGCAGAGAAAGAACCACTTTTAGGGAGTACCGCTCTTTGACACCCACGTGCGCAAACCTTATTGAACGTAGGAGGTCGGGACTTGGACTGCTAAAATCTACATTCAATGGCAAAAATTTCATATGCAGGTTGCCTTGGGTCTGTCTCCAGCCATTTCGGCGCAATTCACTCTTGAAATGTGTGTCGCAGCCCGAAATCGCGAAAAAAATCACTAAATCCCCCTATTTTGTGAGTTCAAGGTCATTTAAGGTCATCGATGTTGACATTACTAAAAAGCTCGTCGGCCGTGCTTGTTATGATAAGCAGCATGTCTCTATCTGCAACCACTTTCACGCTAGAGTGCTAGAAGAGCCAATAGTGGCAAAATAACGTCTTTTTACGGGGGGTGTCCCTCTTTCGCCCCTCTTTCATGGGGATCCCGTCACCCAGCGGCATGAAATTTTGTCGCAAATACTAGAGACTCTCGGCTATCATATGATGAAAACCCGAAGTCTCTATCTCACGTGGGCTTGAATCAGTACTAGGTCGTAACAGACAGACGGACGGACAGAATTTCCGTAGCTAATACGCGCTATAGCTATGTTATACCTCGTGAAAAATCAACCCACATCCCACATGCACGTAGACCATCATAACGCTGAGCGTAGGAGATGAAGCATATACTGCACATGAGGTCAACAATTCATGGTTAGAATTATTCAACCTAGCAGGGATTAATAATATCAGTGAACTATACTGGTATAGAGCCGTTTCAGGGTGACTGTATTCTGTTGATTAAATTAGCTGACAAGAACCCAGACCAAGCAGGGAGTGCATACAGCAATCGTTATCGTGGTACAATCAGGGCCTGGGAAACATGGTCTAAAGCTCAGCAGTAGATAAATAAACCTCAACGTGGAGGAGCTGTGTTCTGGCGCGAAGTCCGACTGTTTGGTGTTGTTCGTGTTGTCCTGGTGGTCACAGTGGTGCAGTCGCACGTGCTGCATCAGCAGGTGTAGACCACTGACGCTGTAGTCACACAGACGGCACGTGTGACGCTGACGACTGCCGTGCAGCTGGCGATGTGTCTCGTGCTGGGAGCGCTTGGCTGTGACGTACGGGCACCTGTCACAGCGCCACAGAGTCCGAGACACGCTGCGACGTACACCACCCACCTGCAACAATCATCCGGACACGAGGTAATTGAAAAGTTGTTAACTAATACTTAAATTAGTTAATATTGGTTAGATCAATAGTTTTAATTAAAATAAAATAGTTCTCTTCAAACAACAATTTAATTATTAACTTGCAATTAACAACAGTAAACAGTTTAATTAAAAATAGTTGAATCACTTGGACATCTTTTGACTTCAAGACATCATTGGACTAACTGCAGTGAACTAATAGCAACTGTCGCAAGAGTGAATAGAAATAAATTCGTAAATTGAGACAGTGACTTATTTATTGATGCATTTTACTTTTCGAGTTTTACGAATATTTAGATTTTTAAATTAAAAGTTTGTTTGTTGCCAGTATCAAAAGCATTTGACGACAATATCGTACCAATTTACCCCAATCAAAGTTTAATTAAAAACTGTTAGTTTAGTTAACTACAGTGCTAAAGTAGTTGCTAACTTAGAGTTCAATTAAATAATTTTAGTTGAAATCAAGTAATACTGTAATAGTTTAATTATTTTTTAGCTAGTCACCCATCACTGACCTGCATCTCGGCTTTGTTAACCAGCTGGCTTGTGGAGAAAGCCTGTTGACTGACAACACCCGAAGACGGTGAATGATCATTCTTGTTGCCGTGCCCATCACTCGCCACTGCCGACCCTTTGCCATCTCCATCCTGAGGCCAGTGATCAAGTTGCTTCCTCGAACTCTGCACGGTCAGCGTCCGGGTCTGGGAGTCCCCCGCTCTTTGGTGAACCCTCCGATGCTGGGACAGTAAGCGTTTGTCGCCGACCCAGTACGGACAGTCGGGACAGCGGTAGGGCGCCGAGGGTCGAGCTCGATGGAACTGACGGTGGTAGATGATGTCGTTCTTCCTGCGTCCGACGTACGGACAGACCGAGCAACGAAACCGCATGCCCACCTTGGTCACCACTTCCGCGCTGCTCCTGGAGGAGGACCCGCTGCCAGTTCCAGATGTGACGTCCCCATTGTGTGCTGTGGATGGAAGGTGGATACGAATGTGCTGGTGCAGCAGTCGCGGCGCGCAGACGTAGTACGGACAGTGTGGACACTTGTAGGTGTTCTTCGCCTGTGGACGGTGGTAGGTCTTGTGTAGCGTCAGCAGACCGAGCTTGTTCGTTCTGTAAGGACAGATGTCGCAACCCAGTGACTTGCTGGCGACTGGGCGCGTCCTCTTCCTGCTGCTCTGAGGTGATGAGGAATCGCAGACTTCCGTCTTCACGATGGTCCATGGAGCACCGTCGTCTGAAGTCGAGGCCTGATCCGTGACGCTCTTCTGTGAACAATTACAACAAGAGCTGCTGATGATTATCATAAAAATCAAGATCGTCAAACATTGCACGAGACTAAGTACTAGCGTTTACTCAGGAAATCACTGCATTCATCTTGGAGGCGGACATTTTGAGCATGTGCTGTGGTAAAGATGATGCGATGTGACGTGTGCCTTTTTAAGAAACAGTAACTAGCATTGGTGTTTCAGTTAATTTTTGGTGGTACTCCCATTCAGTTAAAGGCCAAGTTGCATGGAAAAAAAATGATATTTGATATCTATGTGTAGAGTGTAATACTAATTAATAATATTGGCCTCCTGAAAAAACATCACTTAAAATTAATTTTAATAAAAATATGATGTGCCAACCGGACATTCCTGAACGGGCCACAGTACTGATGACGTCACTTACAGAACACTTTGTTGACGTTCCTATTACTAATAGTAGAAGCGCCCCGCTCTATGGGCGGGAGTTTTCCGCCACGGTGCGCTAAGCTGACCGACTTGGCAGAATCAGCGGGAAAGACTCGGTAACTCAACCCCCGCGCCCTCAGGCCCCGTGGGGAAGGTGGGGGGCAAGGTGTTGGACACGTACCTAAGGCCCAAGGACTCGAACGCCGCGGTCGGGGTTCGCGACCATGCAACAAGGAAGACGCTAGAGGGGGCTGACAGACAAACAGATTTTCCGCCCATTATAGTAAGATAGTGAGTCCGTCAAAAGGTTACCGAACAAAATGCAAAATGGCAGCCATAATCCGTAGCCAAGCAGATCGCTGTTTCATCATGCCTGTATGCTAGGCATGCAAGCTTTGTCGGTAAAACCGGTCGACATGTCCTAACCTAGTAAGAATAAGATTAAGGTATGAAATTAGTGCTGCCACTAACCCTCTGATACAGCTATAGAACTTGCCATAAGCACGATCTCATAGCTTGTATACAGGTTAAGGCGTGTCGACCAGTTTCAGTGGCTTCGCCTGTACAAACTCAGTATTAGTTACTTGCAGATTCATCCATACCCATCTGAGATTAACCATTGTTAATGCAGTGCGGTTTCGTTTAGGCGACTCGTAACCATCAGCAGCTGCACTGGCCGATTCTTGACATCGCTTTGGCTTCGGCGGTATTGTTGGCACAGCCCCAACCTTCAAGGAAAGTTGCCGCCTGAACCCCATTTTCCACTGCATGTGTCCAATGAAACAATCTTTGGTGAAGTGCTTATTGCACATGACAGTCCTGGCATTTCCTGAAACCCACTCTTTCCGTGTCGATTTTACGAAAGAGTCCCACTTCTGCTTGTTGATCGAACCCGATGGCCATGAAAACATCGCTACCTTCTCTTCATCGTTCGTAACGCCATAAGTGCTACCGCAGCCTCCGACCACACAAACTGCCGGCATGTTGTACAGTAACGCTGTCTGCACCGATTACATGTATAATGTATAAAAATATAGTCAATCTGATGTCGTAAAAACAAGGGGGGGAATTGGTACAAGCTGAAATGATCAGAAACAGATTCATTACTGTCTAGTGATTGTTCACTGACAAGGCCACTCCGAGGCCACATTGGGAATGAGTGTACCACCAAAATGATTTCACATACTATCGGCAATGAGCACAGGCATAGCAATGGGTCGGTATATTGGTATATATGGACCCAAAAAGGCCAAGTATAACTTTTATGGAGCAACAATGATGCCAGAATGGTTACTGAACTTTTATACCCCCAAAATCAGGCCAAATACATTTTACACCTGCCCACAAATTTCTGGTTATGCCCTTGTCAACGTCCCTTACAACGAGTACCTATGATCGCAGGTAAAACGAAACAGACTGATGATTATTATTGTGTGGGTCATAATGTAGTTTCCAGCTGTTTCCTGTGGTTTTCCTGCATCTTTTTATCAGCATTTGTCATGGCTAAGTGACAATTTACTTTCCGAAGTAGCACACAGCCCCTATTAGCCAAGATCATTTTCTCAAACCTCACCATCAGCTCTACCTATTGGAACATTGTAATATGAAACGGTCTATGCATTTTAGGCCATCCATTGTACAGAGGTGTCACAAAAAAGATCTCACTGACTGCAACGGTACCAAACATATGGATCACTGACCCAAACCCTAACCCTCTGTACTTGATCCGATCATATTTGGTGTCAGTGTGGTCGATGCAGCTGGTGTTCATGACATCAAATGACAACTTGTTTGATCACATTATCCTTTGTAGCAATTTCAGCCTATGACTGTAATAAAATACTAACCCATATTTTGTGGCTCCAGCTGATCAATGAGCGGAAAAACTTAACTGATTTGAGCCAGAAATGATGCAGCAAGCGATGCAGGGGTTCCATACCTTGCAAAGATATGGCACATACCTTCTTTTTTAAAACAATGCCTATCAGATCACAGAATTTTGTTTGAGGGCTGGAAAAAGATTTTTTGCTGCACTACTTTTAATATATAAGTGACAAAAAATAATTAGTTGCCTGAATTGCTGTATAACTACTCTACAAATCTGTGGTATTATTTGAGCCTTTTTAGTTATCTTTGCAAAACAAATGAAACCATTATTTGGCAAAAATAAATTTAATCGTTTTGCCGAAACTGGGCACTGCATTATAAATGCTGCCAATGAGAGATTTTTTGTTACTGAATTTTGTAACAATATTCATTAAAACCCACTTAAATCCAGCTATCATTGTAACAACTTTCACTGTTAAGATATCACTGATGACAAAATAACGCTGGGTTGAAAATATATGTTGTACTTTATATTTTTCATGTTTTGAAGATCTCATTTTTGGGTAATGGGTAGCATTATAAATTGCATGCTAAAACATAAAAAGCTACCACTGCTGCACTGCTATCACACATTTTCTAGAACTATAGGGGTGTACACCTTGCCAAAAATCATTATGAGAATTATTTACCCCAGATGGCACCCACAGACCGAATTTGGAGTCCTGGCTCAATGACTATCACTAGCTAACAATTAGCCTACAACTTGCAGAAGAAAACGCTGAACACGCCTCTAGATTAACGCTAAAACTTCAGTAGATTCATTTGCGATACGCCGCGCTATATAGATGCGTTTGCTTGAGTGACAGTGAGTTTGACAACTAGCGCTTGAATAACACCTATTATCGCTCACTAACAAAATAAACTTAAACATTACATACATCAAATACTTAACGTAGACAAATAGCCTAACGCGAGCTTAGCGACAACAACAGGCAAAACGCAAATAACTGCAAAACGCATTTGCACCAATGTTCTCCCGATTCGATAAAAACACTTATTTAACTAATCGTCTGTCATTGCTTAATCTGTAAGTGACGTCACAGTTCCGGAAATTGCCGGGTAGCACTAAATACCGAAAACTACCGAAAACGTTTTCGTTAGTACGGATTTCAACATTGAGTTTTAAGTTTCTCTCAGCAAATTGGCATAAAGTCTAAGTAAAAAAGTGAAGTCACCCACTAACAGGCCTATTAATTAGAAGACCTCTCTATCTATACCTGTGCGCTGGTGCAATGATATCGCTGCCAGTGCTCGACGACAACCTGCTTGGCTGGGTCAATGAACTCACACGCCGCGCACTTCCACGGAAGACTCTCATCCTCTCCTTCGACGTACTCAAAACTCTCCTCGCCACCACCCGTAGCTGCATTTTCCGCCGGTTTATCACCGTCGTTAACATCCGATTCTGTCGATTATCATCATCTTAATTTTATTCGCCAAGAATTACAAACAGCACATAGGCCTACACAGTAAAGCAGAAGTGACAGGTCAAGGCAGTACACTGCACTAATAGGAGCCCTTAAAAATCTAAAAACGCAATAAAAAATTTGTGACATAATTCTCACACATAGTTATGTAAAATCCGGAAAACGCAGGAGCTGGGAAGAATAATTAATAAGTCCGTCCTTTCAATAGTGTGTTTGAATGCCGGTATTCGGTAGGCCAGAGAAATCAGCAGTATGGAACGCTAGACTGTTCCAAATACTGACAACACGTTCAATGACAAATAATACAGACCTGGCGGTACAGTGGCAGTCTGCGTGGGGTCTGCAGTGTCTGGTGGTGTACCGTAGCTGGCCGGTGTAATCTTGCGGTGTGTCCACAGGTCGATGTAGTCACTGAGTGTAGCGGCAGCCTCTACGGCCGACATGACGGTGATAGTTGGCCTGCTGCTGTTGGCCGCCACGTCACGGTGCTTGTGACGGATGTGACGACCGACGTCACTGCGGAAGTTGGAACGATACGGACACGCAGAACAACGCAGACGCTTCAGCTTCTACACACATCGAGTCGACGTACAAGACGAGATGCAATACGATAGTTGCATTTATTGAAGTGCAACCGTCATTGCTTGAAACTCAGAAAGCACCGTACGATATAAATCACTAAAACTACTTGAACACTGACAGACATACAATAACGAACATGAATATTTCCACGACGATGAATTTCGCTACGTAAAAGCTGATATGCATGTGTATAGGCCGCAAAACCAATAAGCTTAAACAAGAATATCTCTTAGCGCCACTGAAGTCTTTTTAGCACATACTGGCGCTTTACAAGTCAGATTATTATTATTATTATTAGCTGCCATTTGCAGCTGATTATGTACGGCCAATTACAACGTGCTCAAGACATAAACTAAGATGCGACTCGACCTGAGGTTCAAAAGTAATTTAAACATTCTTTTATTTGTGCTTTTCAAATGAATCCTTATATATTATATTATGTAAGTTGTATATTTTGTTGCAAAATTCTAGACTTGACATTTTGTACTGTATATTTCTGAATTCCATGTATTATATTGCATTGTGCAATCTAGCGGGCATTTCGTTAATGAAAGAACACAACTTACTTACCTATATCTACTATTTTATAATAAATACAATACATAATCGACACCTGTCTGTCGACGTTATAGAGCGCCTTCTGTTCTGTTTCAGACTTGGTATCTGAGTCGTCGTGCAGTTTGCTGGTGGTTTTCTCGTCGTTGACTCGAGCCTCGTATTCAGCCAGTGTCGCCGTCGCTTCGTCGTCGTCCATGATAACGATGCGTGCCAGTGGATGAAGTGCCCGGATGTGCTTGGTGACGTCACTCTTCCAGTTGGAGCGGTGTCCGCAGCGCGAGCAGAGGTACGGTTTGTTGGTAGGGGGCGGAGGTCGGTCGGCGGTCGCTAGTAAGTCCGCCTGGAACGATCGGCGTGCTTCCTCGGCGCTGAGTTCAATGACCTCGGCGTTCGGATGTCGGCTGGCTCGGATGTGTTTCTTGAGGTCCCAGCGCCAGTTGGAGCGACGCCCACACTGCGAGCACTTAAACGGCCGACAGCGGTCAGCACGCGCCGAGCGGCACGCTATTGCGACCCCGTACCGACGGACACCCGCCGCGCCGGCAACCGCTGCCGCAGGAGCCTTGACGACCGCCGTGGAGGTCGACTCCTGGCCGTAAAACATTTCCGTCACCTCGTTAGCGTACTGTTCTGCCAGTGCGTCCACGTCTACTACCGTCTCACCGTCGGCGCCGCTCAGAGCTACCACGGGCTCCTCGGTGGACTGGCGGCGTGGTTGACCGGAGGACCTCATCTCGACCAGCAGCCAGTTGAGGCGTCCTGCCGCCAGGTCACTGTGCATTGACTCGATGTGGTCGCCACCTTCACGCGCATCGGCAAACGTCAGACCGCACGCCGTGCACACGTATCGGCGCAGTGTGTCGATGTTTTCGTGTGATTCAAGATGGACCGACATCGCGACCGGCGAGTCACAGACGAACGGGCACAGAGGACACCTGCCGCCAGTCTCAGCGTCAGCAGTCTTCGGGGTCATTCCTGATGACGTGCGCCGACCTACATCGGCGATGAAGCTACCAATGCGAGTTGTGCGTCCGACTGACAGCGTTGACGACCGCTTTCCGCCGTCCTCCACGTTCATGTTGTAGTCAACTTCCGGTGCTGCTTTCACCGTGCTGTCCGACGCGGTCTCGGCGGAATGCGGTGAAAACGTCGGGGGTGCTGCAACGTTTCGGTCCGTGCCGCCGTGCGCCTTCTGGATGTGCCGCGTGAGGTCGCTCGTCCAGACCGTCTGGAACGAGCAGTGAGGACATCGATGAGGTTTCTCGCCGCTGTGCAGTCGAGCGTGCCGCTCCAGCTCACTCGAACTCTTACCGACGTACTGGCAATACGGACACGCCATATTGTTTCCCATGATCGCCGACATCATTCCCGGAGGCCCCCGACCGACGACAACTTCCGGTGAAGCTCCGTAAATACTTCCGGTCGCCACCGGAGACCGAACCATCGCGCTTCCAAGCGACTTGGCCGACATCGCTGAAGTTTCGTGTTGAATGTCGGCGACCTTGCCGTGCACCTTGGCCATGTGTCGGCCGAGGTCGAACTGCAGCTTGTAGGACCGGTCGCCGACGCAGTGCGGGCAGCGGTAGCGTTTACTGGAGCAGTGCACTAGCTGGTGTCGACGCAGGTCGCTGGCTCGCTTTGACACGTACGTGCACTGGTTGCACGGGTATCCAAGGACCGTCCTCACGGCGGCACTCCGGTCTTCCTCATCGTCTCGAGGTCTGACCACCATCGACAAGTCCAACGGCTCAGTCTGCTGGAGCTCAGAGACCGTCAGGTTGACGGCTGAGTCCAACATCATCATGGACCAGGTTGACGCAGAAAGCGGCGGAGGTGACTCTTTCATAGACAGATTGAGCGGCTGGTCGCTGACGTCGTCGTCGCTGCTGCTAGCACCGGGTGTGTCAAAGATCTTCACCGCCGAGACTGGTATGCTGCTGGGAGCGCTGAAAACGGGTCTCTCCGGTGGGGAGGAAATCGTGTGAGAAGAGACTGTATCGTCGGAGACCTGGACGGGAGCGGCCCGCGTCACGGCGAAGTCCTTCAGAGCGACTTCATGCTTCTGCTTCATGTGTCGGTTGAGGTCGGCCGGACGTTTGTAGCTGAGTGGACAGACTGGACATGTCCAGCGTCCAGTGGCGTCACACGAGATGACCGGAAGCTGCCTGCCCTGCAATGGTGCTGTCGTGACTCCGTTCAGTGTCGAGGTCATCTTGCTGGCCTGCAACAGCAGGACTGACGACGACGACGACGACAACGACGACGACGTCGACGTGGTCGTCGGTAGCTGGACTTCCTTCCGACTCTCAGCGACGAAGACCGAAGAAGAGGCAGTGGTGGGGGAGTTGTGGGTCGTGGGAGGCGGAGAGGGTGGGTGGTACTCCGCCATGTGACGTTGGATCGCCCCCTCGCCAGTCGACGAGTAGCTACAGATAGTGCAACGGCGCGGACCGCCGGCCAGGTGACGTTCCTGGTGCCGCTCAAAGTTCCGCTTCATCGTCGTCTCATAGGCGCACTCAGAGCACGAGAAGACAGTCTTGCCGGTGTGCCGTGAGCGGTGTGCGCACCACTCGACGCGGCGGTCCGTCACGAAGCGTGGACACTGCGGGCAGCGGTAGACCAATCTGCCGGCATGACTCGCCTTCATGTGTGACGACATCTTCCACTTGTGAGCGTTGGTGTAGCGGCAATAGCGGCAGCGGAACACACCGCCACTCGTAGCCAGTGGCTCGACCTCACCTGCTGCCGACAATGAGGATTCTCCTCCTTCTGCTTTTTTATCATTCTCCGGGCGAAATTCCACTTCCGGTCTAACGCCGCCAAGCACCGTCGCTTTCTGACCAATGACTGAAGACGTCGACCAGTCTTTGCTCTGTAGAAACACAGAGCAAATGCGGCTACTGGTTAGCCATTATTATTACTATAAATATTGTTGAATATTAGCTACAGGAAATGAAATGAAGAAACCGTCAATCTGGGCAGTGAGGTTACTGCCCAGATTGATGGTCTTTATATAAAAATATGCTTACGATTTTTCGGCACAGAGATAACTAAATTAAGGCTCTATCTGATTTTTATCAGTTATACGTCATGCCTATTTCCCGATACATTGTACATTGTAACAAATTACTCCGAGAGCAATTTTTTGGCTATGATTCAGTTCTGATATTTGTTTTATTATGTGTTTTATTATTGCGTGTTCTAGCGACTAAGGACCAGTAATTTTCGTTATCGATTTGTTTTTTTTCTCGCACATGACAATAGCGCCAGCGACGAGCGGCAACTTACCGTAGATATGTGGAATGGATCTGTTAGTCCTGCGTCGACGTCAACAAGCCAAATCTGCCCATCCATCGGACGCAGATTTTCATCCAATGAGCGCTCGTCGTCGTCATCAGCGGATGCCAGAGCGACACCTGGCGGCAAAAAAGCGTCCGTCGTTCCCGCCATTTCCGTATCCACGGCCGACAACGTCAGCGCGTCAGTTGCTACGGACGCTACTGAAGTGCATTCGGTATGTTTCGACTGTGCTTCAGACGCTGGTTTGAAACTGCTGCATCTGCGTCACCAGATCGCAAACTGTTAAAATACTAATTTTTGGTAGTACACAAGGGCACGGTTACACGTAATCTGTGACAAAAGCGTCTTAATTTTTAAACTACAGTAAAAAACGACGACCAAAGGAATTTGGTAACAGGCGGAATCGCTTGTTTGTATTCGCCAGGTGGCAACATGGGACTGACGATTTGGCTGCAATTTACAAGTACAGCTACATCTCCCTACCTCTGAGAGTTAGAGCCAGTGTGACACTGGACCACACACGCCGTATGAATGTGACAGACGGCAGACAGACAGACAAACAGACACGCTACGGAGAAATGTGTAGGAAGAGGCGGAATTGCTAGCGGTGCAAAAAGCGATTCTGCCTAAAAAGTAAAGGTAAAGTCAAACACTTGCTATAGCGCTTCTTACAGTAGCCCAGAAGCGCTTTACAATATCGGAAATGGTAGCTAATTGGCATGAGCTAATGATACCGCAGCGCACTATGCGGCCATCCATTGCCCGCGTAAACGAACAATTGGACTCGCGGTTTGCAGCAAGCAGACGTACCACCGCCCCATTCAGCCACATTCGACTTTCACCCCGTAGCCCGTAAGCTACTACTCATTTCCCATCCCACGGAGAGTAGGAGGCTGAGTTGGCCTAACCCAAACTCTATTAGTACGAACTTGTCATGCATTTGAGTGTACAGCAAATTCTACAACAGATTCACAGCAATGATATCGGCAATAGTATACGAATGAGTATGAGAGAGAGGTAGAGAGAGAGAGAGAGAGAGAGAGAGAGGCGTACTTGAACACGGTGATGCGGTCGCCGTGTGCCTCGCGGCGGTGCTCGACGTACATCGTCACAGTGTCGCCAATCCAAGCACATCTCTCACACGACAAACTGCACGTGTCTCCGCCAGCACACAGTCGACGATGTCTGTCGACAACCGCTCTCCGGCCACTCACAAACCCGCATCGCTCACAGGCGGTCAGCCGCCGCGCTGACTGCCGGGACGACGGCGCGAACAGACGACGAAGCGTCCGCAGACGCCGGTTGTGACGCAGTGCAGGGCGCCGGCGATGTGACAGACGAGTTTTGCGTAGCCGCGGCGGCATCATCTTCCCTGCACCACCACCGCCCTGCAGCGTACAGCATACAACTCAGCCTTCCATCCCTCCCGGTAGCTGAATTGAATACCAGCCTGTCTGGCTAGGGTTGAGGCGGGGCGCGTTCAACTGCGTCGCCTGGCATGTAAGTGATGTAACACTGTGTGATCCCATATGGCAGGTGACGGTCAAGAGCTTTGAGATGGGTTGCCCATGAAAAGCTATAGCCTTTAAAACAACTGTTACTGAAACGAAATAAAGTTGAGAAGAGAGGAGGCGCCGGACGCCGAATTAAGGTAATCGTTGCGGCTCAGACTACTAAACTCATGAGCTATATGCAACTATGAGATCGTGCATGTGGCGAGTTCTAGGGCACACTCAATAATTTGATACCGGTTTCGGCTTCAAAAAATATTCAGTGTGTAATTGCAGAACACCGCTTACTGACAAACGTTTACACTAATTTTTGTTATCTGACTCCTTTTTGTGTTTTTCGACTTTGGAGCTCCTACGACGGGAAAGACGGACGCGCCAAACGCGTATAATTATAATGTAACCTACCGGATGGCCGCATATTAATCGCAGCCACGTCTACGTGTTGGCAAGGATGAATTCGTGGCCAGCATTTTAAGGCCAAGGCCAGTGATCTTCGAAGGCAAAACCACCGAGCAAGTAAATAAGTAAAATAAGTATCACAATTTTGCACTGCACATCAAAACCAGTTTAAATTCTAAGCCATTTCCTAGGTTCAAGGAGGCCTGCGCAGGTTTGTGTCAAAGACGGCTATCCCGCTAAAAAGTGGTTATTTCACCACTATTGGTTAGTGTAGCGTGAAAACGGTTGCAGATGGGCATAGACATGCTGCTTATCATAACAAGCTTTTTAGTGGTGTCAATATCGATGACCTTGAATGACCTCGAACCCGAAAAATAGGTGGTTTTAGTGTTTTTTGCAATTTGTGGCAGCGGCGTTAGAGTAAATTGCGACGAAATGGATGGAGATAGAACAAAACAACCTGCGAACAGGAACTGCTAGGTTGTCGCGCATCTCATGAGCTTTGCTCAAATTACTTGTTTGTCCTCGAGCTTTCGTGAAGGTCGAGGACAGTCCGCGAGACCCCCTCACTGCCTGTTACAGGATGTACCGACAAAAAGCAACCCGAACACTATATATCATTTCTGCAGCAACGACGCACGTAGCGTATCGACAGCAGCAGCAACAACAACAACAGCGCCAATGATGCAGCGAAACTCTTTCCTCACGCTGTCTGCGCGGCCGGTGCTAACTGAACGGCAAAATATATCGGCCACGATATCTAACATGCCGGCGGAGTTCATAAGAGTTACTGCTGCAGAAAAAGCAAACGACTGTCAACTGTCGGAAAAGAAGACTTTCTGATGTGTAGATAAACAATAATACGAATCCAATCCGATCATCGAGAAAGTGGACGTATAGCTAACGATAACATACGTACAAGGACGCCGACGTACTAGAATGACGTATTATGCTGCTTGCATGACGAATCGTTCGCTAATCATTAGTAACTGCAGAATCATGAAATTCAAGTGACCAAATAAATAATCATGCTGTTTTGTCAACCACGGGATGCTTACATGCGGTGTTGTGTAATGTGTAGACTCAAATATACACATAGCTGGCGACTCAAAACACATCTCTTCACAAAATCACTTCCTGATCGATTCCTAGATATTAACTAAACAAACTAACGCATCACAGGAGCTACCTAGCAGTTATTGCTACTTTGACCACTCCAATTTTTACTGCCCGCTGTATAGCAACGACAGTACTGCTTTCAGCATCGTCGCGAAGTTTTTTTCCGTTTCTCTGCTTTTCTGTTAACGTGATAACTCATGAACTGCTGTACTTAGCTGAGGTCAAAGGTCAAGGTCACATGGGTTTTTTGAGTGTTTTTGTGCGCACGATACCGCTGCGGCTATACACGCTAACAATAGCCTATATTTAGCTTTGAGCAAAACTTAACAATCTAGTTGACTGATTGATTAAGTACCGGTAACACCGTATATCACTAATGACGATTGCTGGCGGCCGTCACAACATGATCTAACACATTACGCATCTGGATGCAGCAGTCGTCGAATGACGTCGAACTCCTTGCCGGTTCAGTCGTGTCCAGTGTTCAGTCAGTCTGAGTCTATCTGAGCAAAGATGCGAACGGTCGGTCGGTTGGCGTCTGCGACCGTATACGACGATCGATCTGAGCTTTTCATCCAGACACAGCTGCTGCAGCTGCTGCTGCGGGTACCGGCATGTCGTCGCTCGGCCTTGTGGTCTAGGGCACGTGACTGCGGGTTGCCATGGCGACGCGCGCGCCGTCAACGCGTGTAGTTCTCGTGACGTAACTGCTCGGCGTCGCGCTATCTGTCGACAGCGTCGGCCGAGTGGGGCAGCAGGACTGAGCACTGCAGATCGGCGGCGGACTGCGATCCGCTTGCGGAATCAGAATCCGCACACTGCAGCCATTTAGGTTGGTATGGTGACCAAAGGGTTAGGATCGAGAGATCGTGGGATCGACTTCCGGACAGGTAAACCATATGTAACCAACACCAAGGTCAGCTCAGTCTTCCGTCCCACTTTGGTAGGCAGGCTAAATCGAGTACCGGCCTGTCTGGCGAACACTTTCACTTATGTTGGGATTGTCGGATATCACGTAACACTGTGTGATCCCATACGGCAGGTGACGATCCATTAGGAGCTATAGACAACCTTTTCTGTTCAAGAAAACCGCCGGACAATCAGCCATAATTCACCGCCCAGCTAGCGACAACTGGACCTGCGGTGCAGCGAGCAAACATAGGCCTATCACCGTCGCAGTCGACCACACTACAAGTACGCCCTCGTTTCATGGCTCGCATGGAGCTGCTCATTCCATGTCTCGGTTAGGGTAGGAAGCTAAGTTTCCCCGATCACGCTATAGTTTAACGTCTTGCTCAAGGTTGCTTGCAATTCCAAACGCTGCATAATTCTACGTGACGGAAAAAGGCGATTGATGCCTTTTAAACTGAAAGCAATACTTTAATATTATTCGCTAGATGACAGCACTAGTACTATTTGCGCGTAGGTTTGTAATTCCCGAGTGCTTATAGTTTATTGATCGAATTATTGAGTATAAGCCGCCCGGGAAAACACGGAAGTGGAGCATGGACTGATGACTTATCGAGTGTTGCTGCTAAGATCTGGAAAGTCGCGGAACTGCACGATGACAGCAGTCAAAATTAGCAGAAACTGTTCGTGGATAGTCTCTAGGGCCCCGGCTGTCTGTCAGTTTGCAGATGATACGTCAGTCAGAATCCTTGCCGTGGGTCGCCATTATTTTCCGCCAGCGGCTCGCGTTTAAGTGCTCACCCGGACAGCTTCGGCGCTTTGTGGATAACGCAAGCGCTGTAAATTACACGTGCTCCGCGCATGATAATAACTTGCTCGAGATTGCTCAACATGATAGCATCGGTTCGGCCGAGAATCGAACGTAAAAGATGCCGACACAAGTTAAGTGCGGATTAAAAATATCCTTTTGTTTCAGCGACATGCCAAAAAAGTAGACTATTCTTCCAACCGCGTCTGACAACTTGTTTGTCTTTGAGATTTTATCCCAACTGCTAAAAATATATGAGCGGTTGCTGATGACATTTTTCGCAAGGATGGGAATTAGGCGAATCGGGATCAGGATCAGGATAATATTTAGTCGGCAAGGCCCCAAGCTGGGGCATCGCGAGAACAACAAGAAACAATTGATTAGATTTTGGCGACCATTCGGATACCACTACTTGACTTTGATCTCAATTCATCCCGGCCATCCGCACTCACATTCCGACGCCATCCGTGTCTGTCAAAAGCTGCCATCTCTGCTTCCTCCCAGGTGAACCCCATCTTTTGTTGATGTCTATTGACTGTGTTCATGAGTTAGTTCCGCAGCGGATTAAAATGCGCATGTTCCACGCTCCTGTGATCTTGACTGCGGAGCTGATGTTGCCCGCATCATCGGCAGCAGCGACGCAGCAGCAGCAACAACAACAACTGCAGCAGCTTCGTGCGTCCGACGGACGCCCGCATATAAACGTTTCGACAGCATCAGCAGCGGCAGTGACGCACCGGCTGGTGTCACATAAAATGTCACCCCATGAAAAATCCGCCCGGTAAGAGATAATCACGGATTTGATATGTCTCCCCCTTATTAAAATATCGCC
>Ga0056128_1001515_pt1 | contig 26080 bp, 15 predicted proteins | sample WorMetLIZISLAND2_FD_71113 | JGI IMG/M metagenome (GOLD analysis project Ga0056128, IMG submission 71113) | Marine gutless worms symbiont microbial communities from Max Planck institute for Marine Microbiology, Germany - Olavius geniculatus... ... | reverse complement strand
TTATTTTTCAATCTACATCTTTAACAAAAAAATTCTCCTAAGAAAAGAAAGAAGTTCAAAAGAAGAAACTTAAGTCAGAAAGTGGCGAGGAACTTCATTTGAAATTGGGAAGAACCTAAGCCGGAAGTGGGGGAAGTTGCGCCAGATTTTGATTCCAGATTGGGGGCAGAAGCCACTGCTTCTATCTGTCGTACACAGACTTGTTGCACGACAAATCGAAGAGAATGAAATTCGGGCTTTATCTGGCAGAGTTGAAGGAGCTGTTTATCTCCCGGTGCACGACGGCACGAGACGGACGGGTCGTGCATGCCATGCACGCAGGTGGCTGCCACGCGCCCAAACAACTGCACTGCAGAGTGCAGATCCGGTGTGCACCAAGTCTTGCAGCATCAGCAGCAGCAGCAGCAGTCGTAATATTACCGCCAGGAAACGGCACGATGATGGGGCGATTCCTGCAGTCTATCTGATGGCTGTATTAAAACGATTCATACAATGCACGTGGGAAAAAACAAAAGAGTGAATGCCACGACTGCCGTTTTACTGGTTAATTTTTTGCAGCCAACAGATGCAAAGTAAACTATAACTGCAGGCTTGCAGACTGCGTTAGAACTCACTAACGACCGACGAAAGGACGTTATTCAGAGAGCTGGAGGCGTCTACGAACCCCTTCCCCCAATGATTTGTAATTTTAATTTGTTTCCTATAAATCGGATCTTCGAAACAGTGTTACAGCTGAAAGAACAATGCGTACCTAATACCCCGAAAGATTACTGAGACACCCACCCCATGACGCCACTGGACCGACGAGAATTCAGTCAAGTATGATGTACAAGTATTTTCGCTCAAGGCTTCACTGGATCGGAACAGTGCACGAATCGTCCTAATACAGCATCATTAAAGGAGGTGCACGAAATGTCCCACTACCGAAGGCATGCCGCGACCATCGCTACGATGCTCTAAAGTACGAGGCATTTTCAGCTAGGCGTGGTTGCGTGATAATAAGTTTATGACTTGGCCTGTGGGCTAAGTAAAGCCTGAAGGAATTGGAAACAGTCGACATTATTATGTATGCGGCGAAAACGCTTAAAACGTTCTGCAACCTGCATCCTGCAGCGAAAAACATAACACACAGTTCACTCACGACACCGGCATTTTGTACAGTTCCGATGACGGTATAACTATTGTCTTTGACAATTCGACACGTTATTTTTATTTGAGACAAGTTGGATTTTAACAGAAATTAAAAACACTAATCACAACTACATACTTGGAACTATATTTGCTTTGTTTCAGCGAATACAGTCGTGATTTTTTTGCACGCGACAGCATGTAATGGTTCGCGGGTCTTAGCTAGGCTATAAAATTCAGGGTTGGAGCGGGTCAATTTTTGGGGGACCCGACCCACGTTTTGCAGCTGATGAGTGACCCGTGACCCGACCCGACCCGGCCCAAGGCCAAAAGGCCTATGGTAGTAACCAGTAAGCGGATTATTTACCTGAAATGACATTACTGTTATTTCGTTGATGTGCTAATTAACACTATACAAGTAAATTTATAAATCTTGATAACGTGTCTTATGCAAAATACAAGTAAATTGTAAACGTGCGCCAGCAGTTATTTTACGCGGTTCGAGTAGTCTTTTGTAAGGGGGTCTCAAATTTGGGTACTTTTTCATAACGCATTATTACTTAATTGCACGTTGTAGGCTTACATTGATTCTCCAGGTGGGAGTACCGATGCTGTCGCGCGTCAGGTGAGCTTTGCACAAATTTCTCGTCGAATATGCCGCTCCAGTTTGGCACAACAGTTTAACTGCAGAACAGCAAGATTCGCTGGAGAATGTTCAAAATCTTGCTTTTTGAATTATCTACGGAGCACGTTTTGTTAACCGCGATTATCGCGAGTTTTTCCAAGAAATTGGTTATCATTCTCTGGCAGAGATACGTGATTGTAAAGTTTTATCTTGCAAAGTTTTTATTACAATGATTCGTCCGGACTCGTGTATTCATCATCTTATTTTTGAAAAATGCAATAAAAGTATACTGTCTAAACAAAGAAATCCGTCTCAATATTTTGTTCCTTTTGCATGTACCGCAGAATTCGAAAAGTCGTTTGTAACGCCTGAATGGGCTGCGTACTTTTCCGATGGACATTGACGAAGATTTTGGTGATGATTTTATTGACTTTTAGTGTTATTTAATAATTTTGTATCGTGCTTTGTTGTGAACTTTTATGTACAATTGTTTATATATCCAACATTTGCTGCCAAACGTAAAAAAACAAAACATATTTATCAATCGGTACGAATTTGTCGGAAATTTTATATTATGCGTGTTATTATGCGCTGATCATCTGTGAACAAAAACACAAACCTGAGCCTAAAATAATTGCAAATTCCTACTGCACAGCTTCTCTCTTTTCTTTCCTTTGCCTTTTCCACTTTCCTTTTTCCCCTCCTCTTTTTTTCTCCTTTTCTGCCTCTCTTCACTATCTTTCCCCTTTCGCTCTATTTATATCGAGGTTCCCCTTTCCCTTTCCGCCCCCACTTCTCTCGGCTTAGCTCCCCTTCTTTCGCCTACCTCCCCTTAGAAGTAGGCCCTCAGATTCAGCTAGAAAGACTGAAAAGATTCTAAAAGATTCCCAGTAAAGTCTGGGGCAGAGCCCATGTCCCATCCGAAATCAAATTGCATGGGAGCATTTTAGGCTTAAAAGATAAATCCAGTGGCTACAAAGAAGCAAAATTACGACGCTTCTTATCTTTTCCTTTTTCCTCCATTTATATCTCGGTTAATCAATCAGTACGAATTAGGCCTAGTCGGAAAATTTATATTGTGCGTGTTCGAGTGCAGCTAAAACACGACGTGTTGTCTTTTTTATCATTTTAAGCGTCAAAACAAAATACACCAATGCCACAGACACGGCATAGGTCTATGTTCGTATAGCGTTGTCGTCTTCTTTGACGTTCGTTTATTCGTACCTCAAAATTAGGCCTACAAAGAACGTAAATAGCATAACACAATAAAATGCGAAAACATGGCGTTGAGAACGGAGTGTCAAATAATGTCTAATATAATGCCACTAATTAACTTAGTATAAGAATGCGGCGACATGTGGAAAAGCCGGTTAGCTGCAGCTGCCCTGGCTGATTTGTTTTTGGAAAGCACACGTTTTTCTGCCAGTGGAGGTGGTTTTCTAGCAGGAGGGGAGCGTTTTGCAGGGGGTTGTCTGTCTACGTACCCGCGTTACGTAATAATGTTGGCTTCGCGGCCGCACCAGCAGCAGTAGCAGCAGCAGGAAAGGCGGTTAGTGATTACTGATGCCAGTTTAAATCAGAGCTTGCTGTGGACTAAGCATTCGACCGGGCCATCCGTCTATTATCCAATCTAATCTCACTCGATCACTGCTCGCGATACATTGTGGCCATATACCGGAGTGTGACGTTTCGGCTGCAAACGCATTTTAATGCTGTTCAGTTTAAGCTCGAAAATCGCATCCAGTAGGCCAGTAAGTGACATTTTCTTGCTATTTTTGTGCAAAACAAGATATAATGTCTTCCCACTTTGATAGTAAAAAGGGTGAGCCAAAGCTTTTCATAGAGAGAATTGATGCATTTAATGGCACTCCATTCTGCTAATGATTAGGCCAAAACAGTGCACTTCCTTCCATGTCCGAACAACGTAAGTGAATGCAGGTAATGCAAGAATTGACGCTTTCGCTCTGAGGCGTAAGGCGTAGACCCAGTCGTCACCAGCTTTTAAAGCTTTTAGCACTGTAATCCCGGTACTTTTTCGACTTCATCAGACAATAAAGTTATGAGTCACCAAATCGTTCCAGCACCGTGAAAACCGATCTCCATTTAGTCGCAGTAGCCTACAAGAAGTCGATGTGTGAAACGTCTCCACGTTACCGTTCAGTCGCAGCAGCTCTGCCACGCCCCCACAACAAGGCAAGTTACACTGGTGCGGTGCCTTCCTAGAATCGTCTCCATTATCGTGGGGGCATGATAAGCCTACAGCTGTACTAGCTTATAGGCTGCGATGATTTGCAATCTGAAGCTTTCTACCACACACGGTTTCAGTTAGCTGCCGATACGCACGTGTACGCTCGAGTATACACCGATCGATACTCCAGGATTATACGTATACGATATAGGCCCTATACGAAACTATTTGCACAGCTCGAGGCTTTCCAGTCCCAGTGGAATGTTGTAAACTAGAATGACAGTCAGAGACCGCAAACCACCGTCATAAACGGTGTTGCCATCGAGCGAATGGCCTAGAAAAACGTAATGCAACGACTTTTTTCGTATTTGCCATGTGGCAGCACCGTTTGCTAGCAAAATCCTAAACAACTAGCCTAGCTGGGCCAGGCAGGCCCGTCGAGAGGCAGGTGTAGAGAGAGTTAGCTATTCCAGGCCCCGCGACGTTTGGGGCTTTGCCGTCGCTCAAAAATATAAAATACACAAGAATGCACCATTTTGAAGAGAAAATTCAAAAATTTTCTCCCCAGAAAGGCTCCGCGTAAATGTTTTCCCGGGACCCGCTGTGGCTCTCGACGGGCCTAGTGCCAGGTCCAAACTTCCCTGAAAATTTCAACCAAATCTGCCTTAAACTGTAGACTATGCGCATTCCTGCTGACGGACAGACCAACAAACCATAAATAAATAAACATCACCGTCATTTTACATTGCCCACTCGAAGTTTATTAAAACAAAAAGAACGCTGAAAAAAAAATTAAAAAAACGATAAAACACGTGTTAAATAACAGATAGATTGTTAAAACGTTTATAAACGTTCGTTACAGCTTCTGTTCAGGCGAGCAGCTGACAATAAATCCAGCAGAACATCAGTGCAATGGCCACGAGGGCAGAGCTGAGAGTAAAAGCGTCTGAAGCACATGAGCGTCCTGCTTCCGTCCGTATCCACTCGTACAGAGCCAGCTCCAACACGTGCATAGGAACTGGTCCGAGACGCAGGATTTCCTCGTGGAACTCACGAATGTCGAACCCGTCGCCTACACATCACACATAGGCCACATCGAGTCACGAATACATTTCCTTATTTCACGACATACTTAGTCTTCCTATCTCTCTGGCCACAGTGTCTTGAGTGCTATAACGGTCCATGATCGTACTACAGTTGAACGTGACGGTTGAAACGCTTCTCGCATAACGTAGGCCTATGCCCCGTTTACACGGTCGAGCAAACATCCAGCAAACGTCAAGCAAATGTATTCAGAATATACGTGCCAATTGCTCGACGTCTGCTCGACGTTTGCTCGATGTTTGTTAGCATTCATCCAGCTAGCTCGACTAGCTATGGTAATTAGCATATGCTAATTAGGAGGGTGGGCGGGTTGTAATTGTAAGGCCGACATAACATGTGATCAGCTGTGGGCTAAGCCTGGCTAGGACTACATTTGAGCCAGGGGCCGGGGTTCCATCAGATCTGCTTGATGTCCGCTCGACGTTTGCCTGATCGTGTAAACAGGGTAATACTGTCGATCGCAGTCATAAAAGTAGGCTATAGTTTTCAACCCGGTCTATAGTGTATTATGCAAGTAACGAGGTATAATACACTGTAGACGTAGGGCTACGTATTTTTTATGTCTGTGATCGACGCGGTGTTCTACCTGAGATTATGGGTGCTGTAGAGTGTACACGGACGCAAGCCACGTTCTGTCATCACGCTTAATCGGAGTGAGATTATGGACACTTATAACACTCCAGGCTGTTATTCCTGGCCGCATAATTAAATAGAAACAAATAGCGCATAAAGTTATGAAAAAAACCTCTAATCTACGCCAATTAATTAAAAATCAGGTAAAAAAATAAAGATATAAAATTGATTTAAATAAAAAAAAGTCCAGTTGAAATCGCGATATTTATTAGGCGTGATTTGTACCGATGGCGAAGCGAGCAAGCCTTCGAAGCATGATGAACTTGAGATGAGCGTACTCTGGTGCGACCGCCTGGCCGGGAAACGTTATAATCCGGCGTACGTCAAACTCAGCCTTGGACCTCGATACACCACTTATACGCACCAAATAGTCCACCGCGTCTTCCGCCGACCATCTATACACCGTGTACGTTATTCATCACAAGAAACATCATTAGATTGTGACCAATCTAATGTGCAGGCCTACTCCTCGCGCGCATCATTTTCTTTTGTATTCTTTAAAAGCTTTTTCGTTCTTTTTGGCTTGTATTAAAGACCCGGCATCTAACTGAGACCCGCTTAATATTATACTAATAGTGACTGGCGTCGAGGTCGTTATTGGAAATTGTCACCCTGAAGTTCATAAAATATTGCCCGATTTTAGGAACTGATAGAAAAGAATTTCCAATAATGGTCGATGACGCGAGTTGCCATTTGTCTTGTTATACCTCAACGCATGTGTATATCTGGCACAGTTACGGAGATATGGCGCCTCAAAGATAATTGGGTCACGACACTTGACCTTTTGGGGTTACGTGACGTCATCGGTCACGTGACCATTCGACTTCCTATGGGTGGTCCATAGTGACCACAAGTATATCTGGCACCGTTATCGAGATATGGCCGTTTGAAGTTCTTCCAGGAAGGCTCTTCCAGGAACAGAGATCGGTCGTCGGTCGGTCCTCAATATTACACTGATGTCATATATTCCTCTTTGCTACGTTAGGAACGTAGCGCACGAGGAGTAAAAATCTCTGTTCACCACGTTCATATAATAGGCTTATTGTAGTAAAATAATATTAATATCTAGAATCAGTTTATCACGATTACTGTCAATCGTTTTCTGTAGCCTAGGCTATATCTTTTACCGAGCGTTGTGTACGGTATGTAATAAAATAAACAAGAAGCCCAGCTGTTGTTTTAAAATACCGACCGTACGCCGGTGTCCGAAGACCAGCAAATGTAAATGAGGGGTTAGTTCAGTACCCCTGTAGGCCTGTATGGAAGGAGAAAAGGGGTCGGCAATGAAGGCATTAGTCAAGGCACTTGCAAGAGCAATAGCTAAACTTATTTAACTCGACTGATAAATAGCGCATTTCAAAAATTTTGTCCCGACCCGACCCGCGGGTCGACCCGACCCGTGTCCATTCCTGTTGTAGAAGCCTGTTGACAGTAACCATTACGCTGATACAGTTAGGCCGTAATTGCGCTTGCTTGTTAAGCCTACAGTTTGTGGAAAATTTTACAACACAGTCACCTGTAAGCGTGAATGCCAGTATCGACTACCATCTCGCAAGCTCTGTAGAGTTCAGAATGCAGCTGTCCAAATCTGGCACACATCCATTTGGCATTAATTCGTCAAACTGAAAAAAAATACTCCCAATCTAAGCAAGCAATATATCGCATTGATTCCTGCAACGGTTGAATAGGTTAATGATTGAAGGCGCAACCGACGTAGTTTTCCATGGGAACCCGTGGCGGTGCTACGGATACTGCCATATGGATTAAAGGCTGCGCTGACGTGGGGTGTGGGTGATTACAGCCTATATCCGGATAGTTTACGTGTATATGCCGATAGTCACGCACGAAAGCGCTAAATTTGCAAAACCTTAAAATAACGGACCACGAAAAAAGCAATGACTGGAAATTGCAATAGGTGAAAAATTAAGCCACCTGTATGCCTATGACTATAAAATCGTAAATTTTTGCATAAGTTAAAATCCGGAAATTTTTTTACTTTCCTGCAGGCGCCTATATGTCGCAACGTTATGTGTACATTGTACAACGTTTATAAAATATAAGCTAGCTTTTAAACATTTTAAGATTGAAAACATTGGCTTCTATCATTAGCGTAGGCCAGAGGAGGCGGTGGGAAAAAGGGACGACCCCCAAACTTCAATAAAACTAACAAAATTTATACACATTTTATGCATTTTCAGAGTTTCTTCATGCCCAAAAATGTTTGTGGCCAGGGCTTCAAGGGGAACTTACAGCGTTCTTCAGACCCCATTATCTCGAGGACCCTTTTCCAAGAATCCCAGACCCCCTATCAGCCTTCAGTCTTGATGTTCGGCCTTTGGGGCATTAGGTGTCCAATTTCTCTGTGGCTTCTATTAGCTAAAAATAACAAAACTTTATGAGAATAAAAAAAAAAATTAATAGATATGGTAGCCTCCATTTACAGATATTCGTTTGTTTTTATATGTCATGTACTTACTGGATGAACGGGTTGTCAAACAAGCCCAGCTCGTGACCCAGCGATTCTGCATATAACGCCCAGCCCTAAAATATCACAAAACACATTTAATGACAGTCAGTCAAATAAGAGTGTAACACTAAAAGCTGTTGCGTCAAAGCATCAGAGGTGTCTGCATCATAACTGTAAGCTTTAATTACAGCAAATGCGCCATTACATTACATAAAAGTAGGCCGAGGCCTAAAGAGAAAGCTTTACAACCGTTTGAGAGAGGAAGTTTTCATAATTAGGCTACGTTTAGCAACTTAATTTTAACCACTTTAAACATTTTGTTTTAGCAACCCTCGTAAAGACGCTTACATCACCCAGTACCTGGATCCAAAAAAGCCACAGACAAAAACGAGAAAAAAATGAAGAAAATAACAAAAATTGAAAATAAAATGGAATAGAAAAAGAAACGAGAAAATTGTTTCAACGGAATGGGGTGGTAGTCAACACGTTTCTGCCACAGTATACACAGTATTTTAGCTGAATATCGAATTTTCCGTTATAAACAAGACGAAAAGCAAAGCTTGCCTCGGTGTATGCGCTGTGGAACGGGAACTGGAACGGAACGGAGTACATTTTGCGATATTCGCGCCAACGTCTGAACGAGGGCAGACTCTGATTCCGAGCGTAGCATGCCTGCAACATTCGACAAAAACTACACCAGAAAACTACGCCGGTCCGGTGCCAACATAATGTAGGCTACTTGCGGCCGTCCGACTGACCTTCGACCGTTTAAGCTGAAAATTAGTACACAAGTTACTCATGCCCTGATGAACGTTCGCACCAAACCTTTGGTACGTTTTTCTAGGCTTTGCGTTAAGAGCCTGTAGGGATGGACAGACAAAAGACAAAGAACAAACAGGCGACGTGCTTGCGAGTTGCAAATGCAGACGGCAAACAGACGCGGAGACACAGACACAGACACGCTGCCTGAATTTCAGGGTCACTTATAGCTTGCAGTTCGCGAGCAGACAGACGGACGGACGGAGGACAGACGGATGGGCAAGACCCGTAGTGTGGCCTATTCGGACAGTCACACAATAACATCGGCAGGAAGCCGCGCTGTCGAATGAGATTCAGCGCGCGATGCCATAATTTATTTTTCTCAAGACGCGTACAAAAGCAGTCATGGGCCACATTTCTGCTGCTGGCAGTGTGGATCTATTCAAATCTTTAGGCCTATTCACATTTTCTTTGTGGGCCCCAAACGATGCGCGTTTTGCATTAAAGTGTGCCGCGTCCGTTCAGGGTCATCCAAGGTCGATTTGATTAACTTGACTAATGTGATTTCACTGCACCAATCGAAACGCGTGAAAATTCCTGATCTACTGTTGATACTAATGTTGATATTGCACGGTGGCAGTATGCCTATATGTTGCTCCTTTTGTGGCGTAAGCAACAATACCACCCTTATTTCGGCATTAGGGCGCGTTTTTAAGACGGTGAGAAAAATGCATTAGTCATTTGTTAATTTACAAGGCACCCAGTGGACACGACACATCAACGATTACGAATGGACAAAGGGTCGCACAACTTACGTTTTGCTTCGCGTGGTGAAAATCAAGAGTTAGGCCTATACAACTACATGTTTGGCGATTTTTACTATCACTTTTTGTTCTTTTCTGCATTTTTCATTTAAAACATTATGCCGGCGCTATACAGAGAATTCGTGCTATTTTGACAATAACCAACTTACCAGCAGGTGTCTTCCCGGCATAGTTTCGTGTAGTGCGGTTACATGCATCTGCCATTTTGGCCTAACAAACAAAATCATAATTATGAATATCAAAACTAAGTTAGTAAACATGCAAGTAAGCAAGCAATAAGTAAATGTGCTATTACATTTTGTATTGTGTATTTTGACATTGTCCAATCTATCGGTATTCATCACACTATTGAAACACTAAAACTTGCCTATTTTCTCACTAAAACTGATCTAAATGTCCTGGCAAGTCGTGATATATTTTTTAATGTTTTGTTTCCGTCCCTAATTTTCTCACTGGCTGCAGCCGGAAGCAGAAATTTTTTTAGGCCAGATCAAACTACCTATGCAGTGTGGACTAAACAACAGAGGGTGGAAGAAGTACGTTAAACCAATGTCTAGAGTGGGATAAGTTCGTACTGCGTATTTAATTACTTACCCAATACAGACTGTAGTACTAAGCACGACAAAAAAACAGCTGTCGCTAGGGAAGACGCGCTACAGCCTATACTGTTCCTGTTGCAGTACTGACCTTCAAAGGCATCCGAGGTCAGTGAAAAAGCGTATGCTTTTTCCTACTAGTAATCAATAGCAACCTTGGCCCTATCTCTCACCGCTTCCGAGATACGGCCACTTATAGCTTGAAACGTTTCATTAAAAATTGCGGCCAAACCGCTGCAGATGGAGACATGGTTACTATTGACAGCCTATAGAAAGTCACCAGCACCCTATCCGATGGTACTATCGCCGAACCCCTACGACTTACCGTTTAGCCACAATACCGCACGATTGGCGTATTGTAGTGCGTTATGACCCTTCAAGGTCATCAAAGGTCAATGATTTTTGCGTCATTTGAAAGCCAATATGCGACTACGTATTAGTGATCGATAGCAACAACACATCCGTTACAAAGGACAGACAAGCGACATGTCGTACCATAGACGCCCTATAGCATAGCTGTAGCGCGTCAAAAATCAAAATGGTTTATTAACAACTAGAACTCACTGTGTGTTTTTGTGTAATCTGATTTTTATTTGCCGCCGAATAGGACATTATCGTGATAAGTTGTTGTGACATTGTGACATTTTTCGTTGTTTGTTTGCTGTTTAGTTAAGTTTACATAAGTTAGTTCGACTGCCATTTTCAGAGGAAATATACATATTGGTAGATACAAATGGCATGCATCAGGATAAAAGTTACAAATTCATATGCGAACAAAGTCGGCCTCGCCTGGTAAGTGGCTGTCGGACGTTGACGAAGAAAATAGCAGCGGCCGAGTTGCTCAACTGATGATTCTGTTGCTCGTCCTGACCTCCTTCGGCCTCTGTACCAGCATCACTAGAAGACGTCTCCATCAGAACCCCAGCCGGACCGTCGAATGGCATCCTCTCCACGCTGCATGCATAATATTTTACAAAATAGTGTAGCGACATCTTCTTCCGAGTCTGTCAGTAAAAGAATTTTGAAAATCGGTTACAGTTTGAAAAAAGATGATAAATAACGCAACATCGTACTGTAATTATTGTAAAACACGTCGTGGCAGGGGGTAAGCGCAGGGCAATCCTCCCGCCGAAAAAAATACAATTGGGATGTCAAAAAGTTTTTGTTATCAAACATTTTCGTCCAAAAAATATAAAATTTGATGCTAAAATGTTTCATTTTAGGGACCAAGTATTACTTGACTAACCAATTAAACAACCACCACTATGGCCTATAAATTCATTCTGTGGTTTCGAATTTCCTCTTCAAACTTATAGATGAAATTTTCATTGAACGTTATTTAAATAAAAATAACGCGGCTTAGGCTACAGATCTGCTTCGAAGTAGGCCTGTTTAATATTATACTACAGAATTTCGAGTAACGGGCCACTCCATCTTTGCTAAGCATTAAATAATTTTGTTACGCTTTCTATGCGCCACCTGGTACATAATAATATTATAAGCCCTTACGTACTGTATCTGTTGGCAGTTCGCTGAACCGTGAAATAAACGCGACATTTTCCGCGGTATTTTCTCGTAGACGATTTCACGGTAAGCTGCCAGCATCTCTTCCTGGTTGACACCGAAACAGGCAACATCGTTTTAAAATACAACGCTTAACTAGTAATGATTTATATCCTACGAAAATCCGCAAAAATTACCCAAACCATAAAACGTAAATTAAAAATTTGGAATCCTAATTGGTTTCGCATACTTTTTAGTGCCAATGACAGTGAACAATGTCTGCATAGCCGCCATTTTAGTTTTGAGAAAAAAAATCATTTTTATGTTTTTGTCAAATGTTATTGAATTTGCTTATTTTCTTAACAGAAACGTAGAGCCTACCCGAAAAAGCGAAACAAACACACATGCACGGCCCACTACATTTATATACTTTTATATGTTCGTACTTTACCGTGTAAAACTAGTTGGCTGATTCGCTGAATTGCGTTATTGTGTTTCGCCATAATACGCCAGAATAGCCTAAATTACTAAATCGCACATCTAAAAAATGTTTCTATAAAGATAAACCCTGAATTTATTCTTTAGCTGGCATAAAATAATAAATCGGTTTGATAAAATAAAGCGAACTGGCGGCAGAAAGTACGACCCAATCCACTGAGTCAATGGACAGGCTTCGGCATGCCACGAAAATGTATTAATAACTTTAGAATAAATTTTTGAAACTTTAAAAACGCGTTTTATAAAATAAATAAATAAACGTCTGTAAACCTCAAATGAAAACGCGACTACAATTATTACAAAATTATAATTGCACATTTGTGTAATTTTCCCAGCTAAGAAATCAATGGTAAAATAAAATTTTCAACATCGACGTGCATATGTAGAGAAGGTAGGCGAAACAAAAACCATAATAGGCTCTAAGTTCCAGCAAGTGAGCAAAAAAAACTGTCACAGTGAGCAGTTGTCAAATGTTTGTAAATCTGCGATCAATTCTCTGGGCTTAAACTTAACTATCGTAAGTCAGTATGCATGCATGTAGGTCCTCGTCATTTGACAGGCCCGCATTGTGCTAACATCCAGTCAATTAATGGTTGCGTGTTACACTGGGTCGATGAAATACGTTATTTAGACATATACATAGTAAGTAGTAGTAAGTTCAATTAATGTAATTTTGCTTACTCCAAAAAACTTTCTACCGGTCGTTTAATGCTATATTTAACCGTATAGGTCGCTTAGAAAGTGAAGAAGTTGTACTTCACTTAATTAAGGTGAAATGTTTGCCTGTTCTGTTATACGGCACAGAAGTGTGTCCGGTTAATATATCTGATATGCGTTCACTAGAATTTACCGTAAGACGCATTTTGATAAAATTGTTTCATACCTATGACTGTGCTATAATTGACAGTTGTATGTCTTTTTTTCGTTTCTATATGAGTGAAGTTGTTGGCCAACGTGCGCATAGATTTTCGTTGAAATATAATATGCTGAATAATATTATTATGTGAGGTATGCCAGTTGTAGTGATACATGTAATGTTTATTAAGCCTATTTGAGACCGTTGCAACTCTCTATATGTGTATGTGCCATGCGTGTGCATTAGTGTGTGTCTTTTGTTTATGACGCTATCAAAATTTTTTTGCTGAATAAAGTTGATTATTAGTTTAACATACACGAATTTACTAGTAAAATTACTAGTAAAAACGCGACCCCTTTCCTGGAAAAAACTGGGATTGGCGTCCCCCTTGCGCCCCTGCAATTTCTCTATACGTCCCTGAACTAGACGTACTTCAGTGCGATAGAACAGCTTGCTGGCGCCGTTTGCGTATTTCATGAAATCTTCCAGCGCTCCGTTGTACGCCACTTTCTGTCGAATCTGCAACACAGAGGTGACCAACACAATAATTAACCGCACCGAAACAATCAGAAACAAAGTCAAATCACGACCTACTTAGTCCTTCTATCTCTCACAACAATGTCTGGAGTGTTATAAGTGCCCATAAACTCACTCCACTCAAGCGTGACGACTGGTAGCGTCTCGCGTTTGTGTACTAGGCTTATACGTGCGTCCAGGCAGAACACGCCGTCGATCACGGCCATGAAATAAGTACGTTTCAACACAGTTTGCTATGCCTCGTCACATTCGCATGATACTCTGATAATACACACCTTTCCAAGTGTGGCGCTGTTAAAACAACTTTGAAAAGCTGTAATTATATTTTACAAAGTGAAAAATGTATGAAAAATATGGAGCACCCCAGTGGCATCGTGGCAAAAGGGGAAGTGGGGCAAAAACAACTGTCCTCCCCACCGGCCCTCCCAACTAAATTTTAGCCGGCCTGGAAAATTTCTTTATGTTGGAAATTTTTACTTAACAAAAATGGAGCTGGAAATCTCCATGTTAGGAAATATGGGGGTAAAATTAAAATTCTGACCACCTGTAGTCCCCTATGTCTAAAATTGGCCCCCTCCGTTAGAAAATTACAAATTTCTGCCATCACGACACCACTGGAGCACCTCCTATATACAGTGAGCTGAATGACTTGGTCGACGCGAGCGAGGATGTTAGCTACGGCATCTCGTCCGAGACGGTGAACGGCGCTAGCGCTGACGTCTGTTGCCGTAGACGTGGACAGGTACCAGCGTAAACACGACTCGTACAACTGGGTACCAGCCGACGACAGCCAGCCGATACCTTCCGTAGGCCTGGTCTTTGGCAGATACTCCTACACGAACCGTCATCGCCATAATCATCATCACACCTCACACGATAGTGTGAGTATTGTAAGGACTACCTTCAAAGTCTATGGCAAAAAGGCAATCTTTGACCCTCAGCCAACCAAAAACCTCTGAACCGATCGTCACCAAATTTGAATAGCGTGATTATGTCGTGGACGCCTACCACCAAACAAAATTTGGGCTCAATCCGCCCCATATAGGCAGCGTACACCCTAACAGACGAACGGACGGACAGGCGGACGACAACCATGCCAATAGCTCGACCGTTACTCAAGTACGGTCGGCTAAAAAATTGGAGCCGTTGTAGACCTACTCAGAATTATCGCATTCTGTGACATGCGTATTCTTGGTAGGCCTAATTTGCCACCTAAGCCCCCACCCGCATGCAGTTTTCTACTTGTCTTTGGGAAACCGACACAACAGAATTAGCTTGTATACAGGTCTAAGCATTTACACATGTGACAAGATGAATAGCAAGTGATAAACAAAACAGTCTACACTAGACAGAATGTGCTGAAAAGGCAAGGCCTGCGCTCTGGGTGTTTAATTAGGCCTACCGCTAATGCAGCACAGAGACTCGCTGGCCAATGCTCGCTCGTGTGTCGTGTCTTACATTAGGGATCAAGGTCGTTTGCCGCGGCCAGCTTCAGGTGAATGACGTCATGCTCTCTCCAGCCTAGAATATATAACTCAATGGCCTGCACCACAAAGCGCCATTTTAAACATAAAAAAAAATAATTTTTTCCAGAGAGGCCCCGGGAGAATGTTCCCAGGGCCCCGCTGTAGCTCTCGACGGGCCTACAATAAGTAAAGGCTACGCACGTGTTGAAAGAAATGAGCCAGTTTCCTGTAGGCGGGCAGCACGTGGTCTTGGATGACTAGCGTACCCTCCTGACGGAATTTTTCTCTGAAACAGAATTTCAGCAACATTTCAGTAGGAGGACTACACATAGGCTGTTTATGACAGGAAAAGAGGTCTTTATTTTAAACATTCGCTAAATGAATTGACATGCGTGGTATTTTTTCTGAGATGTAGCCTACTCGTGACGTATTACACGCGTAGTGCCATTTCACGTGAAAATTTATACTGCACTCGATCGTACCCGGTTGCGGCATAACAGAAGAGCAGTCTTACGCTTTGTGTCGTGAAACGCCGACGGCAAAGTCCAGGGAATTGTTGAACGGTTTGAAGAAAACCGTGCTGACGGCGTTCTGGCCTTCTATAACCGATCGTATAGTCTCCTCGACTTTATCCTAGCACACAACGTGACGTGTACAGAGTGAGCTAAATGACGCGATAAAAAAACTTTCTACGTTTTTGTCGTAACTGCATCACAACTATTAACCTGCTTTCAATTTATCGTCGACATATTCTGCACTAACGTGGTCGTTAATGATCTCACCACACCCGGCCTTTTTAGGGGAGGGGTGGCATCTCGGCACGTGCCAAGGGCGCCGCGCCCCAAAAAGCTCCGCGCTACGCCGGTAATCGCCGCAACGGAAAGTTTAACCAGTTTTTGTCGCCTTGGGGATGAATTACTGTCACAACGTGAACTCACTTAAAATGTCTAGAAAATGCTAGGAAAAGCTAAGATGTAAAGTCCAAAGAAAATTTTCGTTCGCTCCGCCCGCCAAATTGTACGCCTAAAAGCACACAAAATAAAAGCTTACAATTACCTAAAAACTTACATCACAAATTACAGTTTGTGATGTAATGTGGTCACAGGTCACAGGCACTAACTTACCCGCATAGTAGTGTGATATCAGAGGCCCCGCGGTAAGTCAGTGCCAAAAGCCCTGCGCTGGCAAAAACCGGCCCTGCACCACACCATAAACGCGTCGCTACACTACCTTGTGAAACCTACAATCGGCTTAAAAATAAGTGATTTACAGTCAGCTTGTAAATTTCACTTCGCACCAAAGCTGACTATAAGCTACATGTATATGTTACGACGCGTTTAGGATGTGATTTTTTTCTTCCGATGAAGATTTTTATTGACAATTTCGCCAAACGTATTCTAATGATGGTAGGCTATCTTTCGTAGGAACTAAAACTAAAACTAGAAAAGCAGTCAGACACCGCAAACCTCCGCCAACGCCATGTTGTTCGCCAGGTGGCATTACCACATTTGGCTGCGGTTTCCCAGAATGGAAAAAAATGGTAAAAAATCCGAAAACCAGAACCCATGATTCCTTCCGGATCACCCCCAAAATTGAATCACTTGTAGTTTTTGCCATTCTCGACATTCCCTGAAAGTTTCAGAAAGATTTTTCCATAACTTTTTGAGTTATCTTGCTAACACAGAGACAAACAAACTCTGGCAAAAACATAACCTCCTTGGCGAAGGTAATAAAACTATATATTAAGACGATTTATATTATTGCCATACTTACGACGGATAAACGATGGTAAGTGAAGCGGCTTCGTAACGCAACTTTCATCAAGTTTATCTGCTCGTGAATCTGTTGTAGACATAATCATTGAAATTTGCTATTAATATTACTAGACAACCGAACAGATTAACGAATCGTCATCGAAGTAGTCGAAGTGAGCCATTTTGCTTGTCTTGAGTTTTACCCCTGGTTTACCCCTCATTTCAAAAACCGGGCATTAGTCCACGCTGTTCTCTACTGTTACAGCGAATGTTTTATCGTTAATTTACTTTTCAAAAATTTGTACATTGTCCCCACAAACAAAAGAACGTAAAACATCAGCGCGTCATTTTTTCGGGCTTGTAAGAGTCTCTCTAGGCTTTTATGGTGTGTTGACGCAATTAAAACTGTACTTGGTGCATCACTACCTTCTTTGGCTCTGAACGGTGAACTTCACGACTTAGGCCTACTCACTTATTTCCTAAACAGAAAATTTTTCCTAAAGGTTTCACAGTTTTACCAAGCATGACTTGATGGCGTTTAAATCAAGCTATAGGCCTGGGTTAGATAAAGCATATTTAATGGCAACATCATCTGTAGAATTCATTTGATGCTCGCTGTCGTGAAGCTGCAAAATGTCAGTTTGCGGCAAATCTGCCAATCTCAGGGAATTTTAAACAAAAAATGTGAGCTAACGCTTACAAGACGCGCGACAGCCTATACCAGTTTCTGTTCACAGATTTTCTTGGTCTATCTCCAACCATTTTGACGCAGTTCACTCTTGAAGTGTGTGTCACAGCCAAAATCGTAAAAAAATCATAAACCCCTATTTTGGGTGTTAAAAGTCGTTTAAGGTTATTAATATTGATACTCCTTAAAAGCTCGTCAGCAGTTCTTGTTACGACAAGCAGCAAGTCTATGTGTTATAGGCTACTGCAACCGTTTTCACGCCAGACATGCCAACCGCTGTAGAAAGACTTTTAAGGGGTACACTTTTTTGACGCCCGCGTGCACAGGGGTCGACTGTTGACTGTTGAAATCTACGTTTAATGCTGAAAAGTGGCATCTGATGAAAGTGCTCAACTATTTAGATTGTTTACGTACCTGTGTAACTAAAGCTCGAAGTCTGTTTGTGTAGTTTACGAACGAAGTTTCGGTTTCGAATTCCATCGAATCGACCCAGTATGTGAAATCTCTGTGAACGCCCTCGAAGTTGTTAACCGGATTCAAACTGCTGTAGCTACAGACACAAAAAATATTCAAGTCGCGTTCGTTTTTGTTTTTATCTATTACTGTCATTATATATAGAAAAACTGCAAGTAATTCATTTAATGTTGTATAAGCGCCGATGTAAAGCGGCAAAATCAAAAAGTATAAGCCCGAACTAATGTATTAGCTTAGACATTTAATCTGTTCTGAGTAGCCAGATATAAATGTCTAAGCTATAATGCATAATGTTCGTGCTTATACTTTTTGATTTTTGCCGTTTTACATCAGCGCTTATACAGCATTAAATAAATTGCTTGCAGTTTTTCATATATAGGCCTAATACACTGTATGTATAAATCTAAATACATAATCCGCCCTTATTCCATTACCAGCACTTTTATTTTTGCTGTACAAATATTATAAATCACCGTTACTTTAACACTATCGCTTATCGTTTGTAAACTAGTCCAAAAACGTTTTTTAGAACATGCGTTAAAACGCGTTTTAATGACAACAACTTACAACAACAAGTTAACGTTTGAGTAAGTAAGTAAGTGATATAATGTGCATAGCGCCATCATTCACGTTATAGTTTTTAAGCCTAGCAGTAATCTGAGGTACTGTGTGACACTGACTAAATATAGTCCTGGCGGAATACGTGCGTCTTTAAAGTTTAAACCAGTTTTAAAGCCGCGCAGTGAGTTGCAATTCGTTTTCAAATTTAACGGTTAAACTTAGGAACTGTATCCAGTATGAAACGGTTCGTTAAAACACCGCACCAAACCCGCAGACCACTTGGGAGCAGCTTTTCCGAATGTTCAGAGCTTACAGATCACGCAGACACCCACTTACAGAAGGGTAAGGAGCTAGGGTTAAAGTTAGGGTTAACCCATTAGTGCCTGAATTATTTTATAGTTTGCCGTCAAACTAGATGTCCCATTTCTGGGGACGCTAGGCATGAATGGGTTAAGGCTAGCGTTATTTTAGTGGTTGCGGTTCGGTGCGGTGTTTTGTCAGACCCGTAATGAAATAGGGTGGTTCAAAGTTCAAGTGGTGTCTCACAACGTCGTATCGTAGCCACGGATGTAGGTCTGTAGATCGTGACGTAAGACCAGGACGTTGATGACGTCGTGACGATCAAGTCGTTTAATGTCAATAGCGTCAAGTCGCTTCGACAGCTGCGAACAGTATTTCTGTACGACATTCCAGGGGCGCTGAATACGCGAGAGCTAAAATTTAACGTGGCGCGAAATGGCCATGGGAAAACAATTAAAGCTTTTCATTAATTATTCTGGCGCTTAAGATTTTAAAAGAAAAAAACTATTGAAAATAAGAAAAAAACTTTTTACAAAAAATACAAACACAGGCTGGTGGACACGGTAAAATTGGAATAATGTACAAGTTCTACTCTTGCACGCCAGCAAAAAAACTAATAAATGTTACGTTCTGTTTAACTCTTGTCAAACATAGGCCTAAGCAAAAAAAGCATGCACTCTGGTGCCGCGTTTTCCACTCCGGCGTTTTAAGTCGCCCCACATCACAGTACACTGTATAGACTATTGTAAGCTCAAATAGGCTTAAATACGCTGACCTATACTCTGCATAAAGCAGAGGCTAATGCTATAAAACTCAATAAAATACTCCTAAGAATGTTCTAATATTTTTCAAGTTCGTCTTAAGTTTGACTCTTACACGCCAACATACAGACGGCCGCATACATGTCGGCACCGGGCATACTGACGACATCTTTGCTGGATATTAGTAGGCTAAGGCTACGGTTGGTGGAGTGGCACAGCGATAACGCGTTTCATTTGATTAACGAAGTTACTATACGCCGGGCCGAATTAGTAGTTGGATGTGTGACTGCCTGCAGGCAGGTAAACCATCTAGGTATTTAACCACCCGCTTAGGTCAACTCAGCCTTCCATTCCTCCGGGGTAGGTAAATCGAGTACCGGCCTGTCCGGCAGGGGTTAAGGCGGAGCGCGTTCACCTGTGTCGGGTGGCAGATAACACTATGTGATCTCATACGGCAGGTGAGGCTCCGTAGCTCTGAAATGGGCTTCTGTTAAAAGCTATAATACCACCTTTAACTTTTACCTTTCTGTTGCTGAAAGCTTCCAGTGTGAACGTTTCCAGGCGGTCGTCGTAGTCGTGAACACCCACTGAACTGGCGAACTCCGGAACTTCGCGCAGTCGCCACGACCAGAACTCGGACATAATCTCCCTCAAGTCGTCTTCTGCTTCTGCCGCCGCCCTCTCTCCTTTATATACATACACACAGGCATTATAAGTGTATACGGCAGTGTAAAAGCACAAGTTTAACCCTCCATTTCTATTCCTTAGGCCTACACTTTACTCCTTTTTCTCGTTATTTATCCTCACATTTAAAAAAATTACCAGGCAAAATTTTTCTTTTCTTACAAAGTTGATTTCCGAGATCGAGATACCGAGAAAATTGACACCGCATTTAAGTGGGTGCTCGTACGTACCAAATACGAAGTCGGCTGCCGGATAAGTCGCCGCCCCGCGGGCAGGACCGAATATTTATACCGTCAGACGGCCGAAATTTACGGCTCTCGTCACCCGTCCCTTTCTAAAGTCCGACGAAAATCAACACGAATTTGTTTAGTTAATAAAGCGATCAGCAAATAAATTAAAGTAGGCCTGTACGCGCAACTTCTTTGTTGAAAAAAAAACAGTAACGAATCTCCACCATGGGCCTAAAACCGAGTCGGAACAATAAGCGTTCGTGACAGTCGACATTCGAGTTCGACAGGCATTCAATTCTATCATCAGTATGATACGGGCCACGTGGTAGCTGAAAGGATGCAATTATTTTGTCAACGTTCGCTGTGAGACGGCGCCTGATACAAGAAATAAATGCAAGGCGCGTGAACGAACCACAGCACGGAATAAAGCCTGTAAAGCAACCGATTTTGCTGCAGGCGGCTGTGAAACAGAAATAACAGCCAAACAGAAAATATCGAAAGCAGTAAATGAGGCTAAAAACAAGTAGCAGTAGCCTACATGGAGTTTTTTTATGGTTTACTATGTCATCAGTAAGTTTAGTTAAAATACTAATATTTACTTATATTTATATTTATATTTGCCAATATTTATTTATGTAAGTAGTCCAAACAAAACAAATCAATCTAGAAACCGAATTTACAGCAGCAAACTAGCGAATAAACCAATTTATGATGTGAAAACCATTGTGTCCCATCCTCCCGTTTTTGATAGGGGCATTATCCCCATGAATAGAACTGTATCGTGTCGTGGACCTTGTTGTTAGAAAACATCCTAAAACACATTTTTTAACGGTTTTTACATTAGACCGTATAATTTTTTTTATAGCGCGATAGACTCCGCGCACTATAAGCCTGCGATGATGACGACGACGACGAAGATAGCATGCAGTTAAGTGCGAATAATCGGGTTGTAGCTGCAATCGCCATTCGCAAGGTAGCGCATATTGATGACGTAACTGGATAGGCCTAATTAGTCTACTGATCAGATCGAACTCAGTTTTTGGTAACGCAATACGCGCAATTCATAATATTACGTGATGCGACTCAAAATCGATATGCCTTTATAATACGGTTCAGTCACCACTCCTATGAATGTTTAAGCTAAGCCCTCCCCCGACCCCGGCCTATGACAAAGACTGCCGAGTGCTGATTAAACCGTGATGCTGCAGACTTGGTTATCGGAGCGGACAATACCGTTTCGGCAGGTAATTGTGACTTGCACCCGACTAATTATAGGGTCGGTGGCAGCACACCCGCCCAGCCGTCCCTATCATTCTCTAGGGACACAGATGTGTCGAAACAATGAAACGATCGCGCCGGGAAAAAGACGTCCAGACGGATCGAATTGCCATTCGGGGCAAACCGTGCGGAGCATTTGGTAATGCTCTTTTATGCTCAAATTAAAATTGTAGACGTCACTGTTGCAGTGGCTGTTCAATTTTTGCGTAGTGGTCTATTGAAAAATAAAAGTACTTCAGTTCGCGTTTTTGTTTGCAGCTTCATCGTGCTCTCTGAATAATCTAATTTCATATAGCGAGATTTTCACTGTTTCACTAAGCAAAGTGTCGACAGCAGCTTTGTTCAACCTCTTCCAATCGTCTGACAATAGAACCTATATCGACTTTCTGTGTTGCTACAATCGGCAATATGGCTCGGTAGTCTAACGGTAGCATGTCAGCCTTGTAATCCTAAGGTAACTCAGAGGCGCAGGTTCAACTCCGCACCGGGGCACTGCCGGGTAACGACCTTAGGCAAGTTGTTCACACACATGTGCCTCTGTCACCAAGCAGTATAATTTGGTACCGGCTACACCGCTGGGACGTAAACGGGCACACCGCGTGATACACTGGCCTCGTATCCGTGGTCTCGCAGTGTAAAAACTGGTGTCAGGCTGAGGGCCTTAGGAAACGGAAATCAGCGCCGCCCTATGGGCCCTAAGGCTCGGGAAGGACTTTACGTTTTTTACAATCGGCAAACGAAGATTTCTGGTCTATGGTTTCGACCTATAAAACTACCTTTTATAAAATATCGGTTCTGCACTGTCACTGACGGTCTTCAGGCAACTTTGCAAAACTTTTATGTTTCGTCGTTCGCATCCAGATCTAATTCTCCGACACTTTGAGACTTACTGGCGCGACTCGTGAAGTAGTGCGTATACTAGAAAAGACAAAACTCACCCATAATGATGATAATTATGATGATGATATAACTTACCCATCTGATGCACATCCGATTGACGACCGACAGCGAGAACATGCGCGAAAAGCGACGTCGAGCATATCACCAACTGAACGAGAAAATAATTGCGTTTTCGGTATATTGGCGCCATTCTGTAACCTCGTTTCCACGCTTGTCTCAACGACAACTCCGACAGTGTATAGGGGGCTTATCCGACTTTATTTTCAAACATTTTCAGTTAATTCTTATACTCCACCGACTAAACTCGATACGGTATAATTGATATCGTTTTCGTTCAGTTCGACTCTTACGAAGTTAACGGCGCGATAACCGAGGATGAGAAGCGTCTCACGACAGTTATGACGTCACTGAAAGTCGATCTCCAACAACAGGCTACTCCCCGACACTGATATTGTTCAACCTGTATGCTCAAGCACTGTATTTATTAGCTCTAGCAGCAGCAGTAGCAGCAAGCGTAGCGAATGCGTTATTGATGCGAGACGAGACGACCGGTAGCCTACATGCTCGTCACCGATTAGAGATGGGCGAAATTAAACGAAAATTTTGTTTCTGACGTTTTACGCAAAACATGCCTACCTTACCGCTGTACACAGCCGTCCAGACTATTTGTTGACGCAATTGATGCAACTGCGATCGAAAGATAGACGTAGGCCTATTATACGACGAACTTACCGTTTTGCTTGTTCGATTCTGCTTTGTTTTAAATAAAAGTAAAATCGAGTTAAATTTGCATGAAAAGATTGTTTTTTAAAGTTCGTTTGTTGTTGTGCGTTCTGTTTAACAGCGGTGTGTTTGTTAATTATTTTAATAGAAACCATCATTATCAACACTTTTTCATCTAATTCAGCGTGGACACATCAGGTTTACCCAGCTGACGAATGGCGGATGTCGGCCACTTCGGTGGTGACTGAAGCCTGCTTCCGATGACTCTCGTTGTTTTGTTTTGACCACCCATGATGCCTCGAGGCACCTGTGTCCCTGGGGAGTGGTAGGTGCCGCTGCTACTGCGCTACAATTGTCCGGCGCCGATTGAGCGTGACTAATTCAATATCGAATCACTATCCGCCAGGATCGTACAGTCATAAAAACAAGCGGGGGACGCCTAAAGCTCAGTGGCATAAGGCACGTTAAATTCAGCTAATTTTTTTATGTTTTGTGATTGGTTTCAAAACTGCAGCATCTTTCTAAAAATCACGGCGTCAATCTCTAATACGCCATTGTATTACGTTTCGAGTTTATCGGTTTTTGACTTTTAAAAACTCTATCTGTCACAGTGCATTGTGTTTAACAGCGCCTTGTATAGTTGATTTCAAAAATAAAGACTAATTATAACGCGTATGAAAATACCGTAGACAAAATTATTACAACACATTGAAAGTTATTGTTAATCGTAATGTTGTCAGCTACAAAAACTAGGGCCTATTGTGAAATAAAATTGTCTGCAACTGTAACAGAGAGACAGAGAAAAAATTTTGTAAACCACCTACACCAAAAAATGTTTCAGCACCGCAATTATACAGGTAGCAAATAAATCTGAAAGCCTTTTAATTGGATTTTAGTAAAAGAGTGAAAAAACGCTTTCGCTTGCTGAAAAATTTGGGAAGGAAGAGGGGCGGCGCCCCCTGTCTGACTGCTGCCACGTACGTAGACTATGAAATCACTTATCAGCACTAGACTACGCCGCTTGACATGGTCATGGGGTCACCGTTTACGTGACCTATTGCCCCTGTGACCCCGGCCGCCATGGTCACGTTGTCCGTATAGACACTGACGATGATAGGCACACAGCGGTATGAATACAATATTAGAGACGTTTTCCCTAGGACTGTGTTCATCTTTACCTGTGCAAATAGTAAAGTATAACATCAATTTTAGTAGCGTAAAATAATAGTAAGTAACCGAAGTAATTCGGTAAAAGGCGAAATGGCTGCCACCGGTGAATCTTTCAGTAGACAAGTGCAATTTTTGGCCAGATATTTAGCTCCCCAAATATTCTCTTTTCTTAGGCGGTTGGGACCCAATCTATAACACACTTTCACGGGACCCCATAAGAGTACCTGCCGGATGGAATGTAAATCTGTTGAACGGTTTAAGTAGGGTGCACAAATGCGACAAACGACAAACAGATGACGAACCACGCTACTGAGAAACGTGTAGCTGTAAGCGTATTCGATCGCGCTAGTTAACGCGAGTTCGCCTAAATATAATGCTTGTCAACGTTCTTAACACTTGCGTCGTGTGAAAGAAAATGCGGAACGGCTGAACACAAAAACGGCGTAAAATGGATTAAATTCGACCTGGGCCAAAAATCAACTTATTCAATATAATAAATGTTTATTAGAGCATCCAGTTTGCTTTAGATTTTGTTCTGCCATATTACGCAACATTCGAGATCGTGCGCCTTTGCCACCAATTCGCAATTCGTCAATCGTGACCGTTTATTGGTTCGCGCGCTGCGGTAGAAAACTGCAATGATCTAGCACAGGCGTTAAATCAGACGTAGGCCTATCTTATAAACCTATACAGCGCCCCGGAGAAATTGATTGTCGCTGACTCATCTCAAGCCAAAACTCCACTTACTTCGACTTTTTTGTAGCTATGTTGTATAATGTGGTTTACAAGAAGCTTTACGACAAATCAACGCAAAGTCAAAAGTTTGCATTAAACCTACAAGTTTATATCACAAGAAGCTTTATTCACCATAAACATGGTAGAAACAAATAATAAAAAAAACACACAACTTAAGTAATCTTAACTAACAAAATAACCAAGTCCATGTACAGAACGCAACAAACTGTCAGAGTTGTCAAAACTGGTTAAAAATTTATGTGTCCGCTTAGCTATTATATCAGATACTGAATCAAAATTGAAATAACGCTGACACTCTTCAACTACAACTTTCGACCTAATATTAAACATTTTGACAAAACAGCTGTTGACAACAAACTGCAACGAAGCGATATGTGACTTTTTCATCGGACAAGTCTCAGTGCCGTACAGCAAGACAGGCAGACACTTTTTTTAAATAGTTCGAGCACAACTTCCTCACTAGCAATCCTGCCAACTTTACCAAATATAGCACTAAAACTGCGATAAACAGCTTGTTTAGAATGCCTAAAAGAACAAGAATACACACTTGACGAGGTAATATAAACCCCCAAATACCTAATTTCGTCACGCCATTCCAGCTTGGCTTTGTCGATATT
>Ga0056128_1001514_pt1 | contig 26087 bp, 11 predicted proteins | sample WorMetLIZISLAND2_FD_71113 | JGI IMG/M metagenome (GOLD analysis project Ga0056128, IMG submission 71113) | Marine gutless worms symbiont microbial communities from Max Planck institute for Marine Microbiology, Germany - Olavius geniculatus... ... | reverse complement strand
CCACAGTTTACAGACGACGACAGGTCTGATGCACGTTTCGTATATATCTGATTATATATATATATATATATATATATATATATACACACATGAAAGGCATTTAAATCTAATTATAACATTCATATAAACTGCCTTTTTACCTCATACATCCATGTTTTACAAAATCTCGAATTCTTACTCCAGATTGCAGATTTAGTTAACTCTTAACAGCAACAACCGCAATTACAACTGTCATTAATATTGTATAAAACAACATCATGTTTATACGAACTCGGAGTCTGTCCAATGCATTTCGATAGTTTACAATATATGTCCCTATAAATATAATCAGTGAGCTGTTTAGACTGGTAGAAAAACATCAAAAAGTTTAATTTTAAATCGTACAGCAGCAATGTTACTATCATCCTTCGCTGTTATTATAATTAAACAATAAATATTGTCAGTCACGAGACCATTCGATTCGTCACCAGCGCCTTAATATAAATGGTCAAACGTCACCATGCGTCTATCTTGCACCGCTATGGAGATATGGCGCCTCAAATGTTTCATTTTAGCTTACAGAATCAAAAGTCGTGTTCCATCATCGCTGACGTTTCGTCCACGGACGCCATCGCATTATACATTTACTCACGACTCAGCATTTGCGGCCGTCCGGCTTTCCTGTTGTTGCTTAGACATACTCAAACTCATTACCAGATGAACCCGGATATCCAACCGCCTGCAATTTGGACAGCTTTAAGGGGTTTTTATACGACAATCCTGCGTGACCAACGCTTTAATGTGATGCAATGTATACATTTATTTTTTACTTAATTATTAGTGACAGGCCTAAACCGATTAATAAATGAAGTTAAAATAGCCACACACGTTGTTTGGAGTTCGGTGGTTACAGTGAATGACTGGAACATGTTACGGTAACTAGAGAGTGAGCTGCAATAATAAATTGCAGTAATAAATTGCCGGCATTAGTGATGCCAAGACATTGATGTTCATCGATCGTGATCGATGTAGTCTAAAGTCATAAATTCGACGGACGGCGATGAGTTCATGATTATTTGATTCTCGATATCTCACCTGTCGGCGTGATCTAATTGACCTCACCCTGGCGTGCGCCAAGCCAGACATGCTTAGCAATTCACACATTGTCTTGAAAATTGACAAAATCTCCTCCTCCTGGACAGTATCACTCCTGACAAAATCCCCGGGACAAAATACCCTGGACATGATTTCTCCGGACAGAATTTTTTCTCATTTTATCCTATCTGGCGTTTTTGGTGTCCGTTCTTATTACGGGGGGATTTCGTTCGGGGAAGATTTTGTTCTACAGCAAGTCAGCATATTTTAGGGGGATTCTGTCCGCTGGGATTTTGTCGGGGGTGATCATGTCCGGAATTCCTACGCTTGGTCGGTCTCGTCGGGTTTATATTGGGCTCCACCGACTGACTTGGAGGCTGTGTGTCGATCGCTGAACTGAAGATCTAAGCTATCGATCGATCTTGTATTCGGCTGTGCATCTATACCCGGCGTGGCAGCAGTGCTAGCCACTTGGTCAGTGCGGTGGTTCGTATCATACAGTACAGCTGGCATCGGTCACAGCGCATCGTTTTAACGCTTCGTCTTGCAGTAATAGAAATCGCCCGCGGTCCGTTGCATTCTGTCATTTCGCGTCTCCGTCATGCTAATTCATCATAGTCGTCGATATGTCGGACCCTTACCTGGCGCCGGTGAGTGAGTCGGTCGGTCGTCATGTGCCGCCGAGTCAAATAGTTGCAAGACGTTGAGCCTGGAAAGCGCGAAACGTGACGTGCGATGCGTCGACCTGATTTAGTCGCCGACTTTGAGGTTTGGCTCTATGGCGATGACGATGACTGGTGGCAACGACGACCTTGGTTTGTATCGCGTCAACGCGGTTTCGCGTCTGACAAAATTACAATTAATTATTTTTAGCGTAAGAGGATTATCAGCAGCTTCAGTCAGGAATGTTAGATAAGGCGGAAAATTTATAACAACTGGGGAATCCAACGGTGTCCTCACGCAAGTGTTAGCATCATCCTATGGAAACGGGAAACGTGAAAATACTGTATCATTATAAAATTCTGCTTAGTTTTGCTTTCAGATTGCTACAAGTTGACTATGAGGCCATTTCGCAACGAGCCTTGAAACATTAGTTTGTAGTTTAAACATTCAAGACTGAACTTAAGTCTCATTTTTCTGTTTCTCGCTTCTTTTTATAGCTTACTGTAAAGTGACTGAGGTACCATAGGCATTTTTCCTTTAAATTGTATTGTATTTTTAATCACTACCGTTGATCTTTATTCGATGTTGTGTGTGTCTATCTCGCAGTTTCGACGAGTGCAGTTCAAACAGCAGTGATGACGTCGACGATGACTCTCACAACGTTGACGTCATCCTTGACGCGGCAGACGACAGCCGTCCCACGAGCAGCGGCAGCAACGTGCTGACCTCTAGCTGTCTGCGGCAGACTAACCCAGCATCATCGGCACTGCGCACTGGGCTGCAGCGTACAGACGCGGGGGCTCACGTGCTCAGCAACGGCTGGAAGAAATACTACATCGATCCAGCAGATGTCGCTGCTCGTCAGCAGAACGACGCCGCAGTGGTGGTGGGTGGTCGCGGAGCTGCGCCGTTTGAGCGTGGTTCCAGCCAGCGAGTGACGTTGCCGCTGGCTGCCGGCGTCCGCGAGTCTACTGCCGCTGGTGGTAGCAGCATTCTGGTGAAACGATGTGAACAGTCTTCGTCGGGTCTGCAGCGCGTTCAACCAGGACGCCGGTCATCCCGCGACGGTGTTGAGCCCCGGGTGTCAACGTTTGGCGGCGCTTGCGGCACCGACTCGGCTGAAGTCAATGCTGAGTGCCGTACGCCGACCGTCGGGTTTGCACTTCCTGTCAGTCTGGCGGTGCGTCCGCAGCCCTCGTCATTACTGACTCCAGGCCGCCCAGGCAGCGGCGGCGGTAAGACCTCGGGGTTATTGACTCCTTCATCGCGGCGCGCGGCTGCTGACGCGCAGCGCGGCGAGCGACTTAGCAATTACCGCCACTCGACGCTACACCGCCGCACCAGCGCCGAGAGTGAAACCGAAACTACTAATGACGACAACGAGTCAGTGGAAAACCCCGAGGAGGACGAGCGACCAGCATCACCGGCATACGACTGTTCGGATGACATGCTGGAGGACCGTTCTTCAAGCAGTCCGGACGAAGAGGCTAACACGAAGCTGGGCAGTCGCTGCAGTCTGACTGACTGGAATAACACGACGTCGTCCAGTGCTATCGTGCAGGACGGCGGACAGGGTCCAGCACAACCCAGTCTGTACCCGGCGTCGAGAAGCAGCGGCTCAGGGTGTCACGACTACGTCAACGTCAACTATCTGCTGTCATCGCGGGGCGTTGTGGCTGCACGGCCTGACAGCAGCCTGTCGACAGGTAGTGCTCGGTCACCGTGGGTTCGAGGAAGCTCCGACCTCGGCCGCATGGCCATGTCTGAGACCGAGAGTATAGAGAACCTTACGACGACAGCGGCGTGGCCGTCGTACGGCACAGATCCTCTCCAGCGCTCCGATAGTTTCCGGTCTGCTACGTCCGGTGATGCTTCCAAGCGTCCAGCACTGTCGTCGTCGTCGTCACTGCCACGCTACGGGTCAATGGCGCAGATGTGGAGGGACCAGGACGGTGCTGGTGCCGGACCGTGTCTGGCGACGTTCCGCTTTGCTGTAGCAACCGCTGCCGGTCAGACACCGTTCAGTGCAGGACCGACTGCTGGAAATTCGCCACGGTCATCCGCCGTGTCCAGTGCATCACCCAGCGCGTCATCCGTCTTTGCACACAAGTCCAGACTGTCTGCCTCCAAAGATAACAACCGTACGTTAACTTATGTGTACAGTCGTTCAACATCCAAACATTGCTACCCTAGTAGGCTACCTATACTCACAGACGATCCATGCGTATGTAACATCACGCACGATTCCACACGAATTCGGGATTTAGTGTAAACTTAGCCAACGCTGCAATGCAGTACGGCGGTTTCTCCAGTCACACTAAAGGGGGCCGGGCTCCGTTATGACTTTCATAGCTCGTTTAGGTCTGTCAGCATCGGTATCATGTTAATTCAGAGAAACTGGCGTACTGCCTGTCATAGCTTTAAAACAGAATAATTCGCGGAAAAGTTGAAAAGTCTTGTATCCGTTACTTTGATTTTACAGACTTGACATTCATATTAATTGTGGAAATTTCACACATTTATGAGCACCTTTATTTGCCAATAGCAGATACAATGCAGCGGATCTCTGTTACTACTTGCAATGAAGGATTATGTAATGGATTGAATTTGCTAGCCATCTATGTGCAATTTTGACAAACATTCTATGTCATGTTAAATGTCAGAATTGTAAGGGACTACTTTTAACTCTCTTGCTTTACATTGCTCGATTTAGTACATTATTTAGATTATTTATGCGTATAATATGTTATATTCTGTGCTGTGGTTGTGTGACTGTAGTGCATGGTTCGACGCTGTCTATTGGTTCCAATTCGTCTGCTTACTCAACGGTGAGTGACGGCAGCCGTCAATATTTTCTGCAATAATCAACTTATTATTACTCTTTATTTTCTCCGTCGTACGTTTTTAGTACTGTATTACTGTTAGGGTTTTTTCTCACTTTGTGTTCAGTGTTATTTCATACAGTGTATTAGGTTTTATTTAAGGTGAGTGAGTGAGTAGGGTTTAACGTCCCGCCCGACACAATATAGGTCATTTCGGGGACGGTCTTTCCAGGCAGAATGCACACAAACACATAGTAATGGAACGGCAAGGTTGACCTTTACAATAAGAAACACAAAACACAAAAAACGAGCTAAACCTAAAATTGTAAGAACACCATATACGCGTGCATATGTAGTTAACAATAGTGGTAGTTCTGATCTTTCCTGTTATTTTCCAGACAGTCATTAATTTTAGAATGCTGTCTATTGGAGGACAGGGGGTAACCGTGAGTGCATTTTGCCTGTTTCTTGCCAGATTGCTTTTTTCATTGTACTGTTGTTTGTACCATATTTTTGGCATACTAAATGATTGATCTATTGATTGATTATTTGTTGTTATGCAGACAAATCTTTGCAGTAGAATAGCTTTTTGTGTGTTTTTTATGTTTCAGGCTGAAGAGCAGCAAGCGCAGGAGGTTAGTATGTTTGAAGATATTCTGCTTAAAATTCATTGCACGCTGCTGTAGCTGTCTGTATATAGGATGGGCGAAAAGTGATAGCCTTTACATGTACGTCAAATTCATGCCGTATAAACTGCAAAATACTAGTTATTTGTACAGTTTGAACCATTAGTTATTCACATTTTAAGGGTGCTCATTTATTGAAAACATTATTACAATTCGTTCGGAACCCCATCGTTTCTGCGCACGCATATTGTAAATAAAACAATGTTCGTCGTTAGTTAATCCAAATGACTGAATTACAATTATTTGTTCGCACAAACAGAATTTGCTGACATCGACAGATGAGACACGACGTCATTTGATGCAAATGATACAGACATTGCAAATATAAATGCATCTAGCGAGAGTAAAAACTCAGATAATTAAATGGTATCACTTTTTGGCCCACCCTGTGTGAGGTTAACTGCTGTAACGACACCGCTAATTGTTGCATTTTTTAGTAACTGCTTTACGGAATTGTTTTGTAGATTCGGCGACTGAGACATGAACTCGAATCGGCTCAGGCAAAAATTGCCTCTCTTAGCACTCAGCTCAGCACCAATGTATGTATGAGTAATAACTCGCAGTCAGTCATTCAGAACACGTCACATTCATTATCGTTCAACTCTGTGTCGCCAGCGAATCGTAACTGTCTTTCAGATATTACGATACTAATTAATCTAAGCCAAAACCACGGCAGTTTACTATCTTTAATTGAAAATCGGTTTCATTAGTAGTAATGAACATTGTTGCATTGGTTTAAACTGTCTAGAAATGTTTGCCATGTAAGGGATACCGGTATTGTGGTACGGTACTCGTCGTTACTACGCGCATGCGTCTTTGAATAACTGGACTCGCTCCAGTCCAGTGATCATGGTCAGTGCTGCAAAACTTTGCGCATTTAGACTGTTTTTGTTTCAACAATAAAGGACACGTATAATTAAAAATAGCATACGTATCGTACGTTTGAATTGAACTATGCGCGGTGTTGATACTGTTATACAGGCGCACGTAGTGAGCGCTTTTGAGCAGAGCTTGTCAAACATGACGCATAGGCTGCAGCAGCTGGCCGCCAACACCGATCAGAAGGTATCATCGATCACCATCGTGCTGATAGTCGTCCGTTTCTGATGCGAGATTTCCGTACGTTTAATGCAAAAAACAAGTCAATTCATTGGAAACTTGCAGTGCAATAGTAAGGTGCCATGCCAATCAGGATTAAAACAGGCGAAGGAATCCATCATAATTCATGCCATTTTTTATGTCAGTCAGTGGAACAAAGACTTTTTTCTGAAGTGGAGTATAAATATATGTTTTAAATTGAGTTGAGAAGAAACTGTAGTGGTTGCTAATTTAGTGTTTTCAGTTTCTTATTTGTCTGACAGAAATTGTTAGGTAAAATTATAGTTCAGTTGTAGAACTGTCTGGTTTTGCAATGAGGCGTATGCAGCACAGTGATTGTTATAAGTAGGCTTCTGTGTTATCCAGTGGGAAAGCACAACTGACCATATTAAAGTAAAATGTAATGCAAGCCTAGTTTTATCGGCATAACGTGCTTTCATGTTGCCAAGTTTAAAGAACTACTAATTGAGTGAGATGCTGACTGACTGATGCGGTTGTCATGGTAACCCATTGAGTGATGCGGTTGCTATGGGGACCACGCAGGAGGCGGAGTTGGGTGAGTTGCGTGCAACCATTGAGCTGTTACGTCAGCAAGGTCACGCGCAGTTGTCTCCCATTCGTCGCTCTCAGCCGCTTGCCGTTTCCATGCCTTTCAAAGACGTCTCCAGCAACGGTCGGTTGTCATGCACGGCGCTTGTTATTCTTCCACTTCTTTCTTTTGTTTCTTTCTGACAAAAATACTCTTCTTCAATGAGATGCTGTTGTTTTCATGGCTTGGTTTACCGTCATGCAGTGCTGTCTGATGTACGCGCCTGTAATTTTGCATGATTCAAATCTGGTTCAACAATCCAACTGATGAAGTTTAGTTTATTAGAAAGTTTGTCTAATCATCGCCATATTATGCTGTATTAAATCAGTCCATCATTACATTTGACGGATTATTATAAGTATGCAGTAGCGCTGTAGTTATTGTGGTGTGTTGTTACTAGGCTGCAGTGACTCGGATCTAGTACGTCGTCACATGACGTCAGCTGATAGCATGGTCAGCGTCTGTAGCAGCGCCGGCAGTCAACAGTCTGCGACATGCGAGGCCACCAGTGACAAGAAGAAAAAACCAAAAGTCTGGGTAATGAGCCACATAGTTCTGCGTGTCGAGGGTAGAATGATATTTTGAGAAAATCCCCCCCAAAATTACATGATGCATTATTTCGTTGTATTTAATGGTGTTCGACAGCTTGTTAATAAATAACATACACTCGTTCTCCTGCTATATTTTATTTAGTAATTAAAATAAATAATTGAAGAAATTCGTAGTTAGGCTTATTGCTGTTGATGTCGCCAGTTCCTTATGCATATTGTCTTGTTTTAGACTTATCACGCAGTCAGTTTGTGAACTGGTTGTGGGTTGTTCAGCTAAAGATTCCGTTCACGAAGGCGTTTTCTCGCAACAAGAAGCTCAAGCCTATGAACTCAACGTCGTCTGACGTGGACTCGGACACTGCAAGCCTGTACTCGGATGCGTCACTGGCTCAGTCCGCTCAGGCCCAACTATCAACCGCCGCCGGCACTCGCAGCGTCCCCACCACTCCCATCAAGTGTTCCAGATCTGATGTCATGTAAGATACCATATACAGTTATTATCTGCTGCTGCTGCTGCTGCTCTGTGTTTATTATTTCAATGCTTTCAGTGTTTTGACGCTGTCGGTTTCGCAAAAGGAAAGGCATTTTCAATTTTGGCTGTGAAAATTTTCTCTCAAAATTTACAAAGTTTACTTTGGAGATGAGTTTGGTGATGTTTAGGTGTGACTTAGAATAACCCTATAGAAAATTGGTCAGTTAAGGAAGCAGCAAAATAGTGCACGTATTGTTTTTTTTGTTATTGTTAGCATTTTAGTAATCAGTAGGTATAGAGTAGACATTAAAACTAGGCCAAAGAAATGAGTTTGTAGCAATATACTGGAGTTTACAGAGTCCCAGCTTAACACGGATGTCCTAGCGGAGTGCAGTTCATCATGTAATTGAGCTGTATTTGTTTCCACAATTACAAAAATTATTTGCGCTATTTATTGGCATTTTGTTTACGTAGTTGAAAACAGTGTCACTTTTTGGCCCACTCCGTATGCTGTTTTTGAATCGACCCACCCTGTGTATTACTGATTGTCGTTGTACAGGTTAATGCGTCGGCCGGCGAGTCACGAGGAGTCGGTGTTGGAGTTGCAGCAACAGTTGCACGAGAAAGACATGAAACTCACTGACATCAGACTCGAAGCTTTGTCTTCCGCCCATCAACTTGAGCAGCTACGAGATACCATGAACCAGATGAAGGTCAGCTTTCTTCTGCAGTCTTCAGATGACCGTACTTAGTATGGTCAGACTATTGCTATGCTCTATCGTTTGTCTGTTGTCTGAAACGTTTTGTATTGTGGCTAAACGGTACGTCGTAGGGGTACGTTGGATAGGGTGTTGGTAAGTTCCTATAGGCTGCCATAGTAACCGTGTCACTATTTGCAGTGATGTGGCCGCAATTTGCAATGCAAGTATTTCAGGGCAGTATCAGAAGTTTATGTTACATCAGAAGTAACCACTGTGTGAATAAATAAGTAACTAGTATTTTGGGTGCAAAAAAAAACAAAATGTTTAAAACATTACAGTCGGACAGCTATCGACATAGGCTGCAAGTATGTGTGCCAGGAGTACGGTTGGCTAACCCTAGCAAAGGCTTAAAATGCACTGTTACTGCAGCTAGCAGTGCAGCAGGTGTTCCAGCTTGCTGACAGTGCCGTATTGATTGCATACAGTACATTGCTGACGTGTGGTTCTGAGTCTGAAACCGTCATCACTCTTGATGTGTAGACTGAGATGGTGTCACTGAAGTATGACAACGAGAGGCTGCAGCAGCTCATTCAGCAGAAAGGCATCAACCCGTCAGTTCTTCTCAATCAGCAGAATACAGCGCCGTCATCATCGACAGAACATCGACTCAGCCTTGGTGATCCCGCCGGACTAGGTACGCCGCACAAGGCATTTTCAGAGAGAATCTTACCAGGGGGCAAATTAGATGAGAGTAATATATCAGCTACAAAAATTTAAGTAAGCAGTGGTAAGGAAATTAACTAATAGTGAAATGACTGCATTGAGTATCAACGTGCAAAAGTTTCAAGCCAGATTTTGCCTTACACCTAGTCTAGGTGTCCAACAATTGTTTCAGAAGTTTCCAAAGGACTAGACGGCTGACTGATATGAAAGTTGTCTGCTGCCGTTGCTGCTGTATCAGATCTGTCGCTGAATGATGCTGGCAGCAGAGATGCTCAGCAGAAAATCACGCTGTCGATTCGTCTCAGTCCAACGAGTGCAGACTCTAAACTCAACGAGGCTTGTTCTCTGTTTTATCTTTGTACTGCAGCTCTATGATACTTGCTGTATGTTTTCTATCTCAGATTATTTGTTTTTGTATGGAATATTCTGACAGTGATTGTTTATATGCAGTTATTTGGCTCTTTGAGATACTGTTTCCAGTTGCAATTTTATGTTCTTGACGGAAGTTAAAAGAATCAGTAATCTTCGGCATCATTACATTTAGTGTCATTGTAATTATATTTGTGATTAAATCTTGGTTTTTGTGCTTACAAAAATTTTTTGGTTATCTTGTTTATTCTATGATGCTTTATGCTGAAATGTTGATGATAAAAGTGATGCAAAATATTGATATTAATAATTTTTAATTTTAATTTGGTAATAAATATTAATAATAACCATGTATGTTCATAGTCTTGGAGTGTTAATTCAAGACGTTCTGTTTGTAAATATGTATTTATTTTATATTTTGTAATTATGCAGGGAGCAGAAATATTGATTGGAGTCATCACTATCAATGCTTCGACAACGTGGGAAGAACTTGCTAACATTGTGCAAGCTAGCTTCAGGGTACTTTTTTATTTATTCATTTGTCATATACAGTATGACGATTTTAATAATTACGATATGTAAGACATACTTAACCCATTTTTGCTCGAATTATTTCGTGATTTACCATCAAAATGAGTGTTCCATTTTTGGAACTGTGGGAAAAAATGGGTTAGACAGTACAGGCTATAGCATCAAAGCGTATGCACTTGTGCTAACCGTGCCAGAAACATTACAAGAAATCTGAGCTAATGCTCATGAGACGCGCGAGAGCCTATAGCAGTTCCTGTTTGTAAGTTGTCTTAGTCTATGTCCATCCATTTAATCGCAATTCACTCTTCTGCAGCCGAAAATTGCAAAAAAATCACGTAAATCGCCTATTTTGGGTTTCAGGGTCATTCAAGATCATTGATATTAATACTACTAAAAAGCAGATCACCAGTGCTTGTTATGATAAACAGCATGTCTATGCCTATCTGCAGCCATTTTTACACTGGACAAGCCAATATCGGAAAATAACCACTTTTTAGGGGGTACCTCTATTTGACACCCGCGTACACAGGCCTCGTTAAACTCAGGGGGTCGCGACTTATACTGCTAAAATCTACATTCAATGCTGAAATTTTATATGCAGCGTATCGTGGTCTACTTCCAGCCATTTCAGCACAATTTACTCTTGCAATGTGTGTTGCAGCCCAAAATAGCAAAAAATGCACTAAAACCCTCTATTTTAGGGGTTCAAGGTCATTTAAAGTCATCGACGTTGACACCCCTAAGAAGCTTGTTGCCAGTGTTTGTTATGATATGCAGCATGTCTATGCCTATCTGCAACCATTTTTACGCACGAGAGCTAGCTAGTTAGCTATAGCGCGTATTAGCTATGGTAATTCTGTCTGTCTGTCCGTCTGTCTGTCTGTCCGTCCGTCACGACCTGGTACCGTTTCAAAACCAGTAGTGATAGAGACTTCGGGTTTTCATTATATGATAACTTAGTGTCTCTAGTATTTCGTGACAAAATTTCATGCCACTGAGTGAGAGGGGTCCCCACGAACGAGGAGGGGAAAGAGGGGCACCCCTCCTAAAAGACGTTATTCTACCGCTATTGGCTCGTCTAACATGAAAATGGTTGCAGATAGGCACAGACATGCTGCTTATCACAACAAGCGCTGGCAACGAGCTTCTTAGAAATGTCTACATTGATGACTTTGAATGACCTTGAACTTCCAAAATAGAGAGTTTTAGTAAATTTTTTGCGATTTTGGGCTGCGAGAGTGAATTGCGAGGAAGTGGCTGAGATAGACCCAGTAAACCAGCATATGAAATTTTCAGCATTGAATGTAGATTTCAGCAGCTTAACTTTGGACCCTCTAGATTTAAAGAGGCCTGCGCACGTGGGTGTCAAAAAGGGGTACCCTTCTAAAAAGTGTTTATTTATCCGCTGTTGTCTTGTCTAGCGTGGAAATGGTTGCAGATAGGCACAGACATGCTGCTTATCATAACAAGCACTGGCGACAAGCTAGCTTCTTAGAAATGTCAACATCAATGACCTTGATTGATCTTGAACCTCAAAAATATTAATTTTAAGTGATTTTTTGGGCGATTTTTAGCTGCAAAAGAGTAAATTGCGACGAAATGGATGGAGATTGACCAAGAGTAGGCCTAACTGCAAACAGGAACTGCCATGGGCTCTCGCACGTCTCATGAGCATTAGCTCAGATTTCTTGTAACGATGGACAAGCCAACAGCACTAAAATAACGTTTTTTAAAGGGGGTGCCCCTCTTTTTGCCCCTCGTTCGGTGGGATCCCTTTACCCAGCTACATGAAATTTTGTCACGAAATACTAGAGAATCCGGCTATCATATGGTGAAAACCCGAAGTCTCTATCTCACCTGGTCTTGAATCGGTACCGGGTAGTGACGGACAGACAGACAGACGGACAGAATTAACGTAGCTCTTGCACGTAAAAACTCTATTGTGTTTTCGCATTGTGTTTCAAGCTCCAGCACTGTTACTTTATCATTTGTTTGATGCTGGTGTAATTTGCCAGTTTTTGAAACTGTTTCAAAAAACTGGTACTGAGTTGTTTGATCATTGATGGCGTCTTGTGAGTACAGGATTATCTGGCTCAGTTGGACCCGAGCACCAGCTTAGGTTTGGGCGCCGACAGCATCTATCATTTACACATTGGTGACGTCGTCTACAGTCCCGGTATGTCTTCAATTTCATTTATAAAAAACGCTCATTTTTATTAGATTCATAGACTCTGTTAATGTCAGTGAATATTTTAAGAAAAATATTCTAACACTGTTGAATTTGTAGTATAGTGTTTTAGCTTGTTTTTCGACCAGTTGCTCCTGTATCTTTTCTCGTTCTCATAATGTTTTTATTCGTTTATATTTTTGTTTTACTTCCCGTTTGTGTTCTGAAAGTAAATGACGATGACGTTGGCGATTATTATTATGCCTGTGTGTTTATTTATTTATTTTTTCTTTTCTTGTTGTTAATTTCATGTATGTGCGTATGTATTAATCTATCGTTTCTTCAATGAATAAAGATGTATATATATATATATATATATATATATATTAGAGTGAACGTTACAGAAGTACAAGGTGTGAAATTTGTGAAAAACTCTGTAACAGTTTCAGTTCGTGAATGACTGTGGTATGGCTTACAGGTGTTGACATGCCCGAACTGTTACCGTGCGGCTATCTCGTCGGTGACAGCACAAACATCGCCATTTCACTCAAAGGTCTGACCGTCATGGTGCCACATATTTGTCAACATCGATATCGCTATATGGATGCTCTGTTCGTGTTACTTTGGGCCAGCCTAGCACAAGCCAGGCCTCTAGGACACTGAAGTCCACTCTGCAACTTCGCTATTATAGGAAATTGACAAATTCGTCAAACAAGTGTAGCATTCTGGTCGGCGGCCAAAAGTGACGTAATTAGAAATTGAAGAGGCAGGTGTACATTCTGGATGTACATTTTTACGCCATATTTTGCCTACTTCCTGTTTCCTGTGATTATTATTTTTTGTTATTTTTTTACTTTCAAAGGAGGAGGGGCGGCAGGCGCGACGACTTGCAACGTTCCTTAACTGCTGGTATGCCATTGGTGGCTAATATTGCAGTGACAGTGCATGTGAATGGTGATTGGTGAAGTGATCGAAAGGAAGTGAAGGAGAGAAATAAAGGGAGTCTCGTATTCTTGTATTCAACGAGTTTAGTTTACTGCTGTTTAGTTTTATACCAGCGTGTTCGGACCGACAGAAATTAAACGCAATGAACTAAGTTACTGACCACTGGATTTCAGTTAAGTTGATTTTATTTCATTTCTGTCGCTTTGAACACGCCTTAAAGATGCATACACCCACGTGTTCATCTCTGATCTCTTTACCTTTTAGTCTGATGTTTGCAACGAGCCTTTTGGCTTCAATAAATGCTGATTTGTTTGCTAGACTAGCGCCAAATTAACATCAGATTATTGGAGTTCGTAAACAGACTGAGTAATGGCAATTGCGTGACTTTTGTGTCTGTGCGTTATCTTGTATCATCGTAAGCAGAAGGAACCTCTGAACCCGAGTGCAATGAGATGTCACAGTCTCAAAAGCTTACAGGCGTACTCTGTTGCCTGTCCATTACATTATTCTAGCAGATAATCTCACTTGAAGTGACAAATCCTCTCCAGTCTTAGATTAGGACGGAGTGCGCCAGCCGGCCGGCTCATATCATGCATGTACCATGGCTTTTAGTCCATGAGTTTAGTCCATACGCATTACCACCAGTTCTTCAGTCACTATTCTAATAAATGATGAATGATTGTGAGATAAGTCGCGCTTTCATCTATTTGGCATTTTTCTGTGCTAAGCGTCACGTGGTGTTTGTCAGAGTTTTCTAGCTAACACAATGTCTTAACGTTAAACTGCTTTAATTGAGTTTTTTAACATTGTAATGCCAAACCAAGTACCAACAGCGTCTTATAGTTCTGGAAACAATTAATGCATAATTATTGATTATTGTTAATCGAATGAATGAATGAAAAATATTTATTATATATTGCAGCCAACGGCTGAATTAAAAACATAAGAAAAACTTTTTTCTGGCACAGATAACAGTAGTACTAAGAATGGAATGATGGGCGGAACAGAACTCGCGTGCATGTGTGTGAAATTTATGCGGATGTGCAGGTGCTGGCGACAAAAGCGTGGACGCGCTGGCGTTTGAGACACTGATACCCAAGTCCATCGTACAGCGCTACGTGTCCCTGCTTGTTGAGCATCGACGAATCATTCTGTGTGGTCCTGGAGGAACGGGAAAGACTTTCCTTGCTCATCGACTAGCAGAATATCTCGTACTGCGGTCAGTTGTTTCTCATTCTTGCAATTTAACAGCTGCATTATTGCGACTCATTCAACGATGCAGCAATATCGATTTGCTTGGAGTCGCTTTTATGCTTACTGTAGCGCCAGTCGGACTAGACGCAAGCAGTATTCGATAGTCTTAGAAAAAGCCAGTTCGTTAAAGATAGAGAATATTTATGTTAAAAGAAATGTACCCGTCCCTTGCAAGCTAGTCCAATGCGTTGTCGGAAATGAATGGAATATTGTTGTAATGTTTTACTCATAAACTGTTGAACTATTTCAATTTACTCAGCACGTCAGCATCTAAGTCAATGCGGTTGATGCATACGACACACGCATTGTGAAAAATAATAGGCTACTAGGCGGTTTGCCATGATGACCTGCCATATAGCCAGAATGCCATGTACAATAATGTGGAGTTTTTACTTGGATGGGTGCTCATCGGTAGGCCGCAGGCGGGTAAACCATCTTAGTATTTTAGCTAAACAGGTCAACTCAGCCTGGACATTTCTCCGTGGGAAGGCGCAGCGATTACCAGCAAAAGCTGGGACGTGAAAAAAACATTACTCGATGTACTAGTCCCGTATCCGTAGTCTCGCAGTGTTAACTGATGTCTGGCTGAAGGCTAAGGAAACAGAGATTAGCGCCACCTTTTGAGCTTTATGGCTACAGAAAGACTTTACGATTTTACTGCTTGCTGCAGGGCGAGCAAAGCTCTGAGTACGGGTGCCATCGCCACGTTCAGCGTCGACCACAAGTCCGGCCGCGAGCTGCGTCAGTATCTGTCCAGCGTTGCGGACCAGTGTGAACAGCGCTCAGCGGAATTACCCAGCGTCATCATACTGGACAGTCTTCATCATGTCACGTCACTCAGTGAAGTCTTCAACGGCTTCCTCAGCGTACACTACCAGACCAGGTATAGTGTTATTTTGCAATCAGCGACTAAATGTGTTTTGTCGTCATAACGGACGGTTGGTGTCTTTTATGTGGTTTTATTTTTTTTTCATGTAGGCCTGCCATGAGTACATGTGATGAGTAATGATAGGATGATGTCACTGTGCGTGCTGTGTGTGTGTGTGTGTGTGTGTGTGTCTGCAGTCCGTACATAATCGGAACGATGAACCAGACGACGTCGACCTGTTCGCCGACAAACCTTCAGCTGCATCACAACTTCCGCTGGGTGCTGTGTGCCAATCACATGGAGCCCGTTCACGGCTTCCTCGCCCGCTATCTGCGACGGCGCTTCGCTGACGCCCAGGTGCGTGCTGGGGAGAACAGAGCGACTGATGGAGGCCGGGGGACACCTGCGAGCGACAGTGTCGTCGAGTGGATACCTCGCGTCTGGCAACACCTCAATAAGTTCCTCGAGACACATAGCTCCAGCGACGTCACCATCGGTCTGTATGTTCATACAATGCAATACGCAGTTAGTTTAAAGTTAAACAGCACAGAGGCACACAAAGTTTGTGTCGCACCGTAGCGCCGAGATTAGTAAAGGGCAAAAAGGATGTTTTCAAAATATAGCCCAAGATGTCAACAGAGAGAGAGAGAAAGTCTGATCTCTCAGATAGCGAGTTCATAGGTTGAACGCTTCGCCATCTGAACAGCCAGCTGCACGATAGTTAGATTGTAGGTGTTTAGTTTTTTTTTTAAAATTTATGTTAACTGCAGCTTTATGTATTTTTATTTGTATTTCTGTGTTATCGTGCTCGCGATGTTTTTACGTATTCTGTATTTAATCCAGCCATTTGGCTGCAATACCAATAAACGCGTTGTTACTTACTTTTTTAATACTCTAGGTTTCGATATGAAAATGTTTGTTATGAGGTGAGTTCGTGAATCTGTGGCGTTGTGTATACTTCAGGTCCACGCTTGTTCCTGTCTTGTCCGACGGAGCCCGGCTCCGTTCAAGTCTGGTTTACTGATCTGTGGAATTATTCTATCGTGCCTTACTTGCTGGAAGCCATTAAAGAAGGTGTCCAGGTATGATAAATCCCGTGCAACGTTTACTGCCATATATTTCTCACGCTGATGTGCATATTTCACTGTTTCTCATTTCAGTTGGAGTGTTGGACGTCATCTTTTCTGACTTTTGTCTTAGTTGTTATTATTCTGTGTCATTGAATGATTTTAGTAGTCTTTGTAGTGAATTTGCAACCGTTAACGCTACAGTCGTTTATTGTTATCGTTGTTTTTGCCAGTTAAGTGTGTTTTGCATCTTTGGCTCTTGTTTCAGAATTAGTTTTTGTTTCTGCACTAAATTGTTCATGTATGCACGAACTAATTACGACGCATGTGAATGAAACTGTGTTGATCAGACCCACGGGAGTCGAGTGCCGTGGGAAGACCCGTCCGACTGGGTCATCAAGACGTATCCATGGCCGACGCCCAGCAGCAGCAGCCCAGGCGGCAGCGGTGACACGTCGACTGCAAAGAGTGGGCCGCCGTTGCTGCGACTGCGGCCCGAGGACGTCGGTTATGACGTACAGGCTGCTGCTGCTGCTGCTGCTGCTGCTGCTGCTTCTGCCGGCAGCAAGACGACTGCTCCGGCCTCTCTGCAGTCTGAGGCAGAAACTACGACCGACCCTCTTGTACGCATGTCTGCTGCTTCTTTATTGCTAATCTCACCGTTGCAAGTTACTTAAATTATCTCCGCCGACGGCGAGGTTATGTGTTTGCCGTCGTTTATTTATGTACTGATTGGTTGATGCTGGCACCATTAATACGGTGCCTGTTAGCATGAGCAAAAGCTGCAACTGGTGCAGAATAAGCTGCGTTACCATGACGCTAACGCCACATATCTGTCCGAACATGTAAAGTGCTTCTGGTCACACGTCTGCCTCAAGACAGCAGCGAATTAACAACTATTGAGACCTTTTCCTTTTATTCCTTCACTGTACATTTCTTTTGATATTTAGGTTCAATGTTCGTTTGGCACACTGTCCATGCAATAAGTGCAACTTTCTCTCTTACTTACTTAGAGACAAAACAACGTATATTTCAGTGTTGCATGATATCTATTATTACAATATTATGCGTATTTTGCAGCTGAATATGCTGATGAGACTGCAGGAGGCGGCCGGGTTCACGAACTCCGACAACAGTCACGAGTGAATGAATCGGCGACTGCCGTGATAGACTCTCAGCAGACAACTACAGGGTGTTTCAAAAAAGTGTTCCAACACGAAAATTTGAATCACCTTCTATAGCCAGAGACTTGCCGAGGCTAAGTGCTTGATACGCAGGGGCGTCTACGCCCATAAACATCGCAGCAAATGATACGTCGTTAAAATAGGGGGAAGGCTTTTAGGGGCAAAATTTGTATCATTCAGGACTTAACTTACATCAACTTTCTCTCGCTTGCTGCCAAATGCTTTCCTCAAGCCCAAAGTCTCCTGAAATCGACACCATTGTAAGAGCTAACAGCACTGTAACTAGATTTAGGAAAAAGGATCCCTAAAACGGAACCGAGTAAGAGGAAAAATAAGAAGAAAGGAAACCAAGGCGAAAAAGGGGGAAAGGACAAGAAACTTGCTTCAGTAGGTGAAATGAGGAAAGCACGTTAATGTCGTCACAGTTTGCTAATGAACAAGACTGCAGCTTGATCACGCGATTATTCGTTGTTTGTTATCGTTGTTGTTTCTGTTGTTAGCAAATCGGATGCAAACAGTACGTGTATATAATTGTCGCCGTTGATGACTTTGCGACCGAGTCGTTTGCCCTACGAATGATCATGTAGGATTTACACTATGGCAGAGGCAGACTAAAGCACGTTCAAGCTTGCGACGTGCGAATTGTGCCTCCAAATGTTCGTATTGTTTTTATACTTCAGAACGTTACGTGAGGCGGCTGCCGTAGATCTCATAACAGCGCCGTTATGTGGACTGTATCAACTCGAACTGGATTAAAACCTTGTGCAGAGCATTAAGCCAATGCCACTCGACGTCGAGTGGAGATGTGCTTATAATGATGTGTTCGAACTGTGAAAAAATCTGTTTCACTTTTTAGCAATCTGTTCACTTTTGAGGTGACACGACCTAACCTTGAAGCGCATTAGAGGTTAATTTTAACAATATGCGCTATATAAATTTACATTTTACTTTACTTTACTTTACTTACTTGATAAATTCCGGAAAAGCGGACAGTCGGCCTTATAAACAAAACCTGAAAACTGTATTAACAGTGTGTTACTGGTAATTATTATGTTGAAGACGGCTTTTATGCATTTAGCGTAATAAGCTCTGGAATTCAAATCGTCATTTGGGCGCATCTTAACTATGCGTCAAGTTTCATCGTTTCGCTTGGTACAGGGCTTACAGCGTGTTGTGTGTGAAGTTGTCACTTGTCTGGTGAGGTGAACTCGTGGTGTTATTGTGCATTGTTACCGTGTGCTAGGCGGAGTTTCCATTCGACGCAACGCACGCAACGCAACAAACGCAATGCGAGTGAGTGACGTAGCCTGTAGCTGACGCGATGACCGCTTGGCTGTTGCGTTAACTGCGTTTGTTGCGTACCTTTTGCATGCGTTGCGTACGCTGCGTGCGATGCGTTGGATTGAAAGCCCGCTTTAATCATCAACTCAGGTAAGCCGAGCGCGGCGGAGCTGTCAGCAATTGGCGCGTAATTCGCTTCGTCGCATCGTCATCTATGCAGTTTGCGTCGCGTTAACTGTCACCATTTTTTTCGTCGTCGTCATAGATCAGCTGCTTTTTTTCTTTTGCCAATCTGTTGCGACTTTTAGTCTACCGTTTGACGTTTTTTATGTTACTGCATTGTGTCATTATTCAGTTAATTTCGCGTCTCTCTAACCTGTCTAATTAGTGTTATTTGTATAGTCTTGGCTCGTTAATTAGTGTCTCGACCATTGTATTTATTTAGACTTTTTATGATTGCGATATTCGTGAAGTGTTTGCGTCGAATCTTCTGCTGATTGGAGTTTCATTTGACAGGCAAGCCAATCGGCGAGTTATAAGGACCGGTAATTTGCCGCAGCTCGCGTTAGCCTACTTCAATGTGTGGCAATCGTTTCAGTTGTTTAATGTTAAGTATTAGTCATTATTTATGCATACTTGATCAGCGTTCTTTCTGTGTTCGTGTATATGTACCTGTAGAACGATTTGTATTCGACTGTAGTTAGTAGCAGTAATTATTTATACCGGTAGCTGCTAATTTATTCGTCATCACGGCAGGTAGATTCATTGGGGTTACTTTATACGCGGTTAGGTTTTTTTGTTTTGATGCGTGGCCTTAGCGTACGTCAGTTTGCTGTTATGGCTAGTTGGAATATACACTGTGGTCTAAAACGATTTTTTGTTGCAATAATTTTGTCTATTGAGTACCATTTTTTCAGAAATAAAATGCACTAATGGATTACTGTCGAGGCTGTTGACCAGTGGCTTAATGGGCTCAGAGCTTGAATACAGATGGGAGACTAACTGTACATTTTTTGTTGAAAATTTCCTGTAGTATTGGGTAAAAATTTTAATAAACAGTTTTCGATAGTCATGATTATTACAATAGTAAAAGGCAGTAGTTTTTTGGACCACGGTGTAGTTTTTTGTGTTGCCACTTTATCACTGAATTTATGCTTGATTTTAATGTTGAGTTTGAATACTTGACTGATTCGGGTTTTGCTTTATTGTGCATATTTGATGAGCGTTGACCGTTGTGTTTAGCTTAAAACATAAATGTGTTGATGTTGCATTATTTGTTAAAACTGAACAAAAGTTGCACTGTGATATTAAAAAAGCTGGTAGCCTATTGTAAAATTTCAATAAAAATATATAATATTTAAAACCCATCTTATAGTTAAACCGTTGTGACTACTTGTGACTAAGTTTAGTTGAAATATTTAACATTTTATCATAAAATAGTGATATTGATGTTAAATATAATTGCTGTATGTAATCTATGTTTCTTCGGTATGTACACATGACAAATTTGCGTTATTTTAATAGTTTTTTGTTGGCAAATACAGGCTATGAGTCTCCGTTGAATGGTAGTAGGCCTAAGTGCTGTAACTGTCATTCACCATCTACTGCCATGTGTCAGCTGATGTGATAAATCTGTCAATTATTTGTATTATTTATATTACTGCATTACTAGACCACCCACCGTTAGAACTGCCTTTATTTGGCAAATGGTGCGAATTCGTTCAATAAACATTGTGTGTTATTCGTCTTCTTCCTAGTTAATTTCTTCCGTTATTTTATAATTGCCATTATGTGTTACGCGAAATAAAACGTTTATTGCTGTTGCGAGAAATCTATTCCGTTATTACAGTATTTCTTGGCCACCGCTGAGAACTGAACCCTCATCGTCTGTTTTAGCCACTGAGCTACATTGAGTGAAGAAATAATGTCAGCCATTTCAACCATTTGCACGGAAACAAAACGTTCTATGCATGCGCAGAACTTTGCGTGTATGAGCGTAACTTACGCATTAACGACTGGTGACGATCAACAAAGACTAGTATCTCTGACAATAATTACTTGGACGTAGGCCAACGACAGAGTACAATGAAATAAGCACAACACAAAGAGACAATAGTAATACATTAATACTGTGTCGACTAGGCCTAAAAATTCCGTGATTCCCGTTTTTTGTTTATCTCTAAATAACTTGTCCCTTCAATTTTTATTGGATCCTCAAAATATTTTGCCGTGATTAGTCTGCTTTCACAGTTTCACTGGAAAAAAACTGTTTGCAGTTTCTTTATTTTAATTTTCATATGGGCACTATTCAGTGTGTCCATTTGTTCTTTTATAAGTTGTTGCGTAATATTACAGACATGCCACGTAAAAAGAAAGATGATAACATTTTTGTCCCCGGTCGATATATTTTCACCAGCTACAACAGGAAGCACAAAACTTTTTAGAGCTTTACTGTAAAATACAGACGTCTATAAAACGGTCGATTCAAACTGCGCGCCTTTTACAACGAAACGCTATCACGAACAGTACTCGTTAAGTGAAACGAAATTGATACAGCAAGTTAAAAATACCCTCAGCAAATAATGTAAGTAATCATGCGATTTCAGAAAAAAAAACTATCGAAAAATATGAGTAAAATGCGCTGTGAGTCATAAGTAAACGGCTTCAATAAAAGTCGATTCTGCTACACATTTCGAAATGCATATCACAAAATAACAAAAGATCTCTACCGGTACGGAACACGACATTACATTAATAGGATATATACGTGATCAAAAGAAGACATAAATATATCAACTGACACGGAAGAACGAACTTATCAAAAGATTGGACTAGATAACGAGACGAGTGTAAATAGCCGACAAAACTTTCTCTATAACTATTTTATTGCAGATCCATAGTCGTACGTGTTCTGTGGACAGATTCACGTCACTGCTTTACGTCTATAAACAAGCGTCGGCCAAAAAGTGTAGAAAAAAACGAGCAAAAATACTGCTATAAATTGGTGGCACTCCTGTGCATAAATGACGGATTTTAGCCAACCACAATCACAGTATATAATTGTCACATAACAAAAACTGTTAATTCTAATAGTTAAATATAACGACAAGCGTTATATATTTCTGCAACTTTCGTTTTTTATCTGGGCAGTTGCAGAGTGGTCGAACTAAATAACAGACTGTAGTTGATTGTAGTTGAGGTTCTCAAAATTGAAACTGAAATTGTAATTATGCACAGCACGTCTAGTTCACACGAATACGTCTACGAGTCTGAACAGATCGGATGCAAACAATACGTGTATATAACTACACACTGTAGCTAGTTGTTAAAAATCTGGCAATAATAAAGTGTCAGTTGTCAGTGGAGTAGCTATAAAGTCAGTTCAGGGGAGATGTGAACGTGAAAAGCAGATCATCGAGAAGTAAAAGTTAGTGAATTATAGCCAAAATGCTTTGGTGTATAGGCTTGACATGCTTCTTGAAACACGGTATGCGGCAAAGGTAGCCTACAGTTAGGCACACCCCTTACCCTCCAAAAAGCTCGTATTTCAAAAGTTTTCTCTAGAAGTCAGAGAAGCAAATGCTGCCACTTTGCTGCATTATATGGCAGTGTTTATTGTAAATCTGTTCAAAAATACTCTCAGCGTAATTGTTGCACGTAACGCTGCGGTATAAATAAACGTATAGTAAGTAACGACCACGTTGTAGTTGTGTAGAGATTAGCAGATGATGTCGGTGCGATTGAGCATTTTGATGAGCGCGCTGAGAATGGCCGCCAGCGAAGTCGCTTGTCGCATCAGTGACTTCATCTCAATGCTGTTGAACGGTCGTCCGACTGCGGACCGTGCCGCGCTGACCGTGGAGCGGTAAGCCTGAGCAAGGTCACGTACTCGACCCACCAGCATGACGCCTTGTGACGGCGACGTCAGCAGGGAGGCCATGGTCTGACACTCCCCGACCAGGCGAGTCAACGTGACGATGCTGGGCTCAACGCCTGCCACCAGTGCGTCGACGGAGCGTGTGGCGCCGCTGACCAGTCGCTGTGAGTCGTCGACGAACTGACGCGTCAACGCCAGGAGTGACTCGCGGGCTGCTTCCACCCGAGCTGCTCTGCCCTCGCCGTCCCACCCTGTAGACGGCGGACCAGCGGTGACGGCAGCGTTCTGCAGCAGCTCAATCAGTCGTTCGACCTCGACGTCAACCTGGCGGAACACTGACAGCGTCACGGTGCTCGAATTGCACGTGTCACGTGATGTGTCACGTGACGTCAAAGAACACGTGTGTGTGGTAGATGAGTCATCGGCCACGTTTTCAGCGTCAGTCTGTGGCGCCGTGTTTGCCCTGTCGGCTGTTTGGTCGCTGTGTGACGCTCGAGTGTCCACCGGCAGTGAACTGGTCATCGTCTGAGAATGTGTTCCGCTTTCATCGCTCCAGTCGAGTGGCGTCGACGGCGCGCTCTGGTGCGCGTACCTCGGTGACAGTGCCGCTGGCGGTTGACCCGCGCAGCTGCTACACGCCGTAGAAACGCCACTCTTGGACGGGCGTCGACCGTCGCTCAGCTGTGACGCGTCAGCAGACGCTGCCGACTCGGCGGCAGGTGCGGTGTGAGGCGTGAACGACGACGAGCGGGCGACGCTCACGTTGAGGCTGCCTGAGTTGCGAAACGTCGACATCGTGGTACGCTGTTCACGCACAAACCTCAGCGGTTGCCGACCCCGAGCGTCACGCGCCGCTGCTGCCGCCGCTGCCGCCGCCCTAGCAAGCATCTCGGAGGTCGAGGCACTCCTGACGGGCGGAGAGGACATGGAGCGAGACGAACGTCCCAATGTGCTGCTGATAATTGGATCAACCACCGCACGAGTCTTCGTCTCAGTGGCGACATTGCCTGAAGCACGTTCTGTTGCGGTGTTATCGACCGTGACGGATGACGATCCGGGTGGTATGTCGGCTGCAGGACGTCGTGATCCGCCGAGGAACGTGAGAAACGTGTTGATACGTGACGTGATGCTGGAGGTGACGTCAGCGGCGGAGGTGGTAGCACTGCTGTCGGTAGCACTGGCCACAATGTTCTGCGGCAGGGTGACCTGGCTGGCGCGTGTATGTGCTGGCGGAATAAACGGACGTGGTCCTGCAGGGAAAACGCCAAAGTATGTCGACGACCAACCAGTCGCAGTGCCGCTATCATCGAACGACGTCGAGCCAGCGCGCGATGATGCCGCGTAGTCACTTTGATCAGGCTCCCAGCTAGTGGCCGAGGAGGACGAACGACGAGTGACGCCCCCTGGTGAACGACCGCGAGGCAGAGTCCAGTCGCCAAAGGACGACGACGACGTAGACGAGATGAACTGTTGCTTGCGGTTGGTGCCAACTGCCGCCGCGGCGCTGACGTAGTCTTTGATTCTCGATCGCAGCGTTCCAAACCGCGACACGCCTGTCGTCATCATATTACTGCTAGCGCTGTCGACAGTTACCGGCTGGATCACGTCCGGAGTCTGCTGTTGTTGGAAGTCGGTTCGAGCCACGGCGCTGCACTTGCTGACGTCGTCGTCGTCACCGATGCGTTGACGCGTGATTGATGAAGCGGACGGTGATCTGATGGCGTGAGGTCGTATCTGCGCCACTGGCTTCTGACCTCCGCCGCTACCAGAAACGGTTGCCTGCCGCGCAGTTTGCCGCACGGAAGACGTCTCTAGTGTAGCTGATGTGCCGCTGCCAGTCAAACGCTGAAGCAGGTCTTCGTCGCTGTCGTTGTTGTTAGCTCGCAGTGAAGCGCTTCTTGCTCTGCCCCCGCCGTAGCTACGCAATGACTTGGTCTGCAGTCGAGGTGACATGCTCGAGCCTCGTCGTGGTGGCTGCGGTGCAGCGGCTCTTGCAGCGCGGGAAATTGTTGCTGTGGCAGTGACGTCACTACCAGGCAGTGACTGGACTGACCCTGACAGACCGCCGACGCCATGGTGGTCCTTCAACGAACGCTGAGTCTGGAACGTCGTCATCTGCATGCTTTGATACGACGACATTCGATCGAACGTCGTCTGGATGTCTGCTAGTTGTGACGGTGGCTCGGGCGGCAGTGAGCGACCGAGTAGCGTGGTGGAAGCGTCGTAGGGGGTCGTAGTTCGTGGAGGTGGTCGCGGTGGTGGCACCTGCAGTGAGCGCGTGGAGGCAGCTCGTGGCAGCGTTTGTGTCATCAACTGGTCGTCGTAGTCGCTTGGAGATTGCTGGTCGAAGTATGGTGGATCAGTCGCAGCGAGTGAGCTCGGCGGCGCGGGAGGCGGTGCCGTTGGACGTCTAGTAGCAGCTGTCAGCTCTCTGTCGTGTTGAAGCGCCGCTGACGGAGTTCTGTGACGCTGCGCCCAGTACGCGTCCAACTGCTGAGCCAGACTCAACACCGACGCTCTGGACGGTTGCTCAGAGCTTGGCAGTGGATATAAGACTTTTCTGTCGGTTTCACTGGAGCAGTGAAGAGTCGCGGTAGCGCCATCTGTCGCTGGGAGTCCGGACTCAGCCAGATTCGTCGACAAACTACTGCTGACGTGAGAAGCCAGCGACGAGCCCCGAGCATCCAGCAACTGTTCCTCAGTGTTCATTAATCCATAGCAAAGCGCCGGCGAATGACTGTAGCCGCTTTGAGATGACTGTGGCGGATACGGCACATCAGACTGCTCAAATGACACGTCGTTGTAGGTGGTAACAGCAGCAGCAGCAGGTGCATAAGGACTGACACCATTGTAGTCTTGCACGTCAGGCTTGTTGCTACCGATCACGCTGCCGCATGCTGCTGAATCCACAGCTGTTGGTACGGTAGCGTTGTACGGACCCTTACTCGCATATTCAGTCTGGATGACTGAGGAGTCTTCATAAGTTGGCTGCTGTAACTGACTGTCGCTATTCATGACATCTGACTGATAGCCCAGGGGCAGTGTCGCAGTGTCGACGGTGGCTGCAGGTTGTCCCAGCAACTCGTCCGGGTAAACAGAAGACAAAGACTCCAGCTGTCTCCAAGTTGTGAGCTCTGGCGGCGGTGGTGGAGTGAGGGGGGAGGG
>Ga0056128_1001513_pt1 | contig 26089 bp, 17 predicted proteins | sample WorMetLIZISLAND2_FD_71113 | JGI IMG/M metagenome (GOLD analysis project Ga0056128, IMG submission 71113) | Marine gutless worms symbiont microbial communities from Max Planck institute for Marine Microbiology, Germany - Olavius geniculatus... ... | reverse complement strand
TACTGTTTGCAATACATGCAGGTATATGTTTATAAAATTATATTTGATTCGGTAAAGATTATTGCATGTTATTAAGAAATCTGCAATGTTATCACTTTTTTTGGGACACAGTGTATATCGCATCACACAAGGCAGAGTAAAGATGCATTTACTGTGTTGTGAGATGTATTAATAATCACATTATCGCAAATTGTCTGCAAAGTGTTCCAGTGAAAGAATTTGCAAATTGGTCAATAACTGGCAAAGATATAGATAAAAGTACCATGTTTTTTGGCCCACCCTGTTTATAGCAAACCAACACCGTCAAAGTTGTGGCATAGTGCACTGCATTATACATGCATATCATTAGCAATACCAGTAACAAAAAAACATGTTTCCATGGAGACAGGCTGCAGAATTACTGCAATGGAGGTCAACAAGTCAAAATGATACAGCAGCAATACACCAACAAAAACACTACAGAAATCTCTATACAATATCATTCACTTGCACTCAACATGTAGCCATCAGTACTATAATACACTAATGTAGCCAAGTTTTATGCTCAGTAAAACTGCATCTCAGACGTTAAAACAAAGCAACAACAAAACAATACAAGGTCCTAGCTGGATACGCTTCGACCGGATGGCTGTCTGTCTATGCCTTGATGTCGTCATGCACCGCGAATTTCTGCAGAGTTTTGCGGATGCGTAGCGCAGAGAGACGAGCGGCTGGAGCCTGGTACCAACACTCCTTCATCAGCTGTGCCATCACACGCAGCACCTGCAAACACGATAGCGCATGGTTCATTTTTCACTGAATGCTATAAGAATGCAGTGATTAGTCGAGTCCTCTTAGTTCGACTGTGAGTCACGAAGTTCGAGTCGGAGTCCCAAAAAATAAGGACAAGTCCACTGCCAGACTTGAGGAATACAGACTGCAGTGACAAAGCAATTCCTTCAGTTGACAGAACCAGCTTGCTTGCTAAATTACAACATGCTTTAAATGAATACGAATAACAGGCTAATAGACTTATGTAAGTCTACATGTTACAACACTATTGTCTCGTCTAGGTCGGCAGATTCTTAGCTGAGCAAGACGGTAAACAATTCTGCTGATCAAATGGAGTCCTGCATTGTCTTCAGTGACCAAATTCTGCCAAGCCCTGGCTGTCATGCATGGACAGCTGTACATACACAAAAATACTAGTGCAACAAGAAATCTGAGCTAATGCTCATGAGACGCGCGAGAGCCTATAGCAGTTCCCGTTCACAGATAATCTTGGTCTATCTCCATCCATCTCGTCGCAATTCACTCTTCTGCAGCCGAAAATCGCAAAAAATCACTAAAAGCCATATTTTTGGGGTTCAAGGTCACTGACGTTGGCATTCCTAAGAAGGCCGTCACCAGTGCTTGTTATGATAAGCAGCATGTCTGTGCCTATCTGCAACCATTTTCATGCTAGACAAGCCAACAGCAGATAAATAACCACTTTTTAGAGGAGTACCCCTCTTTGACACTCGCGTGTGCATGCCTCCTTGAACCTAGAGGGTCCGGACTTGGACTGCCAAAATCTACATTCAATGGAGAAAATTTCATATGCAGGTTGTTTTGGTCTATCTCCAGCCATTTTGGTGCAATTCACTCTTGAAACGCATGTTGCAGCCCGAAACCACAAAAAATTCACTAAAACCCCCTATTTTGGGGGTTCAAGTTCATCAATATTGACATCCTAAGAAGCTCATTGCCAGTGCTTGTTAATAATAAGCAGCATGTCTGTGCCTATTTGCAACCATTTTCACATTAGTCGAGCCTATAGCGGTAAAATAACACCTTTGTAAGGGGGTGCTCTTCTTTTGCCCCCTCATTTGTGGGGACCTCTTCACCCAGTGGCATGAAATTTTGTCACGAAATACTAGAGATTCTAAGCTATCATATGATAAAACCCGAAGTCTCTATCTCACCTGGTCTTGGAACGGTACCGGGACAAGACAGACAGACAGACAGACAGACAAATGGATGGACGGACAGAATTACCATAGCTAATACGCACTATAGCTATGCTAACTCTCGCACGAAAAAATAAATCACTGTCAAATATTTGGCAAAGTGTGGATAGAAGACGAAAAAATGCTGAATGTAATTCTTAAAGAAGATAGAATTTGAATAAATGGACGAAAAAATATTTAAACTATCAGTACCTCGTTGCTCTGCCACCTATTGGCAATATCAGGACGTCGGCGATCAATCGCCACAACTCTACGCATCTCCTCGTGTGTTGGGTCAGCTGGCACCATGTCGTGGTACGGCAACTGGTACTCCTCACACAGACCTAGCACAACCACAGATGTACAGTTCAGACATAAATGCACACAATACATACAGGGTGGCACAGTGCAAAGTGCACACACGTTTTAAAGAGATGGTTTAAGAAATCACTTAGCAAATTAGCACGGATCATTACAGTGAAGATGGTCATGTTGAACACTTGGAAAATGAATACGGGATGATGCGGACTGGTTCAAGTAATGTATGATGACAAAGACTTGGGAAACGAAACTGATTAAACCTAAAATAAAAACCTGGTTGCACCGAGTCAAAGGTGATGTAGAGAACTTGTAGTGTATAGAATTTGTGGCCTGTATCAAGAACAGGCTAATCTACAATGTAAACTCATAATAACAGGAAAAGAGGGATGATGTTAAAAATGGCCACAGAAATGGTTGTGGGATTTCATACAGCAATCATGATTTACTTTAACTATGATACTTCACACTATGTAAATACTGTGTTCATTTTTTGCACCATACATCTCTAAAAATTGCCCTTAAAATGTTGAGCTAAAAATACTCATATCATCAGTGTTACTATTACTGGTCAGTGACCAACCTCCATCATTACAACGTCTAGTGACTTCCCAGAGAACCAAGCCCAGAGCGTAGACATCGGCTCTCTTGAATGACTCAAAATGTCGACCATCTATGGTCTCGTCAAGCACTTCCGGCGCCATGTATCTGCGAGTGCCGACACGGTTGTTTGGCGCAATATCGATAGAACCCGTGTTGACATCATGCTTCACGGATAGCCCTGTATAAGACATAATGAAGACATTTAAACTATTTGGTCCCTGTGACCAGGTAGTCAAACTGAATTAGCATGCATTTGACATCAATTACAATCACACACATACACTTTGATGGGCCAGCTTGATAATCTACCCCAAACTTGTGGAGACCACCTTTTTTACAGACGACAGGTTCTCAATGACTGAACAATGATGTTAAGAGGACTGAGAGCACAAACAAACTCAATGACAAGTTATTGCAGCATTAACAGAAAGTCCATATACAACTGGACAATAATTTCCAAAATTATTTTACTGGCAAGGGCATACACTTGGAAATTCTGCATGAAGACAATCATTATAGGCCCCACAACACCTAAAACACGTACTTCGTTACAACATTGTTACAACAATGTGTATAAAACTTCTTCTCAAGGCAACCTCACCAAGATCAGCGATGCAGCAGGTCAGGTTGTTCTTCACGAGTACGTTCTTGCTCTTCAGGTCACGATGTGCAATACCGGGCTTGCCTATAACAGCATTTACATGTAATTCAATCATTCAATCTGTGGACAGCACAGATGAGACATCAGTACTGTCAGTATGAATAATGAACATGACGATGGTGTTCACATTGTTAACGATGTCTGCACTGCCATCATCATAAACAGTTAACCAAAATTTTTCTTACGTCATAAACACTGCCATGTACATGACAGAAAGTTATGTCAAGCTAACCAATTTTCTAAAAATAATACCTAATCTCTCTTTGATCTTTAATCTATGCCAAATATTCGAAAGATAATTTTTTTAAACTGTTGCATCAGCATTATTTTACAGGAGGGATGCTTTCCTGGCAATCTAAGACCAAATAAACAATTATAATAAGATGATCATTGCGTACATGAAAGCAGAATGCACACCACTAACAACCAGAAATGAGCAAGAAAGAGCTAAGTGCAGACCTTGAGTGCCCACAATAGCCATGTGCAGGTGAGACAGGCCGCCAGCAATGGACAGAGCCATGCGTATCAGTATCTGCACGCTGACAGTGGTTCGGTTGAGGTAGTCAAACAAACTGCCGAGCTGATGATACTCCGTGATCAGCCACAGCTGTGTCCATGTTCCGTTGTCTTTAACAACCAATCATATCATGTCACATCACGCCAGAGTTGCCTTAATACTAGAACCAGTTCAAGTGCAATAGAAATGGGCTGGTTTAGATATACTGGTATGACTTCACATGACTTTATGGTGCAAGGTTTGTGATGCTGGCAGAAAATTTTATGTGACTGAGATGTTATCTCCATAAGCAAAGCATTCCTGCCATGTGGTCGAATAACATCTCCATTACTGAACGTTGAAAGCCTGATAGGTGACAAACTGGGTGAATGCCAGTAAAAAAACAAAAACTGAGCAACTTCACTCATAAAAATCAATGCTGCCGATCCGTCAATGAAACCCTGAATGACAAAGCATTCAAAACACATCATTCACTATTACTGACGACCAGCACAGTAGTGACAAACCTTTGTTGTCGGCAGCGATAAAGCCAAGGATGTTTTCATGACGTAGCATCACTGTCTGATATATCTCAGCCTCACGGTTCCACGACCGTTCCTCACGTGAATGAAAGATTTTCACGGCAACACACACGTCATGCCACGACCCACGCCACACCTCGCCATAACGACCTTTACCAATGATGTCCTGCAGCTGAATCTGCCTTGCTATTGTTCGCTGGATTAACAATGGCAAGCCTGCAAGAACAGGAAACAGACGACGATTCCAAAACATTTACACTCACTACATTTAATTTAAAACTCTCACAACAGCTCTGTCACTCTCTTGTTCTTACTCACAACATGTATTCGTCTGTCTTTTGAATACATTGGCCTTCCAAGCAGAACCCTTGCAAATAACCAATAATACGGCGGCTTAGTGTGTCCAATCATACTGTGCAGTCATCCACCTACTCGGCATAACCCTAATCCTTGACCTTCATAACTGGAAATCATCACACCAAAGTTACTGCTGTCCGGAAGAACTTTCACACCAATTTTAGTTTTTCTACTCTCTTTTGTTCTCAAATTAAAAGCCTATATGTGCTGAACAGATGGACAAGCAAGACTCGTACTGTGACAGCCGCACGATAAGAAGTCAAACTGTCTAACCTGAGCCAGATCCACTGCAACCGGCATCCATGAATAAAGACAACGTGTCGTTGCTCTGTGCTGTTCCATTTATCAGCCCTGCTGATTCTTTGTTCTTTGCCAGGTTGATCTCGGCCATCTTCCTCCGCTGAGAGAAGTAACAACACACGGTGACGACAACAACAACGGCAGTGGCAACAGCGACTGCACCGACTAGAGCGGTGACGATGGCAATTCTATCAGGCGTCCACACCATGCCAATGTCTACAGACCACACAGTCAGATAGGCAGACTACAGCAGTGACCACACACAATGACAGACACAGACAGACAGACTAGAGCAAAGGCAATAATGACTCCACCTAGCATCCACAAATTGACCATGTCCATGTCCACTGACCACATAGATGTACACATACAGTACACATATTGCCAGTGAAATAAAAATCTCAGCAACTTCACAGATAAAAGTACAGTGACAATCCATGCTGACAAACAGTATCTATCGTCTAGCGTTACCGGTTGCTTCCAATCACCAATTATCAAAGAAAATAATGTATCCACGCTTCCACAATTTTAGAACCGATCACTGGTTAACTAGCATTTTATTCACATCGCTACTCATTGTACTCAAGCAATCAGTGGTATAATCCCAAAAAATTAAAAAGCACAAAAAGGATCACTGTTGATATCAGCTAATAAAAGTTTAGACACAGTGAAAGTGTCCCATCAGATCTGGCAAACACTTCAGATTCCAGTATTCCAAGATGACAGTAAATAGACATGTTTCGGTTAATACACGTAGTCACATATTACATTATTACTTACTTCTAGCACTGCCAACTGTCGCTATCACTACTACAGGGTGGGCCAAAAAACCGGACCTGTTCGAGCGTTGATAACTCAGCGATGGTTGCCAGTAGAAAGGCGTGGGATATGTCAAAAAAGTTTTAGAATGTTGTAGACAAAAAAGGCCAAACTTGCATAGCAAATCATTTAAATATTCTTTGCCTAATTTGCATAAATCTTCATTACCCCTGAAATTAGGCATTTGCCTGCACTCCCATGTGCCCGAGTTCACTGAACTCAAAAACTCACTGCCAAAAAGTCCAGATTTAAATTCTGTGAATTATGCAGTGCAGGGGCATTGCAACAGATAGCACAGTCACAAAATTTCAGTAACTGACCAGCTAAAACGTGTGCTAATCGAATGCTGGGCTCAGCTAATCCTGAACACATTGACTCCAGCGATCGATCAGCTGCCTAAAAGGACTGGTGACGATTATGAATGTAAAAGCTGGGCAACTGCTTATGTTGAATTTCATCTAAACTCAACGTATGTATTAATGATTGTTGATATTTCGCTGTAAGGTGAATGAAAATCAACTTAAATTCATGTGTTATTGCCAATTTAACATGATATTAGGGGTGGGGCAGATTTGTGTAAATCAGGCAAAGAATATTTAAATACTGAGACAGGCAAGTTGTACTCTTTTTCGGTACACAATTTCAAAACTTTTGGCATATTAAGCGCCTTTCCATCAATAAACATCGCTAAGTTACAAAAGCTCAAATATCCACATTAAATCAATGTCAGATTTGGCAGAATTTGGAGGTTACGCATATTTATGCAAATTAGGCAAAGAATATTTAAATGCTTCAGTATGCAAATTTGTCGTTTATTTTTTTTACAGCATTCTGAAACTTTTGACGTATTACATGTCTACCACTAACCATTGCTGAGCTATCAACGATCAAACAGGTCAGTTTTTTTGGCCCACCCTGTAGTATCAATATTGAAAAAGTAAGAACAGTACAAAAGATGGGTCTGATGAAACACCACACCGGACATCCAGTGCAGTCCAATGTGGTCGGTCCAGTAAATAGGTCCAGTGCGGTTAACCCTAACTCTAACCCTAACCCTAACCATCCGGTGAGGTCCGGTGTTTCGTTGGACCACAATAGACAACATAGTGAAACAACTTTCAGCCAAGAATTCAAATTCAGTAAAGAGATCAATCAGTTAGTTGCACAAAAATGAAAACAATTAGAAATACAGTAACAACAGCGCAGTACCACTAGAAATGGTAGAAGGTGGGGGAGCAAGGGTTGGTGGTTCCTGTTTATTACAGAAGTCTGCATCCTTACAGCACCGTACAGCATTCAGATGAGCCTTCGGTGATGCCTGGTGACAGACCATCGGATTGCCTGGTGGCACCAGCTGCCTCTTCTCAAAGCATCTGCATTTTCACATTGACGTAACACATGTAGATACAGTTGTTGATAATTTCTATAGTTACAGATTGAACATTATTTGTCTACTACCACTATGCAGTATGCAAGCTTTAGACACAGTGCTAGCTGAACATTGCTATTTATTCCTAGTTTCTTTGCCAAGTTATTGCTTCAGCCTATGATGTAAGCTTGAAACTTCATGCAATACAACGTGCCAGGCTGAGAATAATGAATTACCGGTATATACAAAAAATTCATTAACACAAAACACATTATGCAAACTCAACAGACACTAAAATATCTCTTCAAGGCAAATTTTCTGCATAACATATCATGCTATTGCTCCATTAAAGAGAAAGAAAGCAAGACAAAAACAAACACAACACTTCTGTCAGTAAATCAGTAACTTGAGCAATAAACAATGACTGGCAATTACACAATGATAAGACATCGATGGTAATTCACTGACCCGGAGGTGATGCGAGGTTCATCGGCTATGGACAGCCGTTCAGACGTAATGTAGCACACTCCATCAGTGTGGCAAGTGCTGTTATGCTTCCGACATGGAAGCAGATTGCAGTGACACGTCAGTTCTGCAATGACAATCATATAAATACTCAAATTACACCGCAACACACTAAGAAATTCTAAAGTATCTGTGATATCCATACGAGTCGCAGAGATGCAATGTACATCTTCCAAGTCAGTTCTGATTTTCGCACAATTAGGTTATACAGTATAACCATAATAAGATATATGTCTTTCTTCTCTAAGTTACACACCAAACAATTTCAATTTTTACGTGCAAAAGCAGCTACTGCTTTCAGCGCATCTTAGCCATCACAATTCTGTTCGTTCGTCACACGGGTGGATCAGTCAAAAAACGGTGCAAGATAGGATCACCAAATCTTCACCGTCGGCTGCCTGGAAGACTCTAGTTTCAGGAACTGTAAAGCTTTTCCATAAATTCAAAGGGGGTCACCCCGAACAAGGGCGCTGAATGAGAGGGGGGTGGGCAAAATTTGCAATTTTTGGCCAATAAGTCGCTGTATCTCAGTAACGGTGCAAGACAGGGCCTAGGTTACTTTTAATCACTAATAGGAAGTCGTACACTGGCTCTCGATTGGCGCCGAATTCAATGACATTGAATGACCTTGAATGCCAAAATGGGGAGTTTTGTGGATTTTTTGGCGATTTCGGGCTGCGACACAAGTCTATATCATTCACAAGGTGGCGCCACGTACGGAACTATCGTTATGCGACCCAGATAGAGAATTCGGTAGAGAATTTGGTACCGGAACTGCTATAGGCTTTCGCGCGTCTCGTGAGCATTAGCTCAAATTTCTTGTTAATCTAACGGTAAAAATGTATGTGCGTAAACTAATTATCAATACTTGCCAGCATCAGCTGCAAGCGATGACAACTGCAGAATGACGACAAGAAGGAACAACGCAACAGCCACTGAAGCAGACATAAGCGGCATGACGACGATCTACACAAATAACTCTAACGATAATTTAAAACTAAGTCTTCAACAAAAATCCGTCCACAGCATTTTAGGACACTAAAACACGCAACAAAAATTCTACAGAAAACATTTTTCAGCGTACATCCACACTGACACACAAATATAAACAACAGCACATTCTCAGTATCATTGCGCGCAATTACTCAGCAAGCAAACGAATATCAATCTGTTTTTCATCGTAAAAACTGAACTGTTAACAATTCCTACACATTTTTATTAAAATTTTCAAAGAAATATTTCTGTAAATTTAAAACAAATTTCGGCACTAATCTGTTGAACGCCGAATATGCGTGCAGCGGTGTCTGTCTGCCGTCTCGTTTTCGTGTGTCTGGCTTACTTCCATGGGCTTGGACACAGTTTGCAGACTGCAGTTTGCTGGCGATAAAAATTCTCGTAAAAATTGAAACTTGTAGTTTCCACAGTTAGCTCGCAGAGATCCCTGGTTTTTACTGTCATAGCCAGAGATTCGACATGTGTCCGAGAATTCGCTGGTTTCATAGAAAGTACGGACTACCTGATCCATGCTTTTTTCCGAACCACAGACCTGTTCCGAACCCAACGTATAAAATTGCTGTAATTTTATAGCTTTGTTGTTTGTGGCTTATTTGTGATTTTGAAAAATCAATATTTCTGATTTGGTGTTTTTGTGTAGCTGAAGGAGCCTCACCGTCACACGGACACGGGTTATATCACAACGGTTTAATTTACATATTTATTTACCTGGCCCTATTTACTTTTTGTTTATGTTTACAACTGAGGTACACGTCATGTTTATATTGCTTGTTATTAATTCTCGTTTTACTCAAAAGGTGCAGTGTTTGAAAAGTGAAGAAATACCCTGAAGTTTTTGTCCTAATAAAAGCTGACTTGCATTGAAACCGGACCCATTGGACTTTGGTTGTCGATAGCGTAAGTAAAACGGTCTTATTGGCTGCCATACATTCCATCCCGTGGCTCGTACAGCATGACATCCCTGACTGCAGGTACCACAGTGGCCTTCAATCGTGAGTGCATAAAGTGTACTTAGCGTGATTAAAGCCACTGTATTATGGTGGCTCGGGTACGCACTGACCATTCTTCGTTTTTGGCGGTCTACCTACGTCACATCCGACGCCGAGACTCGTGTCATCTGCAGTGACGCTGAAGAGACTGTGCGCATCTGGTATTTCAATGTACAGTGCATGACCAGGCTTGGTGGGAGACATGGTCCGACTTCAAAGTATCATGCAACCCACAACACCTGTAGACATTTCTGGAGAGGATTGGGTTGGTGACCTTCCCTCCAGACCAGTGTTTTTCAACCTTTTTGCTGCAGCAGAACCCTGCATAAGTGCGACGATCAGTCACGGAACCCCATGCAATGATTCGTGAATCCAGTGGCGTATATAGGCAAAGTGGAAGTTTCAGTGTATATGGGGAACGATGTCCCCAGCGGAATCGAGGCAAAGAACCTGTGAGGCCCAAAAGCAAAGCACCCAAAAACCGATGATAAATCAGCATGTAAAATATTTGTTCAATTTGACCGCATTGGATAATATTATTTTGCAATTTTGTTTTACTTGTAGAGAGCAATACATTACTGTATTTAAGCAAAAACGCCCGACGAAGAGGTCACCAATGGTCCCAAAATTATCATTGGATCTTTTTTACATTTTACGTTCATGGACAGCTCAGAGCTCTGGACCCCCAGCCAGTTACGCTAATGTGCAAGGCTTTTTACGCGCGCATCATAGCCATCGTAATTCTGTCCATCTGTATGTCTGTCACACAAGTGGATCACTCAAACGTGGTGCAAGCTAGAATCACCAAATCTTCACCGTCGGCTGCCTGGAAGACTCTAGTTTCAGGAACCGTAAAGCCTTTCCATAAATTTGAAGGGGGTCACCCCGAACGAGGGCACTAAATGAGAGGGGGTGGACAAAATTTGCAATTTTTGGCCAATAAGTCACTGTATCTCAGTAACGGTGCGAGATAGGGCCTAGGTTACTATTAATCACTAATAGGAAGTCATACGCTGGCTCTCGATTGGCGCCAAATTCAATGCTCTTGAATGATCTTGAATGCCAAAATAGGGGGTTTATGGATTTTCTTTGGCGATTTCGGGCTGCAGCACAAGTCTATATCATTCACAAGGTGGTGCCACTGAACTATCGTTATGCGATCCAGATAGAGAATTTGGTATTTGTATATTAACTTAGCGTGAACACCCCAATATTCAGCTAAACTACTGAACTGGAACTGCTGTAGGCTTTCACGTGTCTTGTGAGCATTAGCTTAAATTTCTTGTTGTATTTTTCAAGCAGAATGTTTCAAGAAATGAACGTTATTCAATAAATGGTCAAATGATTTTCTTAACACTAACACTAATACGTTAAGTGTCCTGTGTTCAATGCAAATATTTTTGCACTGTTAAAAACAAAAATATTCCACACTGTATGTCAAAGTAGACAGCTAGAAGCACTAATTTGAAACTAAGCATTTGGTTCGGTGCATAATTTTTCTGTGGCTTGGTCTGACATAATTTTGTACAACAGGTTATTTTATTTTTTCACTGACCAGCCGCGGAACTCTTGGCAGATGCTCGTGGAACCCTTGGCTTCCGCTGAACCCCGGTTGAAAATCACTGCTTCAGACCATGGATGAGAGAGAGTACTTTACGTAGAAGTCTAGTAGTCTGATAATGGATCAGTGACACAGTAGATTCAATGCATTGCTAGTTTGCTGTGATGAATGTTGTTTTACCTGAAAATTACAGTTTTTTGTATCTTTGTGTGTTGTTAACAGATGGCAAAGATTAAGCTTGTTTTGCAGCTCGTAGTTTTTTCCTGTGTCATCATCCATACTGTGCTGTCTGAAGATTTCTATGAGCTTCTTGGCTTGAACCGGCAAGCTGACACTCGTGAGATTCGTCAGGCTTTTAAGAAACTGGCATTGAAGTTGCACCCGGACAAAAACAGGGTAAGCGACTATAGATGTGATTACATTTGTTATGGAGTTCTTTGCATGTCAAACAGAATTTCAGTGCTTTACAAGTAAAGCTGTGCTAGCGCAAACAGGAACATGCAACAGCAGTGCACCGTCATATGCTAGTGATGCGTAGACATCATCCATAGATCTCATTCATACGGCTTTTGGCTAGTTTCACAGAAGGCCCAGTAAAACATAATCATTCACCAGATGGCGCCAGACGCCCTACGACTAAATATGTAGGCCCTAAGCTTATAGCGTCTTACTTGTACTCACTAGATGGTGCCACTATCTCGCTCTGGCAACGCCATATCGGCTGGATGTCACGGATTTTTCCTACCTCCCTCTCATTTAGCGCCCTTGTTTGGGGTGACCCTCTTCGAATTTATGGAAAAGCTTTACGGTTTCTGGAACTAGAGTCTTCCATGCAGCTGATGGTGAAGATTTGGTGATTGTAGCTTGCACCACTTTTGATTGATCCACCAGTGTGACAGACAGATGAACAGACAGACGGACGGACAGAATTGTGATGGCTAAGACGCGCTACAGCAGTAGTGGCTGTTGCGCGTAAAAACACTAATTTAGACCCTTTGAATAGCATCAATCAAGTTTGTTGGCTATGATGACTTAATATTCATTAATCTGGGAACAAGGACATTGTGGGTATTAAACCATCATGGGCTAAAAAGTGAAGATCATGGTTCTTACACATTTCAGGTACATGTACCGGTACCACGTTAACCACAATTGCAGCTTTTTTGTTGGTATTTGCTTTGATGATTGACAGTTGCACAATTATGACAGCAATGATGATGACAAATACAGTTATGATTTGTGACTGTGATTTTGACAATGATTTAGATTATGATTCATGACTATTATTGTGGTTGTGAGCTGTTGTTGTATACCCAGGATGATCCAGAAGCTCACAAGAAATTTCTGCGTGTCAACCGTGCATATGAAGTGCTGAAAGATGAAGATTTGCGCAAGAAGTATGACATGTATGGTGAAGATGGACTGAAGGAGGGTGGACCAACTGGGCACAGCTACCAGAGTTGGAGTTTTTACAATCAAGACTTTGGTGTGTTAAATTCTGTGTATGAACTTATGCTGAACTCTACTAATAAACTTCACTGGTCATACATTTGTCTAAAGAGGAAAACATAAATGTTCAACGTATTTTTGTTGTTTTCACTAAAATTTTGTACTGTAATGTATCAAATCTTTTGTTTTTTTGTGATGTATGATTGAACTGTATTTCTTCGTTGCTTGTGTTTCAGGCATTTATGATGATGATCCAGAAGTGATAACGCTGAGCAGATCAGATTTTGGTGAGTTGTTCTTGCACAATGCACAGTAGTGTAAATTGATAAGTTTAAAAAATATTTTATTTAATGAATATCTGCAGCTATCGATAGTTATTAAATGCTAAACTGTCATTAACTATAGTGTCATAATGTTCTGGATAATCAAAGAATTCGGCATATGGAGTTGAGATTGATTCATTATTGGTTATTGAGATTGTGCGATTGATTAGCTTTGGTCAGTGACATAGCGCATTACCGTGTTGATGGTGGCAGATCTGGGGCATGTTGTGTACTGATGTGTATATGTGTTATTTACACAGAGTTGTCAGTGGATGGCACCAGTGATGTCTGGTTCATCAACTTCTATTCACCGCGCTGTTCTCATTGTCACGAGCTTGCTCCTGCTGTATGTCTCACTTCTATCACTACACTGTCTGTTGCTGTGTACTGCGTGTTCTGAACAGTTTGTGTAGCTCTGTGTTTTAGCGTAACTCAGTACCGTTGTTTTTACATGAGTTTTTCACTCAATTTAATACCAGCTGTGGCGTATACAGTGTACAGTCTGTCTAAAAGATAGTTTGTCAAAAACAATCTGCCATCTGACGTTAAATGCCCTAACTTCAACTGCTTTCTGCAAGGCTTTGATAGGCTGACATTATCCCCTCACCTGCCCACGTCATGGCAGAGTGAAGGAAATATCTGAATGTGTACTTCTGTTATAGGGAAGCTGAACACCAGAACATTGTTAATGAATTAATATGATGTCTTAGATATGTTTAAAGACTTTGAATTTGTTTGATCTTTTCCTTCTTTTGGGGCATATACTTTTTACGTGTAAGCATGCCTGACAGCAGTGAAATGATTAGTTTAGGTCTAGATTTTAAAACTTTACTACTGTTTTTATCCAGTGTTTCAGTTGATAATATAACAGCATAGCAAACTGTTGGTGCAGTAGCTTTTTCGTTGGTTTCTTGCTGCAAGACAATGTGATAATTATTTAATTAATAAAGGTACATTGGGCCAGCTTGTCAGCAGGCCTTCACATGTAAACTACAGTAATGATGTCTAATTATATTTTTTTGAGCTGCATTGCATTAGTCAGAGCTGTGATGAGAGAGAGTTATGTGTCGTCACTGATTGCAGTGGAGAGCCGTTGCTCGTGAACTGTTTGGAGTGATTCGTATTGGAGCCGTCAACTGTGAAGATGACTGGGTCTTGTGTCGGCATAAAGGCATCCGGTCATATCCAACACTTATCCTCTATCCTGAGGTATTTTTTGTGTCCTTCAACTTTTTGCCACCTTTTGTGGCTATAAGGTTGATTATGCTTCAGAAATTAGTGTGATTCACTGTTACTGAAATTTGTGTGTAAATTGTTAGCTTCAGGGATTAGTTTTCCCTAAGAGTTCTGATCTGTAGTATGGCTGTGACCTTATGCATTTCAGCAGGATTTTGTCTTCACTGTTAGGCCTGGACTTTGTATATGCAAATAGAATACATGTAGCAGACACACTAGTTAATTGACCATTGTGGTTAATTTTGTTGGTGTTGCCAGATGTAATAAGAAGACACATTTTTCTTTATTTGATCTGTGGGTGATGGCTTGAGGTCTATGGTGCGGTACAGTATGCACCACATCACCTTGCTAGCCATAGCTTGTAAGCTACTGTGCATAATTTATGCCACTAAGTTGAGTTGAGTTGAGTTGGCCTAGGTTTCTGTTGACTCAGAGTGAGAAGCAATACCATGATTTTCTGTCCCACTGCAAGTAGGAGACTGAGCTGGCCTAGGTGTCTGTTGGCTGAGCATGAGAAGTAATACCACGATTCTCTGTCCCGTTGAGGGGTAGGAGGCTGAGTTGACCTGGTTGTTTGTTTTCACAGCATGAAGTGTACCATAATGATCGTACTCGCAGTCAGCTGGTCAAGTTTGCATTGGAGCACGTTCGCGCAGAGGTTGTGGAGTTGTGGTCATTAAACTTCAAGTCTCGAGTCATTGACGACGATGAGCCTGCCACTCGGGACTTGCCTTGGCTCATCTCATTCTGTGCCAAGAATACAGGTTTGTGTTTTACTGACCATCAGATCTTGAATACTCATTATATCTTGAATAACTTACAGTGTAGCACAGCAAACTCTGATGGATGGGAGGCATTTCAAGACATGAAACAATCTTACTGGATGTAATTGAAGGGAGGATATTGGGCAAAGCAACAAGAGTTCAAAAGTACCTAAAAATGTACAAGTGCACCAAGCAACGATTACATGAAAAGAGAAGCCAAAGACATGGGAGCAGCTAGCTTTTGAGGTTGTTGTAAACTTGACATTTTGCAGACGACCGAACAAAGAAGAGGTTTTTACGCGCGATAGCAGAATGCTTCGCACGTTTTAGCCATACTCTAGGCTTCTGTCTGTTCGTCTGTCCGTCACACTCGTGATCTGTCTCAAAACGGTACAAGCTAGGATCACAGAATCTTCACTGTGGGCTGCCCCAAGGTCTCTAGTTTATTGTGACGAAATTTCGTGCCCCTGGGTGCAGGGGTTCCCCTTGAATGAGGGCATCAAAGAGGGTACCCCCTAAAAAGACGTTATTTTGCCGGTATTGGCTCGTATAGTGTGAAAATGGTTGCAGATAGGTACTAACGTGCTGCTTATCATAACAAGCACTGGTGACAGGCTTTTTAGATTTATCAATATCGAGGACCTTGAACGACCTTGAACCCCTCAAAAAGACGTTTTTAGTGAATTTTTCGCACTTTTGAATGCAGCGCACATTTCAACACTGAATTGCGACAAAATGGCTGGAGATAGACCAAGGCAACCTGCATATGAAATTTTTAGCACTCAATGTAGATTTTAGCAGTCCAAGTCCCGACCCTCTAGGTTCAAGGAGGCCGGTGCAGGCGGGCGTCAAAGACAGCTATCCCCTAAAAAGTGGTTATTTTACCGCTATTATCTCGTGTAGCATGAAAATGGTTGCAGATAGGCACAGGCATGCAGCTTATCATAACAAGCAATAGTGACAAGCTTTTTATTAATGTCAACGTCTGTGACCTTGAACTCCCAAAATAGGAGTTTTTAGTGATTTTTTTTGCGATTTCCAACTGTGATGCACATTTTCAGAGTGAATTGAATCGACATGGCTGGAGATCGACCTGGACAACTTGCATATCACATTTTTAGAATAGAATGTACATTTTTAAGAATTTAAGTTTTGATCTCTTAAATTCAAGGGGTCTTGCATACAGAGGCCTCAAATTTAGGTACTCTTTCAAGATGCACGCGTCACGTGAGCTTTGCTCAAATTGCTTGTAATACCACCTGCTGCACTAGAGGCATACAGTGATACAGACATTTTCTTAGGGGGTTGGTTCGTACTGGTGAATTATTTCTGGTATTTAGTGGTATTTCAGGTATATAGCGTATTAAACTTGTCTAAACAATACTTAGTTCTTGCAGTTTCTCATGCTACGAGGCTGAAGCATTTAGATGTTGACCGCCGTTAACTTGAATCTGTATTGTATTGTATTGTATATTAGCATCGTTTGAACAAATCTCTAATGCATAGTGTGATTTAGTGTAATGCCTGAATTGTAGAATGTCTGGAGCGAAATACTATCACTAAAGTGGCTGCTATGCTTGTGAGTGTCATATGCCATGTTCTTACAAGTAATTTTAATTTATAAAAAAGAGCAAGTCACAAGCATTTGTCTTTTTTGCAGCTGATTGCTGTTTATATCTTGATGATAAGCAATTTTATTGCCATAATTACCTCCGTGAAGTAAATAAGTAAGCAGCATTTGTAGAGCAGTATCTCAAGAAAGGTTCATATTGTAGGAAGATCAGGTTTATGTTGATTTGTATATAGGTTGGTTTTTGGATCACCAGGATTAGTCGCAAGTATAACAGTATAACAGTCTTAAGCTGGATGCAGATCCAGGAATGTTTTGATTTTGTTAGCATTGCAAAAGATCAGCTTTACACACAGGCCTATCTTTAGGGGGTGGCACCTTGGCACTGTGCCAAGGGCCCCACGCCCCAAAGGGGCTCTGCACTATGGCGGTGATCGCCGCAAAGGATCATGGATCGATCGATCAGTCTAATTCTAACCAATATTCATCGGCTTAGGAATGAATTACTGTCGCAACTTGAATTCAAAAAGCCTAAAAGAAATTTTTGTGAGGGGGGTGGAAGTAAAATCTAGGGTCCAAAATTTTTTTCTGCGTGCTTCGCTTGTGAAAGTGTATGCATAAAAACATGCAAGATACACGCCTACCTTACAGACATTGGCCTATTGTACAGTTTGTGGTGTAGTGTGATTACAGGTTGCTGTGTGACATTAGGGGCCCCACGGGGAAGTTAGTGCTAAGGACCCCGCGCTGGCAAAAGACAGCCCTGTTTGCACAGGCAATCACTAAGTCTCATATGTAATTATTCCAGTCATACGATGCATTACTAATTTGTATGGATTAACTAGCATGCTGCCATCTATTGAGCAGTAAATTGTATGGCTTGGTGAACCTTGGCAGAAGTTTGTGCTGTCCGAGTGTCTTCAGGTTACTAGTATTGTCATAATCATTTAGATCTGATTGTTTTTTGGCCAGATAGCATGAAAGGTATCTGAACCGTTTATTTAGTTTTGTTCTTTAGATCATCCATATGTGAATATTTCGTTTGCTAATATTATGTTTTTGCATGTAGATAGTTTATTATGATTAAGGTTTTTTGATGTCAGTTTTTTTCCTGTTAACTTTGGTTGTCAGTAAGAATGCGGGTGATTTTGGGGATCTCTGAAATGGCCCCCCTAGTGTATCTTGATCATTACTGCTGTGTGTGGCCACTGGCAGAGTGAGTTGGTCAATGTTGGAGTGGCCTACTGTCACAGTCAAGAGGAGCAGTGTGAACTTGACCTTAATCCCGGCACTTACTATTACCAGGCTTCGGCTGTCGCTAAAGGCAAAGGAATGGTGAGTGCTCTGTTTAGTTTGGCTCAGTTTGAGCTTAGTGCCACTGAGTTCCTTTCAGTCTTCAGAATAATGTCACCACGGTGTGAATGCTGCATCATCACTAATATTTCTGTCTATGTCTTTGTGTAACTATAGTCATTGTTCTTTCCAGTGAGAAAGCACACATACAAATGGTTGAGCTATTGAAAATGAGATAAGTGATTTTTGTGTGACATAGATAAATATTTGCAGCTGCGTCGTGAGTAAAAAATAGTGTAAGAGGCAGAAAGAGGCAATTATGCGTCAGACAGCTCCAAGTTCTGGAAGGTTTTTATTGATGCTTGGAATTTCTACTTTGTCTCAAATTTTTCCTAAAGTGGGAGCTTTTCAGTCCTAAATCTTGTATTTTGTACGAGAATTTGCGGACAGTGGAAACATTTTACAGCAGACGAAAATTTGTCGGTACATGACACCACTGAATATTTTATCAAATAGCTTTGAATGAAATGGGAAATTATCTTAACTTTATGAGAACTTTGTTGGATTATGGTATTAGAATTATAAACCTGAATAGGTGAAACAATTGTGTATCTGCTATGCTGTGTCTGCTGGGTGTAGGAGATTGTCAGTTTAGATGCGAGAGAGATTGCTTTTATTGTACTGGAACAACTGCCCGATGTGACCAATCTTAACCACACTACATTTCAGGTCTTTAGTGATCATAACACTAACAGTGATTGTACTGATAGTTGCAGCAGTATAGAAGAAGATTTTTGTGTGGTTTCTACTGTTATTTTAGTTAAGTGTAGAAAAGTGTTTTTACATGTAGTTGCAATATTTTTGTTAACAGTTTTTTTTTTGGAAAAATAGGAGTCTTTCAATTGCTTGGACAGTGTTTCAAAGGTTTGGGATACTGAATTATGCATCTAATCTTAGCAAGTTTTTGTCTTTTCTGTTCATCATTCTTATAGCTGAAAATGATATCATGTCAGCTGTTTATTTGTTTCCAAGGCAAGCTTCCAATTCCCGTTGGCCCAGTACTGTGTCTTGTCGATGTAAGATTGGCTTAAACCTATCTACTAAAGCTATACAGATTTGAGTAAAAAATACTTGTGCAAGTCAACAGACCAGTGCACACCATTGTTTTCAGAGGGCGTAGTTCAGGTTTGCTTGAACGTCACAGAGTTGAAAGGTTATGACTCTGCAAATTATTCCATTTTGTTTTCAATGCCTGATGGTCCACTTGGCCAACATGCAAAATGAAAGAGGAATCATCATCATTAATTTTTGTTGTCACAGTAGTCTCTTACTTTGAGTGAAAGCATTTATTTGTACAAGCAGTTGACTCGACTGGTCATTTTATCTAGCAGCTGAGCATCTGTTGTTGTAGTATGAGCGTTGTTGAATTTGTTGTTGTTGTTGTTGTATCTGTAGAACATCATCAAGAGCAAAGATAGGTCAGCATGGTTGATTCACTTTGTCGACGGAGACACACGTGACTTGGAACTGCGGAAGTTACCTGTTCTCGTCAGTGATGTAAAGGTTTGTTGCCGGTCCGTTGCATTGCTTGCATTTAGTGGTGAATTGAAGACATTAATAGCCATCACACAGATGGAATAGTTTTGTTAATGTTTTTTATTTGATGGGTAGGCACAGTGAGTGCTGGCAGAAGCTGAGGTGTAAACAGGCACACTGTATCTGTGGTCTTGCAGTGTAAACTGGTGTCTGGCTGAGCGCTAACGAAACGGGAGGTCATTGCCATCTTATGGGCCATGCAGCTTGGATGAACTACTTTACATTTCACAATATGTTTTTTTTGCATTAAATTTCAATAATGCTATTTCTTAATACACACATGGACACCCACACGCACACACAGTGACTGAGTCATGTCTGTTGAGCCATAACTGCAGTTTTTTATGCACAAAAGCAGCTAGACTGCTTTAGCTCATCTTAGCCATCACAATTCTGTCCGTCCGTTCGTCTGTCACACGGGTGGATCAGTCAAAAATGGTGCAAGCTAGGATTATCAAATCTTCACTGTCGGCTGCATGGAAGACTCTAGTTTTAGGATGCATAAAGCTTTTCCATAAATTTGAAGGGGGTCACCTCGAACGAGGGCGCTAAAGGGAGGTAGGAAAAATTTGTGATTTTTAGCCAATAAATCGCTGTATATCAATAACGGTGTGAGATAGGGCCTACATTACTATTAATCACTAATAGGAAGTCATACACTGGCTCTCGATTGCCACCAAATTCAATGACCTTGAATGCCAAAATAGTGGTTTTTATGGATTTTTTGGCGATTTCGGGCTGCGAGACACATTTCAAGAGCGAATTGCGCCAAAATCAATTGAGATAGACATGGAGCAGCTGCATATGAAATTTTCAGCATTGAACATAGATTTCGATGGTTTATGTCTCGATTTTATAGCTTCAAGGAAATCTGCGCATGAGGGCATCAAAGAGCGGTACCTCTGTAAAAGTCATTATTTTACCGTTGTTGGCCAGTCTTTCGTCAAACGGTTGCAGATAGGCATGGGCATGCTGCCTATCACAACAAGTACTAGTGACGAGCTTTTCAGTCGTATCAACATCGATGACTTTGAAAGACCCTGAGCTTTCAAAAAGGGGGTTTTATTACTTTTTGCGATTTTTGGCTGCAGCGCACACTATAAGAATGAACTGCGACGAAATGCCTGGAGATAGACTGACAGTTTGCAAACAGGAACTGCTATAGGCTTTCTCGCATCTCTGAGCATTAGCTCACATTTCTTGTTTTTATTCTGACACTCAACCACATAGCACTACCAGCCAGTCTCTCGGCATTGTTTTGTTTACCTGCACTGCTCAAATAGTTTGGACATTTCTGAGGAAGTTATTTTGGTAAAAAAACTGAGCGTAATTAAGTTGTGATAATGATGCATTTGTCACAGTTATAGTGGTGATTACTCTTTCGTGTTGCAGGTTGGCCGAGTGGACTGTCGAACAATGAGGATTGAATGTAATAATCTGCATGTTTATAAGTTTCCGGCTTTTGCAGTTTTCAAGCCTGAATTTGGTCATGAAATCCATCACGGTAATTATCAGTATCAATATTGCTTAAAGGTCCGTGGTCACCAAAATTAACATATACATTTTGTCCATTTTCCTGAAAGTGCAGAATTTTATGATAACTTTGACAGTAATATCGGCGCCCAACGTTCTGTCAACACGGAAACTTTTACCTTTGAAGTCGACGATTTACGAAAACGACGTAGAAAATGCGCCGCCATGATGACCTGCAGTGACGTCATGAGTTTAGCCTACAGACGTCATGAATTAATATTCATGGCGTCTATAGGCTATGGCCTAGCCTAGAATGATGGCGTCATCGGCTAGCCATTAATATTCATGATCTATATGGGCTAGGGTCATGACGTCACTACGGGCGCTGATAGATTAGAATATTTCGCATAACGTAACGTAATGCCGCATTTCGTTTGAATTCACGCATTAATTTCATATATTTATGAAGTTCAAATCGACATATTATATATGCGAGGTTAAATGTCTAATTTAAATCTACAGAAATTGTGCGAGTGAGTTTGACTGTGGCCATGGACCTTTAACAATAACAGTCATGTCTTGGTAGTTACATATTTAACACATTGACTTAGAGTAGTTGATGGAAATTGTGATCGGAATAATTATTACTGTTGAGACAAGTGAGCATGTTTCAGTTATTCAGTAACTATGCTAAGTATGTGCAATTATGCATGTTCGTAGTATTACATTTTGATTGTTTGTACAGGTAGTACTTCTCTGTTTGCTTTTGTGTCTGTTTTTATGTGTGTATTTTGTTTGTGGTCTGTTTGTTTGTTCATCTCAGCTATGTTGCTGATAAAAATAATACGAAATGAAGTTGACTAGCTGGTAATCAGCAACTGCTATTTACTGTATAATTTTATTGTCAGAATTTCTTCTAGGTTGTATAGTGTTTTTTGGTGAGCATGTGCATCTGGCATGTGTTCAGTGAGCTGCTCTTTTACATGCTGCTTACTTACTGACAGTATTGCTGTCGATGTGCTAACACTGCAGGCAGGCAAACTGCTCATGACATTGCAGCATTTGCGAAGGAGAGTTCCCAGAATGCAGTTCGTGTCCTTGGCCCGTCGGATTTCCCCGATGTCACTAACAGTCAACAGCCATGGTTTGTCGACTTCTATGCTCCGGTAAGTTTGATTATGTGATGCCATTTTGTATTTAGCATCTTTCCTGAAAATGTTGGTTATGTTTTGAAGTCTGTCTGCCAGTACTTGTCTTTCAATGATGTCATCCAGTTTGTTATGAGCAGACTTCGGTGAAATGTTATGGAGGGTTGTGGCATAGTGCAAGGACCAAATGACTAAATTTTGATGGCAGTCTGGATACCAGTTCTCTATGCAGGAATTTTTGGAAGGATACATGTAGCAATTGTATTAAGTCAGTTTTATTTGCCAGGTGGCAGCACTGATCTTGGTGGAGGTTTGTGATACTGTTGCATAAGGCGTTGGTAAGTTACTACAGACTGTCAATAGTAATCAATTGGCAGCAATTTCCAATGCAAGTGTTTCAGAGAGGTGGTGGAAGGTCATTATATCGCCAGGGATGTAAGGAGGTAAGTGTGTAACCACATATCCATTTGCAATCTACAAACACAGGTACAGTCGGCTCCCCTAGCAACAGCTGGGCTGATGTTTTTAAGATGTATCAGTAATGTGTCCTTGTGCACACTGTGTAGTGGTGTCCGCCGTGCATGCGTCTCTTGCCGGAGTTTCGCAAAGCTTCAAGACAAATGAGTGCTTCAGTCAAGTTTGGAACTGTCGACTGTACCGTACACATCGGACTTTGTCAGCAGGCAGGATATTCATATTTTCCGCTAAGTTATACGACATTACATGTTATCTGAGCAAACTGTTTATTGCAATCATTAATTAATGTGTGCTTCATATAATTTTCTGTCTGTGTAATTTTAGTGGGAGTCTTAATTACTAGAAAGCAGTCAGAGCCTGCACACCTCTGCCAAGGCAATGTTGTTCGCTAGGTGGCAGCACCATCTTTGGTTTTGCAGCGGTTTCCCTTACGCCCCATTGAAAGCAATGGTAACGAAAATTTCCAAGTGATCCAGAATCCAGGATTCCTTCCAGATCACCCTCACAATTGAATCATCGGTAGTTTTTGCCATTCCCGACATGCCCTTAAAATTTCAGAAAGATCCGTCCATAACTTTTTGAGTTATCTTGCTGACTCACAGACAGACAGACAGACAGACAAACAAAGTCTGGCAAAAACATTACCTCCTTGGTGGATGTAAATATTTCATATGTCAAGTCAAATGAAGCAGAAATGTACATTTCTTGGTGGTTGCTGTGTTCAGTACAATATTCATTCATATCCGACGACAATTTTCTACAACATGACAATTCCACATCAGTTTCACGGACATCACAGTGCAGATGCAATCATCGAGTTTCTTCAGGTTTGTGCTTTTTTATTTTTTCTTTTTCTTTTTCTTATATTACATTGTTGGCTAAATTTGTTTATTCTGGGGTTTGCAACTTGTCTGTAAAGTAGATTGAATATTTAGTTTGTGATTATTGATCAAATTATATTTATTGGGTCATTCTTTTAGTATTATTTTTTTGTTATGATCTAGTTTGTGTTTGTATCAGTTAAAACTATACATTTAGATAGTGTGAACATTAGCCGAGTGACATTAATATAATTTTGCAATAGATGAGGAAGTTGTTTTTATACTTGCGGACTGTGCGGTAAGCATTGCATACTGTGATATTGCTAGGATGTGATGAGGCCGCCGGTGATAATACTAAACACTGAGTCATTTGACGCACTTGTTCGCCACAAGTCAGTGCAAGAGATCTGGCTCGTGGACTTCTTTGCGCCTTGGTGTGGACCATGCCAACAACTTAGTCCCGAGTGGAGACGCCTTGCCAAGGTACTGCTCATTTACTGTCTCGCCAGGAGTAGAAAACTGAGTGAAGACTGTTTGCAAAGGTTGTTATGTCATGCGTATGACTAATAAGTTAATAAATTAATGCACTTACATTGGAATATTAATATGCTGTATCTTTAGCGGGAAATACTGTAAGCCAGGATAATTGTACATGTATTGGTCAAGGAATGGCAAAATAGATCTTAGAATGCTGCATTGAAAACAAGGATGATTGTGACTGTGAATACTGGTTACATAGCTGCAAATTATTGCTAAAACCTTCTGCACTAATATCATCATCATACATATACTTTTTCATGTTTTGATTCTAGTGAAATCTGATTTCATTAAAGTATGCTGAGCAACAGTTAACATTAAAGTTGTAGTTTGAGCTTTTTGACTGCATAATGCATATTACAATAAACATTAAACGAAGGAGGCCATTTCTTGCAGTGTATTTTCCCGTCACTGATTCATCAATGCTAGTTCCAATGAGTGTATGAATAAACTTGTTTACATTATCGTTTTTTCCTTTAATTCACTGCTGATTTGTTGATGCTAGTGCCAGGAAGGGAGTGTATCAAACTGCTGTGTATGTGTGTGATCAGAGAGTAAAGAATCTGGCAAATGTGAAGGTGGCACAGGTCGACTGTCAGGCCTACAAGCCACTCTGCCAACGGGAGAACGTTCGATCTTACCCAACCATTCGCCTTTACCCACACGGGCGCTCCGACTCGCAGATATTTCAGTAAGCAGCTACTGTTTTGTTGTTTTTCTAACGGATTTTACGCGCGAAAGCAGCTACTGCTTTCAGCGCATCTTTGCCATGGCAATTCTGTCTGTCTGTTCGTCTGTCACACGGGTGGATCAGTCAAAAACGATGCAAGCTAGGATCACCAAATCTTCACTGTCGGGTACCTGGAAGACTCTGGTTTCAGGAACCGTAAACCTTTTCCATAAATTCGAAGGGGGTCACCCTGAACGAGGGCGCTAAATGAGAGGGGTGTGGGCAAAATTTGCGATTTTTGGCCAATAAGTCGCTGTATCTCAGTAACGGTGCGAGATAGGGCCTAGGTTACCATTAATCACTAATAGGAAGTCTTACACTGGCTCTAGATTGGCGCCAAATTCAATGACCTTGAACGCCTGGCTGGATTTGGTTTATGGATTTTTTGGCATTTTTGGGCTGCGACACATGTCTATATCATTCACAAGGTGGCGCCATGCTACTATCGTTATGCAATCCAGATAGAGAATTTGGTATTTGTATATTAACTTAGCGTAAACCGGAACTGCTATAGGCTTTCGCGCGTCTCATGAGCATTAGCTCAAATTTCTTGTTATGTTTGCTGTGCCTTAAATGCTCTGATGTTTTAGTTTGGCAGCGAAAAACTATGTCTCCAGCAATTCCCAAAAGTTTTGTTGAGACTGGCTTAACTAGACCAGTTAAATAGAAGCTACATTCTCTGGCAGCTAGTCACATGATGGAGTGTTATGTGATGTTAGGACCATTGAGATGGGGGGTAAGGAGCAAGTTACCCCGTGAGCCTGCCATCACTGAAAAATATGAAGTACACCAGAATGCACCATTTTAAAAAGAAAAATTAAAAAAATTTTCTTTCTAGAGGGGCCCCTTGAGAATGTTTCCCAGGCTTCGATGTGGCTTTTGACAGGCCTGACTAGAACATTAGAGAATATTTGTTGTTTCTTTTCCCACAGACAGTCACCCATTTAGCTATTAACTTAGCTTGGTATAGAGTAATTTTGCTGATAGAGAACTGTGCATTATTAGTGAACAAGTACTCTGGCTGGCAACCATGTATCGAATGACAAAGGGCCGGTTTTTGTATTCTTTACTTAACTGTTTCGTGAGCTTCCCACAGGGTGGCCACAGGGCCTTGAAAGTCCTTGAAAAAAATGCTCATTTTTCCAGGGCCC
>Ga0056128_1001512_pt1 | contig 26090 bp, 12 predicted proteins | sample WorMetLIZISLAND2_FD_71113 | JGI IMG/M metagenome (GOLD analysis project Ga0056128, IMG submission 71113) | Marine gutless worms symbiont microbial communities from Max Planck institute for Marine Microbiology, Germany - Olavius geniculatus... ... | reverse complement strand
TTTTTAAATAGACTTTTTAACAGTAGGAATCAAGTGATTTGTCAGTGTTTGTCATGGTGTCGGCGGAGCAATGGGTATAGAAAATTGTGCAACGAATATGACATTTTAGATTGTAGCCCACTGCGTTTTGATGTATTTGCTAAGTTTAAGTATGTGTGTGAAGGTTGATAAATTTGCTTTTATTCTATTTTAAATTTTATTGGCTAGTTTATTTTATTTTATGTGCATGTATATCTTTATTGACTTGAACATTTTCTGTCAGTCTATCTGTATGTCTGCCTGCCTGTCTATTTGTCTGTCATTTCATTTGTACTACCTGAGTAGTGAATAAACGTATATATATTTCGACGTTTCGTGCTTTTCTGTCGTCTTTCATCAGTCACGCAAAACCCGCAGTCTGTCTTACAGATTATTTACCTCTGCTGCTCGGCGGTGTAACTTACTAAACAGGTGGCCGCCCGGTGCGCGTTGATCTCCATGTTATTGACAGCGCCAGTAATCACATCACATCACCTGATTGTTGCTGCTGCTGCTGTGCGTACTCACATCTCGTATTTCTACCTGTCAGGTAGGCAGATCTACTTCGTCGACGAGATGTACAGCATACCAAGCGAGACAATGTTTAGACATTACGAGATTGATATTGCGCTTTGCATCAAAACAACTCACATCGTCGTCATTATCATTATTATTATCATCGTCGTCGTACATGAAAGTAACAGCTAATCTTCATTTTTGTTTTACGAAAAAAGTTTTAAAAATGCTAGTTGCTTCGATGTCTTACAGCAAGATTGTTAGCAATACTGGCAAAAAAGTATTGCAATGCTGCAGAGACTGCAGAAGGTATTTGAAAGAGGAGGGCAAAGCATGGCGAGCGCGGAGCGCGAGCCTATAACGGGGTCTGTGCGCGGAGCCCCCAGCGCGGTCCAGGGGCAAAGCCCTTGGTCAGGGAGTCAGGTGGACAAAGCCCCCCTGAGGCTGAAACACTTTTAGCTTTTGGACGTTCAATGGAAGCGGCAAATTTGCTTACTTTTCTGAAATCTATAAAAACACAGAAGACCAGACATTTGTGTTGTTTCGCCAATGTGGCCATCGTACCATCCCCTCCTACTTTTATACGCCATCTAGCCATATACGGTCTGCGGAATGAAACTTTGTCCCCTAGAAGCAAACTCCTTCTTTTTTGAGGCGCTACAGCTATGCTGTAGGATAGTCTCTGGCATGCACGATGCGTCTGTTGTCCGTACGTTCGTCTGTGGGTCACGTTTGTATTATGGCTAAACAATGCGATATAGGGCCAAGGTTGATATTAATCACTAATAGGAAATCGCATAGGCCCTTTCAGGTAGAATGAAAATCATCGATCTTGGATGACTTTGAAGGTCAATACTGCAACAGCAACTGTAGCCTATAGGCTGTAGCGCGTCTTCCCTAGCGACAGCTGGATTTCTTGTTTGTAAATTGATACACAAATTTTGACGAATTAGACTTCGTTAGCAAAACTGTGCAAATATTTCGGTGCCAAGGCGATCATGGGACGTTGCACAGTCTGAACAGGTTTGAAGCTGAAATAGTAGGCTTGAGTCACCAAAAAAATTGCAATGGCCTAGTTACTCGCATTTTGCTCTTTGCTGCATCTTTAAAGCATCACATCGCTGCATTACCATCTGCATTGGCTTCATGCGCCGGAATGATTAGCGTATGAACAATTGGGTCCATACATGGCGCCGGCCTACATGGGTGACGATCTATCATTAAACTTCCTGGTCGACAACGCCTTCGTTTAGTTCGTTCAGCATCGAACTCGTCACTGGCTGTAGCGCTCTATACAATCTACAGCGGCGAGGCGACGGAGCGTTGCCCGTCTCCGCAGCAAAAACTTGGAACAGACTGCCATCAGATGTGACGTCACCAAAGTGCCTACGATCATTAGGACTAAACTTAAGACTCTAAACCTTCTCTGTTTTCCATATTTCCCATAGCTGCCTGTAAAGTGATTAAAATACTAGGCATTTTATTACTTTAAACTTTAATATAATGTAATGCAAAGCATCAGCACCAACAATTTATTTATGCATGGGCATGAAAACTGGGGAGGGGGGCAAGCAACATTGCTTGCTCCCCCCACTCGAAAAAGTGAGGGGGCAATTGCCCATCTGCGGTTCCGCGGTCTATGCAATGCTGATTGCAGTATTTTTTAAAATAAGTAGTATTGCAAAAAATTGCAATACTTTTTTGTAATGCTTTATCTCAAGCTTATGCACACAGACAACACGACTGTAGCTGCAGTCGTAACAACCATGCGCATCAATTAGAGCTCTCCTAGTTCATCTAAGAAATCTAAACAATAAAAGTGAAAGGGTCTAGGTCAAGGTCGCTACGAGGTCAAATATGCTTCGTGACACTCTATCTTTTGAACGGTTTGACTGATTTTGACAGAATAACACAAATAGGCCTACCGTGGTCAGATCAACTGGTTAGGTTTTTCAGGTGGTGTGATCATCATCAAAGTCAAGGTCGTAGCCTTACTTTGGACCTTAGTTCAACCCGTATTCTGGTAGATCCACACGTTGACGCCATTCTGCTCAGTCCGTTGCCAGTTCTTTAGCTTCTTCTCAGGTAGTATCTATGTCCTTCAGATTTTGTCAGATATAATGATGTTCATCTAGTTTTTCCTTGGCCGTCCTGGCTTTCTTTTGTAGTCCCTCAATTTCCGCTGTATTGCCTGATGAGTCACAGCAAAGTCAAATTATTATTAGAGTTAGCTAATGCGGTCAACGGTGGTATCGACATCAGCGGCGGCGCTCGACCGTCCAAGTATTGTCTAATACAACGAACGGTCCGACGTTGGTTGCTGCGTGGACGCGACTATTAAGCACGAGCGTGAGCGATCAGGCTGACGAAGCAAACGTTACCGCGGGCCGAGTCTCCCAACGACGTCATCTGTCAGACCATAGCAAATGTCGCACGCACCACTGACCAGTGCAATGCAATGCAATTGTCTGCGTTTGAGACTCTACTGTCCACAGAACGACGACGACGACGACGACAATGTCATTATTAAACAGACACGAGACGCGTCAGCCCGACGGACGACACGATATGCGATCGACGACGTGCTATAGCCGCGCTGGCAAATATGAAAAGACGGCCCTGTCCTCGTGCGACGACGCAAATTTCTGCCAGATGAAGCCGTGTTGAGTACCTGTGGACAATGTTTGTTTTCAGTCGAGAGACGGCAACGTTTTTGAGCTACGACATATCGCAGTGCGACGCGACTGCACGGAACTGGCATAAGCCATGCATGCAGATCGAACTGCCCTCGACGCAAAACGAAATCGAGATGAAAATAGGAAAACGGTGCCTGTAAACGGCTTAAAACGAAACTGAAAGGCGTAATCCCAGTGAGGGCACTGAGGGGATAGAGGAGTGACTTAGGCTTAATTGTCGACTTTGGCCCCTTGCTAGAATGTGTCAGGTTCACTGTAAACACTGAGCAAGCTTTAACTACTAGTATATTTCGCTGGGAATTAGCTTGAAAGCCCAAAGCAAAAAAGTAATAATCGGTAAGTTTTGAAGTTACTTTAAAAGCAGTACAAATTTGCGGTCACTGTATCAGACCGTCAGATGGGCGGAGAGCTTGATAACGGGAGCGCGAACCCGACGGCTGTGCTAGGGTATCATGCAAGGTTCATCATCATCATCAGCAGCAGCAGCAGCATGAGACGTACGTGTCACCTAGAGTATGACGTGGACGCTGACAGTCGTATTGAGTGACAGGTTTATTAATGAACTGAACGCAGCGGGGCGTAAAAACTAGACGTAGGGAGGGTCACATGACAGGGTCACGTGGGCCGTCTTCTTTACGTCCATAGCGCTGAGTGCATCAAAATACAGTACTGTTCGGTTTAGTTATACTGCGATGAGCGCTTGAGCAGCGAACAACGCACTATGGCAGCAGGTATTTCGAGTGGTTCGCCGACGAGGCGTCAACGTCTTTTGAAGTCTGCATGGCGACGGCTGAGGGTAATGGCTTTGTGGATAAAAAGCGTAGTCACTGTGCGGGACAGAAAGTCGCGGTTTTTCGACGGACAGCTAGAAATTTTTAACATAGGAGATTACCAGGGGTGGGAGCTCAATATTTCAATTATACGTCCAAAATTGTTCCAAAATAGGGGATTTTCAACCCCAAATTCAGCATTTTCGGTCGCAATTTTTCAAACAAGCATTTTTTCGACGTCCCAGAATGTATTTTCGTTTGCTACGTAAACAGCTGCTTGCTGTTTTCCACGTGCAGTTGATGATTTTAGCGATGCCCAGTGATTGTTGTAAGCGTGCACTGCCACAGGTACACTGATCCTGCAGCTACAGGCTGCAAGTTGCAACTAATACTTTTGATACAAAATTGTTACCGTTTGAAATACTTGAAATTTTGAAAGCAATACATACTTGAAATTTGGATTATAATGTGATTTCGTGTTCGTAAGAAATAGGGCCCTACACTTCAAAAAGTTAGAAGGATCTCTTCCTACAATTAGCTGAGCTACTGGCCTCAATGACTGTGGAAAAGTCCAACTTCTGAAATAAATCACTTTTAGTGTTCAACAGAGATAGGTTGTTTAATCTCTTTATAGAGTTTGGGTTGATTTTAGGGCAGATTTGATGCGTTTGTGGTGACTGAAGAAGCGCTCTCCGGTACAGTTCGTCACAGGGAGAGTCAAATAGTGACGAAAAGAATGTAGATGTTTGGGAACGATGTACTGAAATCATTCTGCAGCGTCAGTTTCAACATCTCAAAAGGTGAGCAGTGCGGTTCTTCAGCAGTGATCTCCACTAACACCATGCATTCACTGTCAGCTTACTCTCAGACACGCTAATTTTTTAGAATATAGATTTATTGCTCCAGCCAGAGAAACTTTTGCTTCCACACCTCAAGTGAAGCCGCCTAAACCCGAAAAAAGATGACGCGAAGACAACAATGTGAAGCTGATTTACATGTATTGTTTACTCGGTGTAGCTGGTGCTTGCTGTCACCCACAGCGAGAACGTTCTCCGAGGCATCGTCATGAATACAGGTGTCCCTCCCCCACTCGAGCTGTCGATAGACCGCAGCTGCAGGTCGCTAATGTAGATCCCTATTTATCTTTTCCCACTGCAGTCTGGAGTGATCGCAGAACGTTGCTAATGGCATTCCTTGGTTCATTGGCATATACGCATCTCGCGGGTTACCGTGGTCCATTCACCGCATAACAGGCGATGAATGGCATCACGCAATAGAGCCTAATATTATTGTAGTTTCTCTGCACCAGCACCCACCTTTATATAGCTCTTCGCGAATTGTGAACGACTCACGTTTCCCGGAACAAAATGTTTCGTAAACGTGAAGTACATTAAGTCCTTTGCGAGCCATGAGCCCATCTAGACGGCGCTGATTGCTGTTTTCTTAGCTCTTAATTAGACGCTAGTTTACTCTGCGAGACCGCGAATACGGGGCTAATGCATCGCGCGGTGTGCTAGTTTACGCCGAAGCTTTCACCGGTACTCACTGCGCGTCTACCCACAGAAGGATGGTCCGGATGAGTGCCTGGGTGGCTGGTTAGTGGTTACATACCGAGATGGTTTACTTGTTTGCAACGGTTATCCATCATAGCGTTTTTTACATGTAAGTTAGGTGGGCGACAAATCCGAAAACCCATTCACTCCAGGCATTTTGTCCATGGGACATTTTGTCCAAATGGGTTAATTCGTTATTATTCTATAGCCGGTAGAGGTAGTCTGGTTACATAAGTTCTAACTTGACACTATACCCAATAAACTCACCTGCGGCATTGTAAAATTTCAAAAATTTACGGGGGCGATACCTCGGACCCCGCTTTAAAGGCACTAAGGCAGGAAAAGGCGGGCCGGAAGGGAGAGAAGAAGAAAGGAAGAATGGAGGGAAAGGATAGGGGAAGACGGAGGAAGGGGAAGAAAAATGGGGATCGCCCACTTACCAATTTCAGCTTAAATGTTGCATTGCCACCCATCTAAGTATACTAATCAAGCTTGGCGTCGATTAGCTTCGTTGATGCGACCAACGACGCTACCAACTAAGCCAGGCAGCCACCACAAAGTACGTACTTAGACGATCGACGAAGGTTAAAATTTTGCAGGTTTGTATAGCCTTTTACAGAATTCTAGGCTACCTCAAAGCTTCGGAGCGTCACCTGCCACATATACATACAAGTGGCTTAGTAGTTGAACAGTTAGGACGTCGGGCTTGCGATCGCGAGGTTGTTGGTTCAACTCCCGGTCGGGTCGCTATCAAGAATTACTACCTGGATGTCTATGTTTGCGGACAGGTAAGCCATAAAGGTTAACTCAGTCTTCCAACGCTCCGGAGTATGTAAATCGTTAATTCTGGCTGTGGTTTTGGCGAGGCGTGTTTATCTGTGTCGGGTGGCAAGTAACACTATACGATCCCATATGGCAGGTGACCCTTCAGAGCTCTGAGATTGATTTTCCATGAAGAACTGTATTAACCATTTAACCATTAACACAGTGTTGTTACATGCCCCCAATCCAGGCAGAATGGCACGTACTCGATTTGGTTTATACGGTTACCTGTTCGTCCAAGAGGCAACCAAACCCGCTATAGCTTTGTCGTTGTAACGATAACCGTAATACCCCGTTTACACAATCAAACAAACATCGAGCAAATATGAAGCATGCATAAAGCATAGCCTACACGAAGCAAACATTAACCAAACATCGAGCAAGCATCGATCAAACATCGAGCTGGCTCGTCCAGCTAACTATAGCCAGCTCGACGAGCCAGCTTCATCGTGTAAACGGGGTATAACAATCGTTTTGTTTCTCACTTTCTGCGTCATCGGTAATACGCAGTATGGACGGGAACATTATCGCAGATCTGTTATTCGTAGTGTGTGTAATTGTGCGGCCGTCCTAACAGATCGCATTACGCTTTTTACTTGTCCGTGTGTATGTCCGTCTGTCTGTCTGTCAAATGCCAAATGTTAATAGTAAATTTATATAGCCCATTCTCGTACGAAAAACTTCTAATGCGCTGGTGCTGTCTTTATCCGTTTTGTACGGGCTCTTATAACTTAAAAACGAAAATGTGTAGAAAGACCAAAATTAGTGTAAACGCATCTAAGGGCAGGAATAACCGCTGTGCGATATTTTTTTTTAGCTCAGACTATCCTAGGCCAGGTAGACGGCCGCACAATAAGTCGGCACTGACTGATATTGTTTTCTAGTTGCTGTAGATGCGCTATCTTTACTTACTTAATCCACCACAGGTTCCGCTGTTGTGTTAATGGGTTATCGTGATTATCAACGGAAAAATCGATTTAGCCCATTACACATTATGAGATCTGGCTGGTCGTAGCTGATGCACTGTAGAACGACAGAGCGCGAATATTTGCGCGTATTTATAGATAAGAGAATGAATTAGATTTGTCTGTATTCGATGTGCGCGTGTTTGCCGGATGGGCCTGCAAGCACGTGTGAAAATATTGACCACGAATCGACCCACATTCCCCTCCGTGCCAGTTCCTCTTCTCGCAGTGCGTGCTTGGGGGCAGCCTGCTCTACCCCAGCACCGACGAAAATTGTTCGCCAAAGTGCAATTTGGACAGCTACAAATTTGTCGCCAAAATGCTGCTAAATGCATCTGATTGCATGCACAGTTTCCAGAAATTTCACAGGATCATTGGGAACCATGCCTCCAGACTCTCGGGAAAAGGTAAAGAAATGAAAGAGGGGAAAAAAGGCGGAAATGAACGCATGGGAGAGAGATTTTGCCTTCTTTTCGTCCACGAAATCCTGGATACGCCATCGGTTTCCCACCATCATCGCTTTTCCACCGAGCCACTGGCTGTAGCTTCGCTGATTGGTCAGCTGCGTGACACGTGACCGGAACTGGAAACGCGACCGGATATCAGTTTAATGGCGTTATCACGCCACGTCCGGCAACAAAAACAGCAATAGAGGAATTTGCGTATTCGATATCGGCATATTAAGATATAGGCCTCTATACGGCTAACACAATGTTAGCCCGCTCAACCTACGTAGACTGTGTCTCAAAGACTCTTTTTGTTTTGGCTCAAATTTCGGTTAATTTTGACTTAACGAAACTTAGTAGCCTAGACTATTTCATGGAAAATAAGAATAAGATAAGGACAATAAGGACAAGATGCAAAAATCATACAATTAAGCCGATGTCTCAACTTATATTTACCAAAGTAGCACATTGTGAGTGTTTCCAAATTATACACGAAATTTGAGCTAATGCTTACGAAACGCGAGAAAGCCTATAGCAGTTCCTGTTCGCAGACTATCGGTCTAGCTCCAGCCATTTCGTCACAGTTCATTCTTGAAGTGTGCACTGCAGCTGATTATCGCAAAAATCAATAAAAACCCTTATTTTGGAAGTTCATGGTCTATCAAAGTCATCGATGTTTATACGACTGAAAAGCTCGTCACTAGTGCTTGTTGTGATAAGCAGCATGCTCATGCCTCTCTGCAACCGTTTTGACGAAAGACCGCCCAACAACGGTAAAATAACGACATTTACGGGAACGGGGGTATCGCTCTTTTTGCCTTCGTGCGCAGGTTTTTCTGAACCTAGAAAATCGAGACTTGGATTTTGAAATCTACGTTCAATGCTAAAAATTTCATACGCTGCTTGTCCATGTCTATCTCAATTGGTTTCGGCGCATTTCGCTTTTGAAATGTCTCGCAGCCCAAAATCGCCAAAAACTCCATAAAACAAATATTTTAGCGTTCAAGGTCATCCAACGTCATTGAATTCGGTGGCAATCGAGATCCAGTGTACGACTTTCTATTAGTGATTAAGAGTAACCTAGGCCGTATCTCAGAACGTCATTGAGATACAGCGATTTATTGGCTAAAAATCGCAAATTTTTCCCACCCCCTTTCATTTAGCGCCCTCGTTCGGGGTGACCCCCTTCGAATTTACGGAAAAGCTTTACGGTTTTAAAGATTTGGTTATTCTAGCTTGCGCCGTTTTTGACTGATCCACCCGTGTGACAGAGAGACGGACAGACAGAATTGCGATGGCTAAGACGCGCTGAAATCAGTAGCTGCTTTCGCGCGTAAAAAGTCTACATCGTTGACAGATTTGTTACGAAAAGATTACGAATAGACCTAATCGTCGTAGGCCTACGAGCTGCCAGCAACAAGACTTCGCTTGCAGTATGAAGTTACTTAATTGAAGAATCTACATAATGTACGCCAGACGTTGTTTGTTCGAAGCGGGAATTTATTAACAGTTTGCGATAATATAAGCAATTATTCTGCGCAGAATTAACAAGTCTGATTTATGTTGTTCTTTTCTTCGCGGCGTTTCAATCTTCGCTCGCGCTTCCGCGCTTGTGTATGAGTCGCGTGTCCGTCGGTTGGCTTGCGACGCGTCAACTTAGCAAGTCCTTAGTTTCAGACAGCGCATCTGTGTCCACGTACGGCGTACGGCGTCCAGCGGCATCGTCAGATGAATATATCTCAGCACTGGAGCATCGGATCCACTTTGGGTTTGGTTCTATGTAGGGTATTCGGGGTAGGCGAATCCAACGATCACGTGACCGATCGTCATCGGTATGACCGATCGTCATCGGTCACGTGACTCCAAAAAGTCAAACTTGTGACCCCAATATCTTTGAGGTCGCGTATCTATAGGCCTAACCGTGCAAGATAAACGTAGTCGTCATTCATCACGAATAGGAAACTACATGCCCAGTCCCTTGCCCACGTGGCCTTCCGTCAAAGTTATATCAAAACTTGACCTTACCCAATGTCACTTGTATTGTATTGCTATACTGAAGTGACGAAAAATGTAACAAGAACTGAGACGTGTGACCGAAAACCGATGAAAAAACGATTATATTACTTAACAACCTGCAACAGAAATTGCTTACCGTACTGAACAAAACAAGGAAAATGATGAGGAAAATAAATTTAAATTTTTGTTTAATGCTATGCAACAAACTAGAAATTTATTGTAAGACATGCTTAAATAAAAAAGGTATTACGTCACTCTTAGTTTACGAGCTTGTGTTAAACTCAAATGCATAAAAATGATGTGGCTATGATCCAGTCCGAAAATTTGTGTATAGCCTAAAGGCAAACCTACTGCAATAATGCAATTCAGCTGACAACTAGAAACGACTAATTATATCTGGAAATACGAAAGAAATTAGTATCTGTAAACGATCGACTTATGATCACAGGCTATACGCCATGATGATGCATATCGACCTATAGGCCAAACTAACGAGAAACTTGTCTTTGAATAAACTCATAGGTTGAAACGTAACTTGATAAGTTATAAAAAAAATTCCTCAAAATACAATCTTTATAATTGTTTTTGTTGACGTTTCGGCAACCGCTGCTGCCTTCGTCGAAACCATTGTCCACCAGGTGTCGCTGCGGCGGACAGTAAGTAATCATAGATGTGTGGAAATTGGTAGAACTCCTCGTCTCGGTTCATCGACTTGTCTTGTTCTTTCCTGATGTGATGTGTATCGCTTCCGTGATCCATCGGTCCATCCTGTTGCTTTCTCTGTTGATCACCTTGGCGCGGTTCCAGTCTATGACGTGGTTCAAAGAGATGGCGTGGTTTGTGACTGCCGACTTGTTTTGCTCTGTTGCTGCGGACATGAAGATGCCTGTGAATGTGTATATAAAATACCATGCAAGAACTGCGAGAAACAGGTAGAGCTTTTGGGGTACGGCTACAGGAACACTGACAGGAAGTTACACAACGTGATGTAAGCGCTTACACACGAAACACCAGTAAATCCGCAGCAACAGAGCGAAACAAGTCGGCAGTCATAAACCACGCCATCTCTTTGAACCACGTCACAGACTGAAACCGCGCCAAAGTAATCGACAGAGAAAGCAACAGGATGGACCGGTGGATCACGGAAGCGATACACATCAGGAGAGAACAAGACAAGTCGATGAACCGAGACGAGGGATCCTACCAACTTCCACAATTCACACATCTATGATTACAGTCGTTCCGACGAAGGCAGCAGCGGTTGCCAAAACGTCAACGAAAACAATTCTAAAGGTTGTATTTTGAAATTTTTATATAACTTATGATAGAAACTTATTCTACTGCGTGCATAACGACAGTAGTAAATTAACCAAAAAAAACTAAAATGAAAAACCGGCTCATCACGCAAATTTCGGAATCCGCGACGGCATTTCAGTGCGAGATGACGAAATCGCGTAACTAGTCTGTGATCGTCGTCGTCGTGTTTTTCAATTTCAACTGCGATTAGATGGCGGTCCGTCGACAATGTACAAGAATGCTATGGACAGTAGAATCGATCGTGTACTGGGCATGCAATAGCGTGAACCGTTGAGTGACGTTAACTTACATTGACAGAGTGACTTGCCTATCGACTGCGTGTACAGACAATCAGAACGAATGTCGGCTCAAATCAGTTACAGGCGCCTCGTCTTGTCTTCTCTTGCTTTTGTCTTTTTTGCTAAACTGTCCCTTGCGCTCACGAACAAATCTCTCACAAGTCGCTCTAATTCGTCCCGCTGCTTCTCTGCCTGCGCGTACGTTCGCCTCTCCGTCTGCGTGTGTGTCTGTCTGTGTGGTTCTGTCTTTTATACCCCGTCTCTAAACGTCTGCTTACGACAACCTAAAGACCGTCATTACAGACGCAATTCAGCGTTTAATTGACTTCGGCGGCCTAGCAAAGATTGACACGTCAAGTCCGCCAGACCTATAACTCTCACCGTTACAACTGTTAAAGTGCAGCCAGCCAAAAAAGTATAGACCTATCGGCGACATTTGTGTTTCACAAGGTAATGTAGCGACGCGTTTCGCGTATGGAGAGATCTTCGGTAATTGCTTTGTTGCATATTTTCTGGAGATTTTCCAGTGGAAGAAGTTAAAAAATTAATCTATATAATTTATACCGGTAATGAAGTAACGATAAAACTGGCGTCGTTTTTGACTCAAGATTTCACAAACTCACACATTTGCAGCCTTGTCAACCACTGCCAAATGACTTTTGTCATTGTTATATCGCCAGCCTTGTAGGCAGCATTACGGGCTTTGTCTGTCCGTCGGTCCGTCTATTGCGCATACCGGCGTATATTCGAAAACGGAAACGCAAAAAATTGGTGCGAACGTTTTCCAGCAATCGGTTTGTTAGTTTCTAGTTCAAAACTTATGACAATCGCACAGACGTTTTACATGTAATTAAAATAAAAGGTCAGAGTTAGAATCGGAATTGCGCAGTTCGGTGTACAGCTAGGCGGACGGCCGCATGTTATGCCGATGTCACATTAAAATGCCGTCTCCATGAAAAATCCGCCCGGAGAAAAATAATCACGAAATTGATATGTCTCCCTTTGTTAAAATATCGCCGGCTCTATAAAGTCTCCCTATTATAGGATCGCCTCCCAGAAAGTCTCCCCCGGCCAACAGTTTACCGGTAAAAATCCGCCCCGCCCGGGTACCAGCACCGGTTATCATCAGCAAGTCTGTTGCTGTCTTTGTACACACGTACAGAAGTGCTGATGGAGTACTGCCAGTGGGAGACGTTCAACGCCACGTGTAGCGTCGGCTCGGTGGTCGTGATGCAGTCAGCTCGCTATGGTCGAATGAAGCACGGACGCTGCGCCGACACGGACGTCTACATCGGCTGTTCTGCCGACGTCCTGTTACAGATGGACGAACGCTGCTCCGGCAGACAGTCCTGCATGCTGGCCATACCTGACAGCAGTCTGCATCAGCAGCAGCCGTGTCCCAACGACATGATGGCTTACCTGGAAGCCAGCTTCGTCTGCGTCACAGGTTTGCACTCCAGATTTGGCTTATTTTGTGCTTTTTGTTATATCTCTCACCACAATGTTTGCGGTGTTATAACGGTCCTTATTCCACGCTTAACTCGCACCCGCAAAGCGTGTTCAGAACTTACGGCTCGTCCACGCTGTTATGTAGACATTCTACAGGGTGCGGCCAAAAAGTAGCTTCCTGAAGTTTTTCGCTGTTTTCTCAGCAACCGTTTGGTATTTTAGTCCAAAATTTTATAGATTTATTTTCTGTAAAATTTTACGGATACAAGCCAAGTAAAATATGATTCGATTAAAAATGACGAAGTTATAGACTTTTTAACACGACTGTTTACCAATTTTTCACTATTAAAAATGTTCAAGCTACAACACCAATTCAGTAACATCGTTAAAACAACACAATTAACTCATGATCAGATGCCAGAATTTTGTTGTTACTGTGAATGTTTGAAATGTCCACCGCCAGCTTCAAGCTGCAACACAAGCCTTCGGTCGCTTCATCGGAAAAGTCTTTTACAGCCTTGTCGATCGGTTCTTGTGGCAGGTTGCCCCAGATAAACTGAAGCGCTTCCTTGATTTCGGCGATTGTTTTCGGCTTTGTTTTAAGCTTGCGTTAAGCCTCCAACATTGCACATCACATGTGATAGTCCACTGGATTTGTATTCGGTGAATTTTGTGGCCATTGGTTTTTGTGATGAAATCTGGACAGTAGGCCCGCAGCCAGTTCTGTGCGCTGGGCGGCGTTGCGCGCTGTGTGTGCTGACGCGCCGTCCTGCTGGAAGATGAATCCCGTGGACAGCCGGCGATTGCTGTAAAAGAACGATAATTTAGTGATAATTTATAAACAAAATAAATTACTGTTTATCAAAACGTCACTGTGACGTCATCCGTGATAATGTGGTATTCGGTTTTTGAAAATTAAGTAGTATTTTTAGCTTCAACATTTTAATGCTAAAAAATCAGTAAGCGGTCATGTTAAAAATTTTATAACTTCGTCATTTGTCAACAAAATGACATTTTACTTGGCAGTTAGATGTAAAACGTTTCAGTCAATAAATTAGTAAAATTTCAAATTAAAATTCCCAACAGTAGCTAAGTAAACAACGAAAAACTGTAGGGGGCTACTTTTTTGCCGCACCCTCTATCTAAAATTCTACATGTTGCCGAATTTTTAGACGGATATCAGTCAGGGGGGTTTACAAAATGTTGTACACGAGGACGCGCATCTATTAAGCTTCCTCTGCTTCAGGCGCGATAGAACACACAGAGAAGCATGCAAAAGTTTTAGGTAAGGGAGATTGAACGTAAAACCTTTTTTTGCAAATGCTTCACTTTGCATAATGTAATTACATCTTGAGTGACAGTGACAGAACAAAAGAAAGCGACCAACCAAGTTGTCGTGCATGGTTGAGGCATTGTCTGTATATTTACTCATTACGAGCGTCATTGATTCTCAGTCAGTCGTGCGATGATGATTAAGATGATGATCACATCATTTCTATCAGAAGTAGCAGCAGCAGCAGCAGCAACCGTATCTGCGCCGATGAAATAGCGACGCACAAGTCACAACTTGTCACAGGCGTCCACGTTCAGATATCACCGTGGGGGCCATTTTTCCTTTTTTTCCTTTTCTTTTTCTTTATTTATTTCATTCATTCATTCATCCATTTCTTTATTACAGCAAATGTCAAAACGCATTCGTTGTTACAAATAATATGGACATATTGCGATTATGTTAACATGTGGGCAGCAGTCAGGCAGTTGACCGGCCGCAAACCGGATGTGGCCAGCGTATTTGAGACTACTGCTAACGACAACTAAAGGAATTAACTCGTTCGATTGATTTTATTAACAGCAAGCTTAAGATTTTACTGCACCGAACTCTAACGACGAATCTGAAGTTCTATAACCTTCCTGTAACCTTCTAGAACGGAAAGTTATGCGACAAGGTCAATAACGTCCACATAATCACACTTCTCGGATCTCTAAGTGGTCAGACTTCTAGGCTGTGGGCTAAGGAGGCAGATAACAACAAAACTTCTGTAGCCGTGCTAAATCTATCGTAGCGACCATTTTTCCCGTTTTGGCGACACACCAGGCTCCCAGGCAGTTCCTAATTATAATAACCGCCTAAAAGCTATCTTAGCCACCAAAGCCCGAAGAATAGATCAGTAACTGCGCAATGGACGCAAGGTCCTCGAACTTGACCTAGATGCAGCCGTCCGTGTGCTGTTTTTCTTTCCAGGGCCACGCCTAGTCAAAATGTACTCAAGATAACCCCAAGTAGCGATTTAGCTGTCTTACACGTAGATGGGGTAACCGCGGAAACGTTGAACGACCATTACGCAGCCATCTCAACGGACAATAACTACACCGCGCCGACTAGAAAGCAGTCGACCACTACCACACAAACTGCATTCGTGTCCAACTGGCAGGTGTTCAGAGCACTGGACAGTTTGCGACCTACGGCGATGGGTCTGGACGGCCTGCCGGCATGGTTTCTCCGAGTTGCTGCTCCAGTTTTCTGCCGACCAATTGCCTCCCTATTCAACCTGTCGCTGGTCACGTCTACTGCGCCACTGCAGTGGAAAGAGGCCAGCATCTGCCCGATTCCCAAAACAACGTCACCCACGCTAGTGGCCGATTTCCGCCCCATCTCCATTACTCCGATCCTAACCAGGATCATGGAGCGATCGGTTGTGCGCACCTTCCTATACCCCGCCTTCTTCAGCCCGCCGCCATCGTTGACGTTCTCAGACCAGTTTGCGTTCCGTCCTACCGGCTCTACTGAAGCCGCCTTCATCACTCTCTTACACACAGTCACCGACCTAGTGCGATCTAATCCGTACGTAGTCGTCATCGCCTTATCCCTTTCTGCTCCTTTTCTTCTTATCCCAGTTTCTGTGTCTCAAAAAACATCCCCGACATTTTTGACTGTAACTAATAATTGTTTGGCGGTCAGTGCTAGAGTCAAACGATTTTTGGTACAGTTGAGGCTTAAACTGTGCACTTTTTGGTCGCTTTTGTATTTCGGACTCATTTGTATTTTTGCAGTTTTGACGTACAAATGGCGACCTGAGTCAGACACCGGGTTGCTAAAATGGCCCATTCTACGCTTGCGAAAAATAATTCAGGAATCAAACTTTCGGGATGGGTGCAATCGCTAGCTCCTATTTTCTCCCTATCGCCAGCACGAAGCCGGACTCGGCGCCAATGGACTCAACTTGTTCCAGTATAGTCTTGCATAGAGCGCAGAGTCTAGTATAGCTAATTACTGGCGACCGCGTGACGCCTTCCCGATCCATCATGTGACGTCACAAGTCACGTGATTTATTGACTATGAGATGTGATATGGGCAAGATGGCGTCTGACAGGAGATATACCGACTCGCACCGCACCCTGGCCTCCCCCTCCCGTGCCGTGATGGCTTGTTACGGTTGATGCAGCGGATCGACCGCACAAGACGCTCGCTCGGTCTGCGACACTGACATGACAATACTCTCAGTCTCTATCTCGCTCTGCATTGTAACGGAATTAATACACGGCCCCGACGACGGACACAATATACGCCGCTCGTTCGTGCAGTTTCGAATGGGGGCCAGCGTTTTATGCAGACCCCCAGGCATTACGGAATAAAGAGAACGTAAAACCCGAATGTCACATTATTAAGTACAAAGTGATGTTTGCTTAGCCACTTGCTTACTTACTTTGAAGCCAAAAAAAGAAGATCAAGATCGAATGCAGATAGTGAGATGGTATACATTTTTGGAGTGGGGCACTGCCTAGATAGGCAGCGGTGGGCAGCGATAGTAAGAATGGCGTCAGACACCAACGGGCATTGAGCCCACGGTTGTCGATGATGATGATGATGATGATGATGATGATGCACTGGGTTCACAACCATCACCTAGATAATGTAATAACATACGGGTAATAATGTAATAACAGCGCCAATAAGACTGTAATAGTTATATTTATACCTGCATTCATTATACACGTATGTAGTCAGGCCATTATAGTCATGTAGTAGGGCCTATAAGTGTAGGTGTTTGTGTGAAACTTGTCCGCCGAGTTGGCCGTGTACGTGTTTTTCTGTGATCCAGATCTTGGTTTCGAGCTTCCTCGCGGCAGCTCGTGCTCAGGCCTGCCAGACAGTACCGGTGGTCACTTGGTCAGTGAGTCTGAGGGGCATCTGTCGAGCAGGTCGGTGCGTCACTCGGGGCACGGCACTGACCACTGTCCGTGGCTGATCGTCGTTCAACCCGGCAAGACCATTGACCTTTACGTCATCGACTTCGCACTCACCTCACGCTACCAGGTAGGCCTATGCGCCATCCCTATGAAGTTTATTACGTGTTCTATCGTACTCGCCGAAATATTTCCCACTGTTTACCGGCGTGGTCCGGTCTCGTTAATGTATCTGACGGAAGCCGCATCGACGCGTTCTTGAGAAAGTCCAAGCGTTTAGGACGCTGCGATGTCAACACGCCGTCAGTTGCCGACATGTTTGCCACAGCAGACGACGCACTGTTCAGTTGTATGACGTCGAATGCTGTCCACGTGCTGCATGCAGCTTTTACTACGAGACCATTACACGCAGTCACTACTAGAACCTTCTCAGCCGACGTCATTACCCAGAACTCAACCCATCACAATAGTTTAACATTTATCATTACATCTTCGATTAAACACAGTTATTCTTTTACCTGTTTGTGTTCGGACTCCTACTGCTAGCATTACTGCGGTGTTGGCTTTGATACCATTATTTGATACTTTGTTATGCAGCCGCCATAAAAGGCCGTACTACGCGTCTTGTCCATCCCCGTTATGTACGGAATCCTACCTCGGAAATAAACAAGCGCAGAAAACCCAAAAGTGGTGCGAACGTTCCCCGATGCAGAATTAATCGGCATTTCAATTTTCAGCTTAAACGTACATTGGGCATAGGTCAGGTGGACGGCGGCACAATGTGTTAGCACCGAGCCGAGACAGTTTTATAGTATTATTCAATCTATCATCGCGAATAGTTGCGATCTGCCAAAAACTGTTATGTTAGACAAATGTATAAATGCATGCGAATGAATCAGGATCTCTTGATGACGTCATCAAACATCAACGATGACGTCATGACCTATGATGATGACGTTACGACCTATGACGATAATGATGACGAGGACGACTACTGTCACGCGTACGCCACTGTGCGTGAGCTGGCGTCCAGTCACGGTCATCATTCTCAAGGACAAGTTCAAGGTCGAGGTGATGACATTCAAGGTCAGGCGGAGGATGAGGCGAGGATCTGCGCGGGCAGCAGACGAGAACAGCGCGTCTACTCGTCGACGTCCAACGCTCTCAGCGTCCGACTTTCATCGCTCGTCTTCGACGATCCGTCCGCCAACTTTCTACTCAAATACGTCGGTAATTTTATGGCGTCAGCTTTTTATCGCATTTCACCTTTGCCTTATGTCCTTAAACACTCTAGTTAAATAAAAGGCCCATGGGATAGTGAGTCAAGACATAAATAATGGAGAACGGAAAAGAGTGCGAATTTCAGTTTTCATAAAGGAAGGAAACGGAACCAAAAAGATAAGAGGTAAACATTGTTGTGCCTTTAAGGCTGGATCTTATTTTGGAGTAGTACCATTTGTGACATGAAAGGGGTTGTGGGCCAACCTTCATGTTCAGGGAGCCGTTCTACGAAGACATAGGGGCATGCGCAGCGGTACAATAGTCAGAGTGTGTATGATGGTTTGTTGCATGGTGCGTAGTGGCTAAAGCGCGGCGGTCGATCTCGGTAGACGAATCTGATCTATAAGCTGGGCCGCGTGCTACAGGTATGCTGTCTCGGTATTTAGACAATCGCCAAGGTTAACTCGCAGCCTGCCCATCCTTTGGGTTAAGGCGGAGAGCGTTCACCTGTGTCGGGTGGCACGTAACATTGTGTGATCGCATATGGCAGGTGACGCTCCGTAGCTCTGAGATGGGTTTCAGTGAAGTAACGTGTGTTATGTGTCGTGCGTTGGTGCATACAGCTCGTGGTTGTGCGGACGTGCGTGCGCCTCGCAATGGCTGGGCGCGTCGAGAGGGCGATCGCGTCACCGTAACGTGTAACTACACCTCACACACCTGGCACCTCGTCTGTAGAGACACGCAGTGGATCGGACAGATATCCACCTGCGACGAAGGTCAGCAGCTCTCACGTCTCTTTCTTTTCCAGTTCATACATTCCACAATATAATGCCGATGGCTGCTACGATAAGCAGTTGTGATCTCGGAAAATACACGTCACGGACAATGACAGCAAATATAAGTAAGTAAGTAAGTAAGTGAGAAAACATGGAAGCGATTGGTCGCAATGTGCAGCCATCTTAACGTCCTAAAAAGTCTTTAGCAGCCGCTTAAATTGTTCATGTTGTTTTGTAGCAGAAAAAAAACGAAAGTGTAAAAAATAGATAACACCAGCTTTCGCTGTACATAATATGTAAGCTAATAATACATCTTTTTGGCGCATGCGCTGATAAATTCAGCGATAGCCCAATTGTAAGCAACAACCGCTGTTTGGCGGCTGAAATTTGATGGTCATTTATGTTGCTGGTACTCGTGTTTTAGGTCCAATGACAGAGAAGAGAGTTGTTACGTTCGATCAGTTTCCCACTTACGGTACATTTCACTTGCTCGCTACTAAAATAAGTACGTTACGTGAACTCTGAGTAAGAAGCAGCCTATACGTAAACTAAAGCCGTGTACAGAGCGAACAAAATGAACTGAGTTGAACTGCCAGTCTGTTCGCTCTATACACTCCGTGCTACGCAACTAAACTCTCAGTTCAGTTCAGTTCAGTTTAGTCACTCTGTACACGGTTTGACGCAGCGCATCAGCATAAACATCTCTGTTATGCTGCACGCACGATTACTGAGCATTCGGTACACCAAGGTGTAATTTTTGGTAGGAATTTTTTTCTCACTGCACAATTGCAACCCAAAACCCTTCTTCGTTTACGACACTGGTGCCGAGAAAATAGGCAAAGACAGAAACAGGCATATTGCAGAGTGCGGTTTCACATGTCGCACGTACGCTGACGACACACAGGTCTATACCTCAGCTGGTGAGCCTGTGACGACATCGATGCGATGGAACGCCTGGCAAGCTGCATCGAGCGGATTCGCGGCTGGATGGTCGACAGTCACTTAAAGCTAAACGAAGAGACAACTCAGATCATCTGGCTGGGTACTCGTCAGCAACTAAACAAGCTAAGCACTCAGGCTTTGACTCTTCCAAACGCCACGGTCCAGTTTTCAACTGCAAAACATGGAAGCGATTGTATTGGACAGTCAGCTTACCTTGGCCAATCGTGTTGCTGCATTCAGCCGATCCTGTTTTTTCTACATCCGGCAGCTCAAGTCAATTAAGCAGTCACTGACACCAGAGGCAGTGAAGACATTAGTATATGCCTTCATCAGCAGCCGAATTGACTACTGTAACAGTGTGTGCACCAGCATCAGTGGTCAGTTGCTTCAGAGGCTGCAAGCCATCCAGAACGCCACTGCCCGTCTCATCACTGTGGCCAGAAGAACACGTGACACTGATACTGCGTCAGTTGCATCAATTACCAATACGGCAGCGTATTTTTTTCAAGACGGCCGTGTTGGTGTACAAGTATTGGCACAATATGGCTCCGTCTTACCTGTCGACATACTGCATCCCAACGTCAGCACATGACGGTCGGTGTCAACTTCGCTCTGCGGATCTGTTCCACGCACGACGACGAACTACGGCGACCGCAGCTTTGCTGTTAGTGGTCCGGTCGTGTGGAACAGTCCGCCAGCTGCACTTCGATTAGACATGTCAGTGTCGGTATTTCGTAGGCGGCTGAAAACATTCTTCATAACAAGCTACTGACAGCCTGTATCAGTTGACATGGCGCTTTTGCTGCATTTTTTGAACTTGCGCCTTATAAATGGCATTAATAATAATAATAATCACAGTGTAGCACGGTAGTGCGTAACGCTGTTGTAAGGGCTACTATCAGTCAATGGAAAACCCCAGATTTTGGGCACCTGTAGCCCCCAAACCCCTGAATCGATCGACTTTAAATTTGACCCGAATGATTAGGTCGGCGGTGTAACCCTACGTGTTGAAAATGGTACGAATCGGCCCAGCAGGGTCGGAGGGGCAAAGGGTTGAAACATAATGTTCAAATGGGTTATTTTCTTTTTTTTACTTTTCTTGCCAAGCTCTGGAGAACACATTTTTGGGAGTATCGCCGCATTTTTTGCACCGAATAACGTGTTTCGGTAGGGATTGATTTTCTAGGGGTCTCAACATTCATCTTTCATATTTCCTCTTTTTAGTCCTTCAAAATCGCAAATTTTAGGCCCATTTTCGGACTTTAAAAAATTACAACTGAAAATGCTTAACAATGGAAATGCTCATCTACAAACTACCGTTAATCGTCATCGTAGCCCCACCAAAGTGGCATAGTGAATAAGCAATAAGGAAATTCCAAATATGCGGTTATTTTGGACCCCCTACCTACAAGTCACGTAACACGGCGCATGCGCAGTGAACTTTTGGCCTTTAACATGGGCAAATGCAAGTTTGAGGCTTAATATCTCCCTAACCGTGCAAGTTAGACGCATGATTACAATGGACCACCTATAGGAAGTCACCCACCGCGAGTTGAATGGTCACGTGATTGTTTGGGTCACATTATTGCTTTTAACTCACAAATTCACAATTAAATTTGTTAATAAAACAGCAAATATTAAATATAAAAAAACTTATTAGTTTACACTACTGTGTAAGGGCGACCAAGTCACACATCCAAAACAGCAGAAATCATTTTAGTAGGACACAGAGTGATAGAACGACGAACTGGCTGCCCTTACAAACCCATGTGAGTGATGTGACGTGACCCCATTTAACCTTTTCCACTCCCGCATTATCTCGTAAGCCAATAAACGTAGTCAATGCAAATCCAATACAAATGTTTTCCAGCTGATTAAATGTACCTTTGGTCTGTAGCTAAAAAAAGCTACATTGGAAAAATGCTGAACCTCTTTTGGAAGACTGGTTATATACGGGCATGTAAATGTACGGTACCTTAATCACCATGGGCTGTAGGCCATTCATTCATGCAGATTGCAGAAGTCATGATTTCGTCAGTTTATCCACACCTCGCATGACATGAATCACTTAAGTTTAACCTTTGTCTTATCAACCTCAAAACTTACGAACGAACATTTCAAGATTAAGAACGAAATCGATCCACAATGTTTCTTGCCACACGTGTGCGCAAAGACTCTGTGTTCAATGCTTACTTTACTTGAGAGAAAAGGAACACGTCACTCGATAAGTATTGATGGTGAAAGGCTTTAGCCTTAATGTAGGGGCCTATTGGGTACTGGTTTATTACAAATTTACAATAAACGTAACTTATTAATATTTCTGCGCTACCACGCGCCTGTGATGTAAGTTAAGTCATATGGAAATTATAGGAGTTAGGACAAAAGGACTTCATTCCTGCTGAGCCGGTGGCCGACTCCATACAAGCTACAGTGCAAAATTTCAAGTTTACACATTTATTGGCTCACGGAATAATGCGGGAGTGCAAAAGGTTAAATGGGGTCACGTTACACGTGAGAGAAGCCAGTTCGTCGTTCTATCACTCTGTGTCCTAGCAAAATGATTTCTGCTGTTTTGGATGTGTGACTTGGTCGCCCTTACTCAGTAATGTAAACTGGTAAGTTTGTTATATTTAATAATAATATTAATATGCATTACGGTTACAATGTGCAGGTTTGGTAATGGCCGTTGTCGTCGGAGTGGTTATTGGTGCGGCGTCCGGTTTCGCTCTACTTACCGCCATACTCTGCTGCAAACGGTCAGTGTAGCATTATACTAATATTATGTACCATTCTGAATTTCAGATAATGCTAATATCAATAAAGATACTGATGATGTCGACTACACCAGCGCAGAAAAGAACGCAGTATGTAGGCTTAAATGCCTAACATATGTCGGCTGAGTGCCGATATATTACGCGGCCGTCCGCCTGATCTCTGACTTTTTACACTGAAATTGGCACCCCGTTTACTCCTGTCCTCGGCAACGTTCATAATATTATCAATTTTGATTCCTCTGTTGTCGTTTCCGAATCAGAAGCCCGAACGAGACGGACGGACGGACAGATCAGACCCAGACCCATAATGCTTCTTATTACGACGAACACATAATGAATGACCTGGGCAGTAATGCGAACAAGTTCAAGGTTAAAACCACGAGTCACAGGACACAGATAGTCGGTCTAATAACATTTCATTATTAGGCCCAACCTATAGATCGTGTTGATCTTGACGTCAAAAATTGCAGTTTTCTCCCCGCCTTCTGTTTAACTCACGACGACGTCCCGCTCTCGCTTCGCTCGGCATCTGGAAGGACGGACGGCCCCATATCATGTCGGCACTGGGCGTCGATCGAGCCATGTTTTCTGTTGGTTTTGACAGGACGGCGGAGCAGCGACTCTACGGAGTGGCCAAGGCGCCGGATAGAACTGTAGTCTGTGGTGGGGATGTGGAACTCGTGTCTCTGAGAGGATGTGATGTCGACTATGAACAACGCCTGCCGCTGAAACCGCATCACCGGCTGCAGCAGCAGCAGCAGCAGCAGCGTCTCAGCGTAGGCCAGTGACCAGCAACTAACTGAAATAATTACTAATCTATAATAAACAAATTTTAGCTAAAGAAATTTAATTAAATCAAAGTATTATTTTGGCAATATAGTTAACTCAACTTATTTTTAATTTTAACACTTTTCTCAGTTAATTCGCAACAGTTTGTTTAGGTGGTAAATCGGTGCAACATTGTCGACAAATGGTTACGCTAAATTTTGCCGACCGTCAGTTTAAGAAAAATCTAAACATTTTAAACAAGTGAAAAGTAGAATACAAAATTTAGTAAAACGTGACTGTTTTAATTTTCGAATTTAACGTCACAGCCTATATACAAATGATATATTGAGGTCAAAAATTGTACAAGTGATTCAACTATTTTTATGTTTTGAGATTAAACTGTTACAGTTGCTAACTAAAAATTTGTAATTAAGGTACTGTTTTAACTAGTTTTAAACTATTTTAATTCAATTTACGATTGATCTAACTGAAATAAATTTATATTAAACTATTAGTTAGCAGCTTTTTAGTTAACTGACTTTATTGGTTTAGGAGGCGATTGCTGCAGCTACTCGCACGTCTGGCCGCTTATGTCAACTGCGGACGTCGCAGACAACTCTGCGGGGCAGCCTCAGCCTAGTGTCAGGGCTCCAGTGTCAGCGTCCTTGGCGCAGTCGAGACGATGTCATCTCACCACACAGTCTGCAGAGCACGTCGAACACACTTACCGGTCGGTCGGTCAGTCTGTTCTGCCCAACGGCTAATGCTTATGAGACGCGCGAGAGCCTATAGCAGTTCCTGTTTGCAGATTGTCTTGATCTATCTCCATCACCATTTCGTCGCAATTCACGCTTCTGCAGGCGAAAATCGCAGAAAAATCACTAGACTCTTATTTTGTTGGGTTCAAAGTCATTTAAGGTCATCGATGTTAATACCATTAAAAAGCATGTCACCAGTGCTTGTTATAATAAGTAGCATGTTCGTGAATATCTGCAACCGTTTTTACGACAGACGAGCCAATAGCGGAAAAATAACCACTTTTAGGTGTACCTTTCTTTGACACCCGCGTGTCCAAGCCTCCGTAAACGTTGGGTGACGGTACTTAGACTGCTAAAATCGACATTCAATGGCCAAAATTTCATGTGCAGGTTATCTTGGTCTATGTCCAGCCATTTCGGCACAATTCAATCTTGAAATGCAACTTCGTGTCCCGCCTAATAACTCTCGCGCGTTATAAGATGGGACATGAAGTTGCAAATTTCCGACACAGCAAATTATCGATACCCAAAATGTTAATTGTGCATTTAAAATTATCCACAATGGAAGTTTTTTAGCCCCAAATGTGGCACTTTTGGACAAAAATTTTCGGACAAAAAAGATTTTCCGGTACTTTTCCGACAGCCCAAAATTTAGTGGGAGCAATTACCCCCGTTACCCCCCCCCGGCCTCTACGCCACTAGTTTCGCCCTGGTAGCAAACCCATTTTTCAGACTTTGGATGTCAGTTTTACTTGGTCCGCGTACAATAAGGGATTTTGTTTTTTTTGGAGTAAGGTGGGGTAGGTGCAAGTTGGACCCCGTTAAACAGCAGTATGAATTAGTATAAAATTTTTAGCCATCGTGCGTGTAAAGTTGCCTGTTATTCTGCTGCTATTTTTCCGTGTTTTTCGCTATAAATGTGCTTCTCATCAAAATGCAGTGCACTGTTCATGGCCGGCCAACTAAATTAATAGAGATGGCGGGTTAAGGAGAGAAGGGGACCGAAAGGAAAAAATAATGAAATTAAAAGGAGTGTGGACAGAGAGACAAAATAAAAGGAAGGAAAACCAGACAAACATTTTTTTTCAAAAAACATTTTTGCAAATATTTTGTGTTTTATTTTTCATTTGCAACCATTAACCAACAATGCACCAAGCCGTGCGCGATTGTACTAAGATGTTATAAACAAGAAGCCCAGCTATCGCTAGGAAGAGCCGACACATACGTCCAAAGCTCAGCGTCTGAATTCCAGTTACAGAGAGAAAGCGATTTGTCAGAGATGAGACAGTTCCACGCACGCTATGTTGACGGAACGCTGTCTCGAAAGGTATAATGCACACATGAAAAAGTAGAAATCATACAGTCACCAAATTTGCGGCGTTAAATTTTGTTCACGTTGTCTGTGACACTATGTGTACAAAATTCTGTAGCAAACGGACCACGTTTGACAAAGTTATAGTAAACAAGAAATTTGAGCTAATGCTCACGAGACGCGCGAAAGCCTATAGCAGTTCCGGTTCACGCTAAGTTAACATACAAATACCAAATTCTTTATCTGGATCGCAGAACGACAGTAGCGTGGCGCCACCTTGTGAATGATATAGACTTGTGTCGCAGCCCGAAATTGCCAAAAAATCCATAAAACCCCCTATTTTGGCGTTCAAGGTCATTCAAAGTCATTGAATTCGGCGCCAGTCGAGAGCTAGTGTACGACTTCCTATTAGTGATTAATAGTAACCTAGGCCATATCTCGCACCGTTACTGAGATACAGCGACTTATTGGCCAAAAATCGCAAATTTTGCCCACCCCCTCTCATTTA
>Ga0056128_1001509_pt1 | contig 26112 bp, 16 predicted proteins | sample WorMetLIZISLAND2_FD_71113 | JGI IMG/M metagenome (GOLD analysis project Ga0056128, IMG submission 71113) | Marine gutless worms symbiont microbial communities from Max Planck institute for Marine Microbiology, Germany - Olavius geniculatus... ... | reverse complement strand
ACCCTAAGTCGACAATGCGCGTTCGGCGTATGCCAATGCATTTGAGTTCGGGCCACGTGACTTTGATGCCGGGAAAATTTTACCCCCCCCTCTAATTTCCCCCAATCGGACTTAGGGCGCTGGGCGGACTCACGTTGGGCTTTGCCCCAAATTTCTAGTTAGGTTTTGATATCAACATGTGCAGAACAAACTAGTAATTTATGTGGTGTGTCATTTTGTCCATATAAACAAATGCAGTAGCATTTTAAGCAGAATAATATAGTGAACGGTTTTTTATGACCCACTCTGTATAATAATTATATTGTTGCATAATGTCTGTAGAGTGTGCCAGTTGAAAATTTAAAAAAAAATTGGTCAATAATTGGTGAAGATATGGACAAAAGTAAAATGGCATTTTTATGGCCCATGATGTATATTGACGCATTTTGAGTGTGGTGGGACATTTAGTGGTCACTTTAAAACCTGCAAATATACACTGTGGGCCATAAAACGTGGCACTTTATTTCTGTCAATATCTTCTCTGATTGTTGGCCAATTTACAAAATTTTTTTCACTGGCACACTCTGCAGACAATTTGCAATAATGTGATTATTACATATACCACCACATGGTAAATGCGTTTCTACACTACCTTGTGAAACATAAATGTAAGGAAAAACTAACAATAATAATAAAAATTTAGGTAAATGAAAACAAACACTTTAGACCAACATTGCAATGAATAACCTGTATGATGCTAGACTGTGTTAGACCCACACAGTTTAGTGTCATACATTCCATTCACTGCAATGTTGGTTTGAAGTGTTTTTTTTTCAATTTTGCTAAAATGTTTGTTTGTTATTATCATCATGTATGCATATGTTATTGACATTTCACAAGGTAGTGTAGACGCATTTACGGTGTGGTGGAATATGTAATAATCACGTTATTGCAAATTGTCTGCAGAGTGTGCCAGTGAAAGAATTTTGAAAATCAATCAACAATTGGTGAAGATATGGACAAAAGCAAAGTGCCACGTTTTTTGGCCCACCCTGTATAGACTATATCGGTGAAAAAATAACTGAAAACAGCTGAATATCTGATGCATTTGTGGAAAAATATAAAGGCTTGCTTTGTATTGTGCCATTCAGCACACAGCTCGTTTTGTGTCGGTGATAGCCGATTGACTGTCATCGTGCCAGGAGTTGTGAGTTACCTGCAGCAGTACTGTTTTGCAGTCTTGCAGATAATTAATGCAGTTAATATTGTTACTTAATAGGGTAATGTCTCACTGCCTGTGATCCGTGTTCAAATCGTACACGGCATTATTGTGTATCTATGAACATTTAAGACTAAACTTAAGACTCGTCTGTTTTCTGTCTCTTCCCACAGTTGATTGCAAAGTGACTGTGCTACTACAGGCATTTTTCACTTTAAATTTTGTCACTGACTATATATCCGGCAGCCGGATTAATAGCTGTGGGCTTATTGATACGGCGGCCGAATCTCTAGCCAACCCAATGAGAAACGGCTATTTATCCGGAGGAAGAATTTTCCAAATTGTGCCAGTTAACGCTCGTGCCCGTGAATTGGGAAATATAGTAGCCTACGGACCACGTAGGACCAGATATTTATCTGACTGCCAATATGGCAGTCGAAAAAATATCCTGTGCCTTAAATTTAGCTGTATTGCATTACTGTATAGCTGCGTTTCACTACATTGAAACTGGTATATGTTTGTAAAATGAGTTTGTTCTTTATTTCATGTAAACTTGACAAAATGGTCGAAAATTTATTTTAATAGATCATACTTTGCAAAGTACACGAAACACGACGTTCAATTGAAAGTTTCATGATATAGAATATTTCGTATCACAATACATGCACATTATTTACACAACGCAATATGGATTTTTTCCGCAGTGGATATTTTAAACACTGTCAGTTCTTCAAAGTTGAAATCAAAGCAACTGTTAACAACTGGAGATGACATATAAACAGTGCACCACAGCAATTTTCGTTACACTATGTCACACGAGAAAACATGGTTGCTACGTCTGCAGTGCTAGAATGGGTTAACTCCATAAATGCATTCAAAAGTGACCAACAGTCCCCGGAACTGCCGCCATTAAGGCTTCGGACTGCAACCAACCGGAAAGTTAGCGATCCTGGACCGCTAAGGTTTCACGCTGCCGCCACCGATAAGCTAGCTGTCTTAGCGGTTTAACAAAAAAATAAATCAAAGAATTTGTTGTGCTCACACTGCTGCAAGCAGAGTGCCAGCGTGAGTGCACGTGTCCTCGCCAGTCGTCATCATGGTCGTCACAGTAGTGAACATGACTGAGGAGCATTAAATTGACGATCACTGGCTGGAGTTTGTGTTTGGAGTTTGTGTTTGTACCTTGCACGGTGTTTCGTGGTTACACGTTATGTACTTTTTTACATAATGACATGGTTGTAGGCCTAGTGGCCTACTGCGCTCATCTCTACAGTGTAATATATGAGTTACTAATGTGACTCCATGGAAAAACGGTAATTTATCGTATGTCGTTATGAATCATGTAAAGGTTTTTGCTTTTGGATCTCAAAAATTACTACAATGCAGCAACCAAAGACGCCGCGAGCCACAGCGAGGCCGGGGAAAACATTCTCGCTGGGCCAAACTGGGGAATTTTTTTTTTAGAATTTTGCTTTTCAAAATGGCGGATTCTGGTGTACTTAAAATTTTCGAGCGACGGCGGGGTGCCCAAACTTCGCGGGGGCTGGGATAACTTCCCCCCCTCTCGATGGGCCTGCCAGTGACAGACGTTTTAGCATTTTGGACCGCTAAGCCGCCGCTAAGGCTTAGCGGTCCAGACCAACGCTAGCTTAACGGCTTAGCCACTAAGCCAGCCGCTAAGGCTTTAAACCAGCCGTTAAGGCCTTAGCTTAGCAGTTCCGGGGAATAGTGACCAAACGAATGAAAGCATAGGTTACATGACCAACGGCAACCATAGAATGGTAGAATGAGTGTCAAACGACTATTTGGAGTGCAAAAGTTCATTTAAAACTCACTTATCCCACGCCAGACTGCAATTTAACATACATGTACAGTTAACTTAACCAATCACACAAAAATGTCACATCCACAAATGTCATCCAAAAACAATATCACCAGTGCACGCCATTTCCATACAAAATGATATTCTGAATAATGTACAATTTTTCCTCTTTTTTCCTCAGCATACCTGAGGTTTTGCATCATCAAATTCAAGCCAACTGCTGATTACAGGCAATGAATTTTTCATCAAGCAATCTCTCAGGAACTACAACACACCTGAAGCTGAAACTCTGTAAATAGGCAGAGTATGTTGGGTCTGCCTGTTTTTTTGCCATCGGACGCAGCAGGGCTAAGACAAAAATAATGAAAGCATCTTGCTGACATCTAGCTTTTCCTTGCACTTTATCCTTTGAGAACTTATATTTTTGCAGGCTGGAAGCCCTTTGTGTCAGCCAACAATGTAGAAAATAAATCAATTATATTAATAAATAAATTATATTAATAAATTACATCAAATTATTATAAATAAATTATAAAATAAGTGTACAATGTGATGTTCCAACAATTTCCAAAATTTCACTCTGTGGACCAAGCAAAAGAAAACTCACAGCCAGCACTCAACTGTACTAGCAATCACAAAACTGTTTCATACACTTCCGAACAATAACAGTGATGACGCACAAACTTGAGGACCAGCTGAGGACCAATAAGGGTGATTTGGAAGCTGCTGCGGACCAAATGAATGCTTCTATCAACAGAATAACATACTCAGAAACCAAGCTTCAAAATTCTGCGGGAAAGACGCACATACGCGACCCCAAGAAGCAACACGAATGCATTATTTTCACGTGACGAAAGCAGAAACCAAGCTTTTTCATTTTTTCTCTCTACATCACAGGCTGAATGACAACCGTCTGTGGGCCGGACGTGGCCCATAGGTCTGAGTTCGTGCACCACTTAATTACATGCACACTGCATAACGTTTTACTACTCAGCATCACAATGAACAACCTAACCACGCATCTGAACCAAGTACTATCACATGACATCATATGAGACAGAATGTAACAATTCAGTGCGAGCTCACGGCTGTTGTCCGTGGGCTGCTGTACTGTACTCTGCCGGCAGCAGACCGGAGACTTGATGTATACGTCCACTCTGCCGCAGCCACTCCTGCCGACACCAATCGACAAACCCAGTCACCAACAAAAATAAACTAAAAACACAATAGCAATCATTCGCTGTTCGTTTAACGTTGAGAAAATACGGGCTAGGCCTTAAGGAGCCAGAAAAACCACGATAAAAATTAGAACTGTTAAAATGGCATCGTCTTTTTCGCCTGTGAGCTGTGGTATGAAAATATATTTTGACAACATTAAGAAATGCAGTATGACAGTCATATTTTTAACATTAATATTCGCGAGGTAACAAAAACTTCTCGGATAAGGTTTGAGATCTCTGATCTCTTCTAATTCATGACAAATAGATACAACAGAAATGCAGAAATTTTAGTACAAAAACGACCAGCACAGAAATGATTTACTAAAACTGACCTGGATACAAGGTGTACACCAGTGGTACCATGGCAAGGTTGTTGCAGAGGGCAAATGCCTCCATCCTGAATTGTAGCCTGTTGGGAGAATTTTCTTACTGTTAGTAAATTCTCTTACAAAAAGTACACAACTTTGAGCTCAAATTCTCTCATATTATAGAAATTTAGGAAAAACGAAAATTTTAAACATCCATCCAACACTGTCGAAAATATGAGTCTGTCTGCTGGAAAATTACAACGTCCTGTCCCTCCTATTTTCTTAAAGCAAAATGCTGTTCGTGTACGTGGTAGAGATGTGCAATCTAGTGGCATTCTCTCACTACTGAATCAATAAAAATTGACCTACTTAACTTAATAACTCTTAAAAAAAGTTTCTGTGACACTGCTGAACATGCTAAAACAGTGACCATGTTTACCTGAAATCTGGCTTCAACAACTGCACCAAACGTTCGTCGTTGTTCCTTTGTCAAGCCGGCTTCAGCCACAAATTGCTGCCACGACTCAATCGACTTGTAACGCTGTGATAAGGCTTTCTGATAGCGCGACGGCAAACCACCGGGTACTGCCTGCAACGTACAGCCAGCCAGCAGATGTAATATTTCCCCAATGTGCAAACATACAGCGTTCACGGTTTCACACATTAATCACTCGGTTTTTCAGAATTATTCCAGGTTAGGATTTCTTTTCCAAAGTCGACTACCGAGGAACTTCTGCTTGCTACCAGTCCTAGTGGCAAGCTTTTATAGAACGAAGAAAGCAGTCGCATAAAAGCATTACTCATTACGTCAGAATTAACAGCTAGCTGTCGTTAAACTTTAACCATTTCTACCATACACACTGCTTCTTTAACACAGAAATCCCACATTCACTGCTATTTAACAGTAACGATGTCCTGCAACATTACATAAATTAAAAACATACGTGCATCTGTGTCATACAGAACGATTGGTAAACAGATCTGAGATGCACAGGCAATAGATGTAACAGGCAACAAAAGACCAGCACTTCATACCTCCGTATCACCCGACATCTCAAAAGGTATCGCAAACTCAAAGAAGTCGGCTGGTTTCATAATCTCCCAGACATCGTCGTCAAGATGCTCCGCCCCTGTACCAAACACAGGCACAGATCATTTAATAGCTTCCATTCAATGCACCAATGAAACTGTAAACAGTCTGACAGTGCAGTGAAACCATACTCTGAGCAAAAACAAAAAAAAAACAATAAACATGCAACTTAACTAGTAGAAATACTCACGATACAACTATTAACATGATATGCTGTACAGAAGTAAATTATTAAATGTAAAACAAACACTACCAATAAACAGTCACGAAAATTTGTGCCCTGCTAATCAATTAAGAACCAGTAGGTTTACACAGACGTAGCAGATAAGCAGGAGATACAGACGAAACATCATCAACACTTGACACAATATTGCAATATTCATGATGACTGACATACCGATGTAGAATGGTTGATCCCAGCTGTTTGGCGTTGGTTGGAGTCCAACCTGCCTCATGTGCAGCTCAAGCCGAGGATAATGTGTGTGATATGGAGCAAAGAACAGAGAGTCGTTGCCACTGTAGACGAGTGTACGGTTTGGAGTCATCACGTGAAGATGACACGACCGGCTACCTCTGTGAAAATGAACATATCACATAAAATATCACATATACGTTGTTTCCTTACTTATTTGCAGCAATCAAATGTCAGGGAAATCACAAGAAGGTGAGAAAGCTGACAAAAAGTTGGTGAACTGGCAGACAAATAAAATCATCCCAATCATGCTAGTTTCACATCGGGAACAATGCCTGATATGCAGCAGCACAAAATGACACTTTTGTAGTTGGTACATTGCATCTGACTAGCACTGCATTATCATAAAGCTATCACTGCTGTATTTCAATCAATAATCAAAAATCCAAAAGAAAGAAAGATCTTAGATCCAGATGTTGCAAATAATAAATCAACGGCACATTTCGTTAGCGTAATCTTAAGATGCACGGCAAAATCACAATGGCAACACTGGGAACAGTGATGCATACAGTCAGGCAAAAGTCAGATCTGCTTACCTACCAACCTAGGGACATCAATCACGATATTTTGTTATACATCAATGCAAAATAACTGCAAAAAATTGGTCCAAATTGTGTCATGTGACATTAACAAATATGCACTGTTGCCTGCTCAATGTTGCCCACTCAACATTGCCAGCTTGAAAAATTTTTCTTTAAATGATTTTTAAATATTTTGTTTTAGTTTTGAGGTATAACAAAACAAATTGTGTGTGTCTGACAACAAGCGTGTCGATCATCATTGAAAATTTTTCCCCCTCAGTTCGTAAAATGTTGCTCTCAATCTTCAACCTCGAGCAACATTTCACAAACTTCGGGTCAAAAATTTTCAGTGATGACCTCGACGCCAGTCACTATTTGTATAATGACACTTATAACAAAAATTTACAGTGCGGTGATACGTCGACCGACTGCAATGACCGTTGTTCCCACGCAGCGTATGACGTCGATCGACAGTTCAACTGGACCAAGCACTATCAGCGAGTTTGTACATTTCTCTATGCTTACAGCCCTACACATACAAAAAGCCGCTACATGCAGGCTTCAAGAACATCACAGCAGACAGAAAGCTGGATTACTCATAAAATACAGCATGAAAAGCAAAAAGCAATAAAAGACTTTAAAAAAACTCATAGGTTAAAATAATAACTTAGTAAGTTATGTAAATTCAGAGAACAACTTTTAATTGAAAAATTGTTAATATTACGGCAACCACTGCTGCCTTTTTCAAAACAACTGTCCACCAGGTGTCACTGCGGCGGACAGTAAGTAATCATAAATGTGTGGAAGTTGTTAAGACCCCGGGCCCTCATCTCGGTTCATCGACTTGTGTTGTTCGCTTCCCTGATCCATCGGTCCATCCTGTTGCTTTCTCTGTCGATCACCTTGGCGCGGTCCCAGTCTGTGATGTGGTTGAGAGAGATAGCGTGGTCTCTGACTGCCGACTTGTTTTGCTCTGTTGCAGCGAATTTACTGGTGCTTTGGACGTAAGCCCTCACATTACATTGTGCAACTTCTTGTCGATGTTCCTGTAGCCATACTCCAAAAGCTCTACCTGTTTCCTATGATTACTACCTACCTTACCCATGATTACTTACTGTCCGCTGCAGCGACACCTGGCAAACAGTCGTTCCAAAAAAAGCAGCAGCGGTTGCCAAAACGTCAACAATTAAGGGTTGTTCTTGATAAATTTATGCAACTTAGCAATGAAAGACTGTTTTACTTAGCTAAAAATTAACTAATTAATTAACCAATTTAATTAACTGAAGCTGACATAGCAAAACATGACAGCATACTCACCGAAGTGGAGACAGTAGATAAATGCAAGCACTGTGACATCGATGAATTTTCACTATTGAGCCTTCCAATGTCGCTGAAGACTACGAAGATAAAAACACAAAAAAAACACAGCAAACACAAAAATAGGTGCAAATTCTGTAAGAACAAATCGTCAACTACTAGGTCAAAAATAGCATGAAAACTGACAAGCTAATACTAATAATTCTCTGCATTACTGTATAATATAAAACACTGCAAAAAATCATGATGATGAGTAGCCAGCTTAAACAAAAAAATTGAAAAGCCTCACAACCGTAGCGCAAGAAAGAAACATCCTGAAAGCAAAGACTCTGTGAACGGCTAAAAACAATTAATACAATATAATTACTAAACATTTAAATTCTGAAGTGTAAAAATTATAACTCGAATTAAATAACTACTGCATGTTTAAAGTGTAATGAGTCAGAAGTCAAATAAGTTCAGAATCGATGGCACAACGGTCCAGCTAAGTAACGTAACGTACCCGGGCAATGGTCTGCCGTGTAACTTGTGACATGACGATCATCTTGTTTCTGTTAACAAAAGTCAATCAATACAACAAGTTCATACTGGAACTATCAGTCAAATTTTAACACTATGAAGAAGACATGGTCAAACTGTGTCACAGGAGATACGGAATTTAAAACCTGTGGCCCGTCCCATAAATACACTGAAAATAAGTATCAATGAAAACCAAGAATCGATGGAAATTGGTTAACCCAATTTCAGTGACAAAATAACAGTTAAAACAATGTGTGCATGTCAAACTGTAATAGAGACAATGCTCTCAAGCACCATCTAAACATTTACAATTTCACATCATAGAAATATGTTCTATAAAATGAGTTACCTGCCCCATTTCCATGTTATACCAACGATGCACAATGCTTGCTAGTTAACATTAACATTTTAATAACAAGGCACATTGCAGAATTACACATGAATCTTGACAAAAAATCAAAAAGATAAAAAAAAGATAAAAGCACTGGGCTGAAAAAACCGTTAAAAACCTGACTGAGAAAATTGTAGAATACAAGTAAAAGAAAAATCATACCCACGAATGTTGTCTTTTGGGACCATGTGGGCATTTGTGGCTATGCGACCCGGCTTTCGCTCAAGATCTGAAGTACCAGACGTGTACTGCCAGTAAAGTTGTCGGCCGTTAGCGACGCAGCACGTGACACCAAACGGGTTGGTTTTCAACCGAGACCGCAACCACGTCTGAAAACTGCGCAAATCAAAGTTTCTCTGTGCCTGCAATGCAAATACACACAGACACATCTATATCAATCAATCTATCAACCAATCAATGCTACATTATACACTGTGTCCCATAATTAGCGGCCCCCTGCTTCAAACATGCCTAATTCAGTTTGTAGTTCACCTCACTATGTTAACACCACTTACAATCACACCCATTATGACGTACAAAGCTCACTGTGTGTGCTCAGTGTAACGTCATTATGACGTCAGAGTTTGTTTACATTAGGGTTGCATTCAATGCATTATTACTGACAAAAGGATCAAGCAGCAGCGCACCCGGCGTCTGCCTTGGACTAAGAGCTTGCGTAGAGGCCAAAGGTGGCCATTTTAAGCTCAACTTCAAAGACAAGTTCAGAATGATTGTCTCAATGACTGTTTCAAATTTTGTAAAAAATATCTGCCAGATATTAACGATTTTACACTAACTTATCTGTAGGGGAGCCGGTAATTTTGGGACACGGTGTACATATATAATAAAACAGACTAACTAAACACACAAACTAACAAAATTGTGGCATCCGTAATATATGAATTATGAGGTTACATCAAACTTTGATGGCTATGCAACCCGTCATTCACACTTTCACTATTTACATAGCAGTAAACTGCACTTTACTTCACACCAAAAATTAAAAAATAACACAAAATAATTATCCACTGAATAAAACCTGCCAATCCTGTAAAAACATCTGGAAACTGATAAAGGCCTTTCTTGCTGCCTACTAATGGTGTGTGAACACAACGAAAGATGCCATAAAGAGCTATGGATGAAATAAACTACATTATCACTTGTTATAGACACAGAAAACACAGCAGATGCACCAGATTGATTGTCATCCCTTAGTTCAAACAGGGTGACCAATCTACAAACACTGTAAAATTCTAAAAAATTTCCTGACTCTTTGCAGCACATCTCAATTCCAATATTGCTGCTATCACAATATCATCCAATTACCCATGCAAAGTAACTGTAAAATAATAAAATACAACAGCAAGAACAGTACAAAATGCACTAACACTAGTTTTCCTCAATTCTTTGAGAGTTGTCAAATTCCCCGACACTTCCAGGATTTCCAAATAAGAAGGCAGCATCACAGTAGGAAGCAACTTGAGCATTATTATAATTAGATATCTTGTTAAAATACGTTTAAATTACGTCTGAGTTGAATCAATACAATAGACCTTAACGTATCCACTTTGTTTCTGCATTGACGGCAGCATGGCAAGTTCACGCACTGGCAAAATAGTCCTGAACAACGCACGACAACATTTTAGCGAGCTTCTAACACAGCTGCAACACTGTAAGTGTAAACAAACACACATGAATAATAAAAACACTGGTTGGTGGTGTGGCATAGCAGTAACGCGTTTTATCTAAACAACAAAGTTACTCTATGTCGGGCCCAGTTAATGCTTGAATGGGTGACTGTCTACGAACAGGTAAATCATCTCGATATGAAGCCAACCAACTAGGTTGACTCAGCCTTCTACCCTCCGTGAGATGGTAAAATGAGCATCAGCTTTCAGGCTGAGTAATAATGACAATGGTGAGTGTAGTACTGTAGCTGCTGCCTACAGGTGGATCTGAGGTTCAGATCGATCGGTCTAGTCCAAAGGTCGGCAGCCACCCGGCGCTTGTGCTGCTCTGGCCAAAATGAACCAGAGACAACTCTCACAGTGGCGGTTTAACACCTGCTATGAGACAGCACTATAAACATTGTCGTGGCTATTATTATATTAGCTAAAAATCATCTTATTATTTGCTCGTGAGCTGCAAGCTGTAAGTGGCCCTTACTTTCAGGCAGCATGTCTATTGTCTGTGGCTGCATCTGCTGTCCATCCATCTGCAGACTATCAACAGCACCTGCATGCAGCATAGCTGTCAGTAAAAGCCATCAAAGTCGGCTATCACCTAAGCTGTCAGCTTGCAAGCTGGCTCGCCTACCGGCTTGCATTAGTTTCTACCAGCAGCCAGAATGGCTTGCTATGCAACCACCTGGTTTTGCTATAAGCCAGGCATCCATACGTCTGTTTGTCCCTGTGGCTGTCACACTGTTGTAATGTGTCAAAATGACCTAAGCTAGGATCAACAAAAAGACAAAAAGCAAGAAAACTCACCTGTTGCCATCAGAAGAGCCAACAATTAGAAACTGAAGAGCTTCAACAGCATCGAGTGACAGACTGACATCCCGCGAATGACGAGCTTCTCTCGATGAACTGTGAGATTCTGCACACATGCAAGGCATCAGTGCAAACAAAAAGCCCAGCTGTCGCTAAGGTGGGGCCGACCATACTGGTTGTCACTGACCTAAAGATCATCCAAGATCGATGATTATTATGTCATCTGAAAGGGCGTATGCCACTTCCTATTACTGATCAATAGCAACCTAGGTCCAGTCTTGCACCGATTAGCCACAGTACATATGTAACAGACAGACAAACGGGATGGACAAACGACAACCACGATAAAGAGCCAACCTTAAGGCTTACAGCTTAGTGGTCAGCCCAAAATCCTTACAAACAAGTTAAAAGCTTAAAGATGTAGACACCTCTTCATGATAACATCCCACAGCTATGCAGGGTAAAAAGGAAATGAATTCAGCTTTTTCTCACTCATGATATCTAGGGCCCACAGTTTTCCGTGGCAAATTTTGCCATATTCCACAGGCCAGATTGCAAAATTCCGTGGCTCACCGCGGCAGAATTGTCCAAATTCTGCAGCTTACCGCGTATATAAAATGTGTATAAAATAAGCTCTATTCTGTTAAAAAACTTCACTTTTAGAGGCTGGCATTATGCTCAGTTATGCTAGCAAACATACAAAAAAATTATCAATCTTTTTCTTTTCAAAAGTACAATTTGTGAATTAATTGCATTGTATTTATTTACGATTGTGCCATGTTACGATGACAATTATTAGCAGGGATGCAGTTTTAGGCAGTTTAGATTGATTTTTCTCCATGATATAGTAAGTCTAATTACGCTATCAAGCAGATGATCGTACTAATCATCGGTCGTTTCTAAACTTCTGCGAAATTCCCTGAAATTCCATGGCAATATTGAAATTCCACGGAAAAGGGAAAATTCTACAGCTCAGCTCGAAATTCTGCGGCCTGCGAAAAACTGTGCACCCTAATAATATCTTCTTTCCCACTGCTATTAATTTCCTTTCTGCAGTTACCATCCTATAACAGGAGACTGCCCCAATATCATAACTCACACAATAGTTCTACCTGTCCATTGATTTGAAGCTTATTGTATGGTTCTGCTTACAGCTCACATAGACGACCTTAGTCTTTTCACATTACTTTTCATGACACAAAAGCTGAGCCACTCTGTTCACATAATCCATGAACTACTACAAATCTTTCTCAGTCCATGACACTAGTACCAGCAAAGACAATATATAATAATATCATATATCATATTACAGATAATAAAAAAGATACCTGTTTCTGCGAGCAAGTCAAGAATTACATCTAAATTGCTGAGTACAAATGTCATATGTTCATTTTCGTCCAGTCCCTACAACAATGCCATAGTACTGATAACTGTTTTTATTACATCCAGTTGATAGTTACGACTTCCAGACTAGACAAAAACCTTCTCACCTCTTTTTCCCGTCTACTCTTTCTCTCTCGCACTCCCTTCCATTGGCTCATTCATATAAAACCCTCTTTAAGGTATCATACTGGGTAAAACGTTTACCAAAGCACAGATGCAATTATGCCACTTATGACTCAAATAATCCTAGCAAGAATTATACCCAGCTCACCCAAGTTATAGTGTGCCATATATTTCAAACATATGTTCAAAAATATAAACACAAAAAACAGCAGATATTACCTTCCCAGCTGCTGAGCTTGACCTACTTTCCAGCTCTGGGGACCTAGTTCTTGATGGCCATGTGTGTTATTAAGGCTTACAATCAATACAAAATGCAAACAAAAAATTCCACATACAAATATATAAACTAATGAATACATTTTTCTAGCAAACAGAAAAATATATTTTTCTACATTAAAAATGAGCACTTAGTTTCAACTTCATTTCCACTGAAAATGCATAATGAAGTAAAAATTGGGAAACTAAGTCAGCAGACTTGACCTCTAACAAATATGTTACTGGTTACTGTTTGTGCGCAAAACAACTGAGCAGAGTGGACATTGGACAGACAGATTCAGGCAATTACATCATTTCCATCAAAAGCTTTACACGATCCATATGCCAAAACAGTAGCATCAGACCAATAAAACAAACCAAAATTTATTAGCATCACAACAAATAATAAATAAAATACTAGTAACAAGATTGACTATATATAAGAACAAAGAGGATATTCATCGCTGCCAGAGACGAGAGATGCTCGGAGTGAGATTTTCTGTATGTGTTGAACATACAGAAACAAAACGAACTGTAATGTTGGTACCAACAGCTGACCGACTAATGCATCCACTGCAAATGCCAACATACAGACAGCATGTACATTGATGGGTGCACAAAATTTCTGTGGCACGGACAACACAACATGGTCCCTGACAACCAAACCAATGCAAAATGCTAAATCACTAATAATAAAAAAACAGTAGAGTGCAGGCGCACAAATATTCATTCAAGTGCACACGATGTGTTCCAACTTACAATAGACAGAAAGGCTGGCGACACTTGCAACTGCCCATATAACAAAACACCACTACACAGAAGCTAAATGATTATATTATAATGCCTGTAAGTAATTTACCGGAGAACTAGCAATAGATAATCACACACATAAGATGACAAACTGTTAAGTAGCTTAACATCCATGTCATCAATTGATCACATGAAAATACTTGACCCAATGATCATTGATTTCTTGACTTTGTTTTGTTAATTTTTGTAAAGTCAACTATTCAAAAATTTAAATCATTACCAGCTATGCATAATATCTACCTTGTGCTTTCCTGTCAAATTCTAACCGCTGCTCAGCATTTGTTCCATTTACAAGGTTGAATGTCACAAAATAGCTGCAACCATAAATTACAGAATAATACGTAAACAACGGTGCTATACTATACTGCACACAACTTTCTGCTGACTCGTATGTTTACACACCTATGAATATACAATAGGCAATAATAGTTTGTTGATGTTGCAAAAAAAATTCTCTGACATACAACAAAAATATGCTCTATAGGGTTCTAGCCTAACTAGAAGTAACACCAGCCAGTAAAACTAACATTAAAATGGATTAAAGTTATTTTACACCAAACAGTATTGCTGTGATGATGTTAGTCCAAGACAAGAAGAGTAGGTTATACAGTGCCAGCAATGGTAACGTATATACAGACAAAATACCAATTGAACAACTCACGTCCATGCCATGTCTTCAGATATCTGAAGTTTATTGCATGCTATGTGCTTCCACACAGAATAGCTGAAAAATACACACAATTCAACAGCATTGTAAATAACATTTAAAGATGCTAGACTAGCACAGCAAAAAGCTCACCAAAATACTTTCAAAATTCTACTTTTATATAGATGAAGTGTAAGCCAAGTAAGACAATTGCTAAAGCAATTTATGCCAAAGCTCAACAGTCGAACACTACATGTGCGATGATGCTGAGATTTATAAGCTAAATTCTCAAATATAACATACACAGTATGTCACAGCAGCAGAAATGTACCATATGTCTTACAAAAAAATATTTCTGAGAAATACAAACCTTAAATTTGGATAATCAGATTTCCCTTTAAGCTTTGCATAGCTGACAATCTTCTTTATATTCTGAATGCATAAATGCAAACACTTGTAATAAAAATCTTCATCATTTTACTGCAGTGTCTAGTTCAAAGTAGACTGCAGTAAAAAATAAAACATTTCACGTATTCAATTTCGTTACAGATGTGTCAGTATTGGCCCGCTATTCCAAAGATCCACTATTCGGAAAGTGCTTTGTGTAGATATGCGCCACAGTGCTAGAATCAGGGTTAGGTTTAGGGTTGATGGGAATAGTGGACCTTCGGAATAGTGGACCCAAATCAATGTGTGTGTGAGAGAGAAATTAGTACTTAATATGGCAACTTGACTGCAACTGCTACAACAAAATGTAAATTAATGTTATGAACCATATAAACAGACCCCATAACCTGCAGCATCCCGTAAGACAATGTTCATAATTTTACTAATTATACACAGCAAAATGCTACAACACCAAATAAGATTGAAACTCTCCAATCGATGCATCCTCTCCCATGAATACTTCACACTATACTTCAAGACAGAAGTACTCTACTAAATTGGTGACAAACAGTCAATCCTCCTTCCCCTTCCATAAAGTGCACACCTGCCATACACAACATTACTCAACTCAGAGGATTTAGGTATTCGGTAATAAGCAGATCTGCGGATGTGCGAATGTGGCAATGAGTAAAAAGCGAACTAAAAATCTGCGGATGCTGAGTGCGGATGTGTGGATAAAATACGGATCTGCGGATAACAGTTGTCACGTACATTACCAGTCATGAAAGTTGTTCAGTTTTTTGCAATCACTCCAGTAGTTATATCAGATAACGTTTCGACGATGACATACACTCACATCACGTGGCGACAAACGACAATGGATGACAACAACGATGACTACTAAGTGCAGCAAAACGTTACTACTGTAAACCCAGATTTGCCAACTTATTTATTTTGCCAACTTACGACTTTAACTCAAACGATATACGGTAATTTAAATAACGTGTCAGTCACAAAGCATGGCGCCCAAATGGCGGCGCCCAAATTAATACACCGCTTATTGGTCCAGAGTGTGGCTGAGTACAATAAGTAAAAGGCAGATGTCCTCCCCATCAATATCCGTCTTTTATCCGTTGCCACATCCGCAGATCCGCATTTTACCAACGTTCGAAGATTTGTGCATTATTGGAAAAGAAGAAGTGACTCAACTTTGTTTAGTCTGCGTCTGCTCTGATACCCGGACATCTACACACTCTGCAGTGCCGTGGGCAGGCGTCTTCAGCTCGACCAAGTTTGACCTGTATTCTGAAAAAAGCACGATGCAAAAAGAGTAACTTACGTTGACAGTCAGACGTGGAGACGGAGGGGATGACAGCGAACCAATCGCGAAAGGTTCCGACTTCAACCACAAACTGACCGTCTGGTTCATGATTGGGTTCACAGCAGACATCATCGGTCTGTGCTATATAGATATCAATTCAAACTGACATATTAAAAGTTAAACGCGAAATTAAAAACAATAGCAACTCCTTTACGATGTTTTGTTTACCTTAGTACGATGTGTCAACTAAACACCATCCACGGAAAATATAATTCATTTCGGTCTATTTTCCGATGGTCCTTACAACGAGGCTTCGACTGAGTGACCTCATCAGTCGTACTCGTGGTCATGAATTCTCAATTATTGATACAATTCCGTGAGCATCAATGTTCAATTACAATTATGGACTATGTGGTTATTTTTTTCCAAAACCGCCCGTCGTTTACTCAACCATCATCCATGCAAAATTTTAGAGTCATCATTATCATCAGTGGTACTGGACGCAGGACATAATAATGTGTGAAAATTACCGATCTTTTCGTGACGCACTAGTTTAAGCCTGATTTTCTGACTTATTATGTTAACACGATCTCATTTCAGTTATCTGTCTCACAAACTTATTTATGCACAAACCAGTCACTTACCCACCTCGCCACACTGAGGCCTTGGTGTAACTTCAACTAACTTGTAAAACACAAAAATAAAGAAAATGTTCATTTTACACCTACGTTTCATGTAAAATAACACTGAACATTTGCTGAGTAACCACTCCCCTAGGAGCCCTGCATAAAATTAATAAATTAAAAACATCAATAATATTTTGCAAATGTGCTGTCATAAGACTAACATGTTCACGGATGATCTAGATATCGTCATAAAAAAATGAATCATAAACAATAATTATGAAATACATATGAAGATAGTTATTGCACGTGACCATGGCTTTACCAAATATCACCACTAAAACAGTTTCAGATAACTACTCTCCCTTATAAATTACTAGTCAGTTTGACAAATTTCTATCTTCAGCAACTTTTTTGTTTCCCCTTTCTTGTAAGTTATTTTTTTATTCCAGAGAGCATTAAACTCAAATAACTAAAAATAAAAAACGAAAATTGCCATTACAGAAGTGTTGCTTGGATTATCAATCACGCTCAGTTATCATTTCACTCTGCTTACATTTTTTGAGTTTTGGATTTGGTGTGCTGCAACTAATTTACATCATACTCTACGAACGCATAGCGAAATTTTTAATGCAATGGTCTTATTCAAAACCGATGACGAGATAAGACTAACAAGTAATCTGAGCAAAGCTCAAACGCGACGCGCGATAGCAGCAGTCCTGCAACTTTGGCAATCGTTGTAGGCCTACAGCAGTAAGATATTAATACATCTTAAAAGAGTACTTAAATCTGAAACCTCCGTACGGAACTCCTTGAATTTAAGAGATCGAAACTTCGATTCTTACAAATGTACGTTCAATGCTAAAAATGTCATACGAAAATTGTCCAGGTCCATCACCAGCCATTTCGGCGCAATTCACTTTTAAATGTGTCCCAGCCAGAAATCGCAAAAAAATTACTAAAAACCCCCTATTTTGGTGGTTCGAGGTCATTCAAGGTCATCGACGTCGACACCAATAAAACGCTCGTCACTATTGCTTGTTATGACAAACAGCACATACGTGCCTATCTGCAACCGTTTTCATGCTACACGAAAAAATTGAGGTAAAATAATCACTTTTTAGGGGAGGGAGGTAGCCGTCTTTGATGCCCACCTGCGCCGGCCTCCTTGAACATAGGGGGTCGTGACTTAAACTGCAAAAAATCTACGTTTAATGCTGAAAATTTCATACACAGGTTGTTTTGGTCTATCTCCAGCCATTTTGTCGCAATTCAGTGTTGAAATGTGCGCTGCATCCAAAAATTGTAAAAAATTCACTAAAAACCCATTTTTTGGAGGTTTAAAATCGTTCAAGGTCATTGATGTTGATAGATCTAAAATGCCTGTCACCAGCGCTTGTTATGATATAGCAGCATGTTTGTACCTATCTGCAACAGTTTTCACACTATACGAGCCAATAATGGCAAAATAACGTCTTTTTAAAAGGGTACCCCTCTTCGACGCCCTCGTTCGAGAACCCCCCTCACCCAGGGACACGAAATTTTGTCACGAAATACTAGAGACCTTGAGGCAGCCCATGGTGAAGATTTCGTGATCCTAGCTTGCACCGTTTTGACACAATACAGTAGTGTGACAGACCGACCGACGGACGCCCAGGCCAAGGCTAAGATGCACGAAGCATTCTGCTACCGCACATAAAAATTAAAAACAATTTAATTCAAATGAGGACTTACATTACTGACAAATTAACAGTGACACAGCTTCAAAGATAACAATTTTCTGAAAACTTGTCAACGATCACAAAACTGGGCATTCACATGTTTCATGCTCAAAATGAATCATCAGTTTACCTTGCAATCAAAAACACTGACACGATCGCTAATTAAAACGCATCAAGCAAGCATCAGTTTCAAATCAAAACGACTGAACAACTGTCAATCGATAACAAGGGAATAGGCAGAAAAACGTTTGGGGGCTTAAAGGTTTGGAGCCCCTACGCAAGTGAGTGAGTAGGGTTTAATGTCCCACCCCAGGAAAATGCACAGACACACAGTAATAGAACAGTAAGTTTAACCTTTACAGAAAAAACCTAATATGAAACATAAAACACAGAAACGACCTAAACCTAAAATTTTAAGAACTTGCCATTATAACTGTGCATATGCAACAGTAATGGCAGTTCTAATAAACTTCACTGTTATCCTCCAGACAGTCATCAATCTCATAATGTTGTCTATGGAGAACAGGGGAGCAGCCCCTGCCAAAAACTGAGGCCAAAAATGCCATAAAAGGCCAAAAACGAGGGCGGGGTTTTTCACAGCCAAGAAAAATGCATTTAATGAGTGTGAAAATCATGTAGTTTCACTACAGACAAATACACATTTAGAACCAGGGCTGTAGCAATGGAAATTATGTTCCACATAGGACCCAAGGGGTCCATGATTCCCAGATCATGGTAACCCTTTTGGTAAGATCTTCAGCCCCTATCACAGCGCCATCTATACCACTAATTGGCGACTACCAGCTGTAAGATGTCATATGTACACGTAGTCTCAAACAGACAAACTAAACCTGGGAATGAAAACCGTATGACAACCATTCTTCTCCACCTTACTCACCCATCCTACACCTATATTTCCCTCGCCCGAATCAGTTCCACAAAAGCCAGCTACATGATCATCTGGGAATCACTATAAGGTCCCAGTGGGGACCGGGGCAGGCCACCAACACATTTTTGTGTACATTACACTAAAAATTGTGAAAGATTAAAAAAAAATTCTGACAAATGCTGAAAGTAAAGTAGAATCATACGTTAGTTGACAAGAAATAAAAATTTAGTGAAATAATGTTTTACTGGGCGGTAATTGGGGTAAAGGGCAAGTTAACTGGAAATGAATGAAACTGATATGAGGTGGGCGAGACTCGACATAACTGCCTGAATATCATTTGCTATCAACGCTACTGCTTAACATACACTGCACACCTGGCATGAGCACAGCAAATGCATGCTTTGATTATCACTAATAACTAGAGCTGTCGGAGCGTTAATTTTTTAACACATTAATTAACGCACCCAGGCCCATCAAGAGGGAGAGTAGGGAGTAAGTTACCCCAAGCGCCACGACATTTGGGGGGCCCCACCTATAGAATATAGAAAGTTAGAAACACATTTTAAAACGTATAATTAACAATAACTGACGTCACAGCTAGCATAAAAATCTATTAGAATGTTGTCGAAATAATTATTAATTTTATTTATAGTAGTGAAAGAACGGCAATTACAGTTTAGTTACTTGAATTCATTTAACTGTCAAATAACCACAGTTCAACGAAATATTGGAACTTTTGCTTCACAGAATTAAGTAAATTAACATAAATTTATGTATGTGTGTTAATTTTTTCAATGTGCGTTGATTTTTTTAACATGCATTAATTTATTAATGCATTAATTAATGCGTTAATTTGACAGCTCTACTAATAACATGATACAATACATTTGCTTAATCTTTTATATTTCAATCATGCTTCATCGCTGATGGTGTAGCAACAGGGCAGACATCCAACGTGCAAACACAAGACTTCACGCCACAAATGGAGGCCTGGCCTAAGTCTCAACAGTAACTGCGAAAAAGTAGTACTTCTAGTAGTGATCACATTTACAGTTACTGCTGCTAAAAGAAACGTGAAACAAATTCAAAGCTTTGTTAATGATTATCACAATCAACTTGGCATTTGCTTCAATAGTGCATACATTACAACCAATGAAACTTCAAAAGACAGTTTAAAACACACACCAACCACATACACTAGCATATTACAACACAATGCTACAGCTTGTAGAGTAGCAGACTATCAGGTGACGAAGTGTTGCTAACCTCAGACTTGATTAACATATATGACCAAAATCCAACAAAAACAAAAAAGTGATCTGCTGCAACATTCTGACCAATACCTAAATCATAGTAAACCTACGGACAGCAGGCAATTCGCGCATACCTCAAATTTGGCATCTCCCAATACTTAGTCATAATTACTACTTAACTACAGTTAAAAGGACAATTATTAACTCTGTTATCTCAGCCATACAAATACGCACAGAATATGAATGGCCTGCACAGTATGGCTGTACTGAATGTTCTATTCGTATTCTATTCGACCCGAATAGTAGGCCGAATAGTGTATTCATTTTCGACCAAATAGTAGCGCAAAAAATAGACCGAATACGAATAATAAGCATATGCCGTTGCCACTTGGTGCTTTTGCATATAGCCTCAAAAATAGCTGCTGTCAGCCAGCAGTCTCCACAACACAATACTCACACATGACGCTATGACGCTTTAAGGCTTTCCCTTAGCAGTTTAGTATAGAGCATGTTTCGATAGTGTCAGCAATCTTTGTTGATATCATTCGTTTAACACGAACACATTTAAGATGACTGACTTGGATTTTCACGGCTTGTGTGGTAGCAACAAGCTGTTGTATAAGCGATGTGCCAAGTCAATGGAAAGGCCAAAAATTCGACCCCCACAGCTCCCACATTTTTCAACCAATCTTTCTGAAACTCAAAACCAAGAAAAATATCTGGGATATGACCCCACATGCAAAATTTGGTTGATGTGCGACGACGAGAAGGGGGTCTGCAAAAATGGCGAATTTTAGTTTACTTTTGGTTCTTTTTTCGTACTGTTCGCCTTGCGTCCAGACCACACCATAGGACCAATCACGACCAATAAGGGCTCAAAACGCATGTTTCTGTGCAAGGAAGTGCCTTTTGAAGGTCTCGATGATAAAAAGCAAAGTTTAGGGTCAAAACTCCCCAAAAACATGATTTTTGGGAACATGAATAGGCATTTTAAGCCAAATTTGCGAAAGTTTCAAATCGTGTTATCTCAAAAAGTAGAAACTCAATCAATGTGAAATTTGAATGGCGAGTTTAGGACCACAAACGGGCTTCGTGGGTGGTCTGGCGTTACAAAACAATAATTCAAGATGAAGGCGGCCGCCATCTTGAATTTCGTTTATCGTTCATAGCTCGCTTATTATTGCATACATTTGCACGAAATTTGGCATGTTGACTCAGTTTACAGTCTTACATATGGAAATACCGTAACATTAAACAAAAACTAGAAATTTGGGGCAAAGCCCAACGTGAGTCCGCCCGGCGCCCTAAGTCCGATTGGGGGAATTTAAGGGGGGAAAGAGGGGAAGAGAATTTCCCCGGCATCAAAGTCACGTGGCCCAAACTCAAATGCATTGGCATACGCTGAACGCGCATTGTCGACTTAGGGTAGGTCAACATTAGCACTTATAACTTGGTTCGTGGTGGACAGAATTTCACAATTTTTTTTGTTCAACGCCGAAAGGACCGCTCTCGTCAACGCCGTTTAGATTATGTCGTTATCTTCATCGGTTCCAGAGATATTTGCGCTCAAACTCGAAAGCTGTCGTAAATCGCACCGATTTTTGAACGTTTTTTGTCCTCCCAAATTTTAAGGGGGGTGGTGCCCCCAAAATTTGTACTTGCGTTAACACCCCAACATAGACACGTCAAGTGCCAAAGTTTCGTCGGGCTACACCCCCTAACTCCGAAGTTATAAGCACTAATTTATTCCATTTTAAGCCAATTTTTGACCCCCCTTTGAAAAAAGTTGTAAGGGGGGCCTCCGTCTCCGGTGGGGGGTGTGCTAGTAAGACTTGGTCATTCTCTAGCGCAAGTAAAAATTTGGGGGCGCAGCACCCCCTAGGGGCCGAAATATGGCCTTCCGAATAATTTGATTTTGGTGGGTAAACGTTAGCCGCGTAATCTCTGATGTTAGTGGACTGAAGTTCACAAAATTTTTTTTATTCAACGCGGAATTAACTGTATTTGATAACGCCGTTGACAGCTTGTCGATATCCCTATGCAGTTCAGAGATATTTGCGCTCAAAGTCGAAAGATGTCGTTAAACGTACTAAATTTTGCGCGTTTTTTGCACTCCCAAATTTTAAGGGGGCGGTGCTCCCTAAAAGTTGTACCTGCGTTATCACCTCCCATCTAGCAGCACGTCACGTGGCAAAGTCTAATGAAGCTACTCCCATTGGCTCCAAAGATCCTTCATCTAATACGCTAAATTTTAAGGCAATTTTTGACTCCCCTTTGAAAAAAGTTGTAAAGGGGGCCGCCGTCCCCGATGGGGGGTGCGCTAGTAAGACATGGTCATTGTCTAGCGCGTGTAAAAATTTGGGGGCGCAGCACCCCCTAGGGGCCGAAATATGGTCTTCCGAAACATGCACTTTGGTGGGTACGATTCAACATCAAGATCTCCAAGGTCACCGGACCAAACTTCACCGAACTTGTTTCGCCTAACGCAGGAGGAATCGCGGTAGACGGAATAAAAATCCAATTTTGAATATATTCATCCGTTTCGAAGATATTCGCCGCCGAACTTCGAAGTGGTCCGAAATCGGGCCAAATTTTGCATGTTTTTGGCCCCTGAAATTTTTTTAGGGTGTGCCCCCCAAAATTTTGGACAGGCATTATAAAATTCGGCCTAGTACTGACCACCGTGCAAAATTTCACGCCGGTCGGCCCACGCATCTCGGAGATCTTGCGCTCGGATAAAAAAAAATAAACTAGAAATTTGGGCCAAAGCCCAACGTCAGTCCGCCCAGCGCCCTAAGTCCGATTGGGGGAAATTATGGAGGTAAAGAGGGGGGGCAAAATTTCCCCGGCATCAAAGTCAGGTGGCCCGAACTCAAATGCATTGGCATACGCCGAACGCGCATTGTCGAATTAGGGTAGGTCAACATGAGCGCTTATAACTTTGTTCGTAGTGGACCGAATTTTACCAAATTTTTTTTTGTTCAACGCATAAAAGATTGTGCTCGTCAACGCCGTTTAGATTTTGTCGCTATCTTCATCGCTTCCAGAGATATTTGCGCTCAAATTCGAAAGTTGTCGTAAAACGTACTAAATTTTGGACGTTTTTTGCCCTCCGAAATTTTAAGGGGGCGGTGCCCCCAAATTTCGTACTTGCGTTAACACCCCAACCTAGAAGCGCATCAAGTGCCAAAGTTTCGTCCAGCTACACCCCCTAACTCCGAAGTTATAAGCGCTCCTTCATTGCATTTTAAGCCATTTTTTGACTTTCCTTTGAAAAAAGTTGTAAGGGGGGCCCCCGCCCCCGTTAGGGGTGCGCTAGTGAGACTTGGTGATTCTCTAGCACGTGTAAAAATTTGGGGGCGTAGCAGCCCTAGGGGCCGAAATATGTTCTTCCGAAAAATGCACTTTGGGTGGGTACGATTCAACATCGAGATCTTCAAGGTCACTGGACCAAATTTCACAGGAATTGTTTCGCCTAACGCAGGAGGAATCGAGGTAGATGGAATAAAAATCCGATTTTGAATATATTCATCCGTTTCAGAGATATTCGCCGCCGAACTTCGAAGTGGTCCGAAATCGGGCCAAATTTTGCATGTTTTTGGCCCCTGAAATTTTTTTCGGGTGCGCGCTGCAAAATTTTGGACTGGCATTATAAAATAGGGCCTATTACTGACCATTGTGCAAAATTTCACGCCGGTCGGCCCACGCATCTCGGAGATTTCGCGTGTGGAGAAAAAATAAATAAATAAATAAAAAACATCAGGGGTAAAACTTAAGTCCGCTCCGCAAGCTATCACTTTCGGGGGAACTAAGAAAACATCTGGGCTAAAACATAAGTCCTTCCGAAAACTATCGTTTTCGGGCGGACTGATAAAATCCAAGATGGTGGCCGCTAATTTAGGTTGCGTAAAAAATGTCTCTATCCCAACAGCAAGAAGCATCAACTGCCAGATGGGCTCACATAGTTCTACCTGCCACAGGACACTAGTAAACAACCAAACAAATGCCATGCCTTAAACCCCAGTCAGGCATGCTGGCACTCAACTTACATAAGCCAAGGGTGGTCGGTTGACCCGGACTGTCGGCTATACACTAAGAGGACTTGCACAGATAATCATTGATGCAAGTAGTAACTAGGCTCAGCATACAGCCACTTCATTGACTGACACCAATACATTAACCCAGTGTTTTTCAACCTTTTTGCTGCAGCGGAACCCTACATAAGTGTGACAATCACTCACGGAACCCCATGCAATGATCTACGAGTCCAGTGGCAAAGCAGAATTTTTAAGGTGTCTGGGGACCAATGTCCCCAGCGGAGTCAAGAGGCAAAGAACTTGCGAGAGTCTGGGGAAAAACTCTCAAACGCCGAAGATAAAGGAGCAGGAAAAACACTTGTTTAATTTGACCGTATTATTTAGCAACGTTATTTCACCCGTAACCAAAAACACCTTCCGGGGTGGTCACCAACAGCCCAAAAATTATCATCAATTTTTTTACGTTTTATGCCAACTGACAGCTCAAGGGGTCTGGACCCCTCAGCCAGTTGCGCTGCTAATGGCGGACTAAGCTTTTTTTTATTTTTCAAGCAAAATGTTTCAAGAAAGAAAGTCTTTCAATAAATGGACACACAATTTCTTAACACTGGCACTAATAACTTAGTGTTCAGCATTCAATGGAAATATTCTGACACTGTTAACAACAAGAAAAATATTCAATACTCTATGCATAGGCAGACTGCTAGCGCTAATTTGAAACTAAACATTCGGTGCATAGTACTTCTATGACATGGTCTGAAGTAATTTTGCATGCTAGATTATTTTTATTTTTTTTTATTAACCAGCCGTGGAACCCTTGGCAGATACTTGCGAAATCCCAGGGTTCGGCGAAACCCAGGTTGAAAATCACTGCATTAACCGCTACATCAAATGCGTTTTGCAAAAAAACGTGTGGGTTAAACGGTTTGGTCACAGACAATAATATTTTAAAAGCACTGATAGACAACACCACAAATGCCTGGCAAGCACAGAATCATTCACATATGTACTTTGGACAGGGTTTTAACTCTTATGCCAGTGTTTTTCAACCTTTTTGTTGCCGCTGAACCCTACACAAGTGTGAAGACCACTCACGGAACCCCATGCATTGATCCATGAATCCAGTGACGTATACGAGGATGAAGCTACAGAAGGTTTACGGACTCATTTGAGGGCAGAACCGTCATGAAGACAACAAAACAGACAAAGATGACCAATATAAAATTTGACCGCATTAGTAGGCAGCAGTATGTTACTGTATGTAACCAAACACGACGAGCGAGGCGGTCGTCGGCGGCCGCTTAGCCACGCCAC
>Ga0056128_1001508_pt1 | contig 26120 bp, 17 predicted proteins | sample WorMetLIZISLAND2_FD_71113 | JGI IMG/M metagenome (GOLD analysis project Ga0056128, IMG submission 71113) | Marine gutless worms symbiont microbial communities from Max Planck institute for Marine Microbiology, Germany - Olavius geniculatus... ... | reverse complement strand
TCGAAATCAGTGTGGGGGGTCGGGCGGGAGGAACGTCGTTTCTCAAACGGTGAGAGGCAAGTTGCCGGATTCCATATGGCGGACTTGCCGGATGCTGGGCCGGCGCCGGGGGCGTCGATGTGACGCAGTTGGCTCTCCACGGCACCGATGACGAGCTCCTTGCTGAGCGCCATCCACGACTGTCGGCTGCAGCGTCTGACGTCACGTGTGCGTGTCATTACGTCACAGCGTAGTGGCACCTGCACCATTCATTTGACATTCACAAACAATTTGGCTTTAAAAGATAAAAAAAGTAAAATGCGGTACTTTCAATAGCGCTTCTTACACGAGTCGGACTCAAGACCAGAAGCGCTTTTTATACAATCTTGGAAATGGCAGCTGATTTCCATGAGCTAATGATACCGCAGAGCATTAAGCTTCAGCGTCAGCGAACAACTGGACTAGCGGTTTGCAGAAAGCAAACATAGGCCTACCACCGCCCCAATCAGCCACATTAGGCCTTCACCCCGCTGAGGCTTTGACTTTGACTTATCGATAAGAGCAATAACTAGTGACATTTCTATAATGACGTCACTTTTGCAGTCAACTTTATATTCTACAGTTTTACTTAACTAAAAATCTGAAATGTTATGGCATTATTTTTGTGTATTTTTTTGATAATTATTTTTATTTTTTACACGATATACTTTTAGTTTATCAAGTCGTTAATACTCACTTCTAACAAAAGTACATTACACAAAATTTTGCCTGTGACATTCAACACTACTACAACACTCATCAAGTCGATTTAGATATAGAAGTTAAGTGGATCAACATTAACAGATCATTGACTATGCTCGTGGAGAGATCGTTGTCAGTCAGTTACTATATACAATTTAATTTCGTACATTTTTTTTTATTTTATACACTTTTGACTCCTTACGAGGGGCGTTCAAAAAGTTTTGCAAGTCGATATGTTACACTGAAAACTTTTCAAAATTTGTACGCCAATAAAACGCATGTTTCTCCTAAACACGTATGAACCTAAAGCGAATATGACGTCATTGTAATGTATGACGTCATAGAACGTTAAACAGGAACGATTTGGAGTGCCAGCGCAATCAGCGTAAAATTGGGCTTGTTGTTGCATGACATTTCTTCAGTCTACCTACTGATTTTCCAACACGAGGCTCTGGGACATGTGATTTTATGAGAGCCTTGACAAATACGTCCCTGAATTTCTTATTTGCGGTTAGAAATATTCAATAGCCAAAATCTGTGCCAGCCATGAAAAAACTATACGTACGAGGAAAACAGATACGATTTGGAGTGCTAACACAAGCAGCACAAATAGACGCATGACAATTCTCCTGTCTGCAGCCGGATTTGCGAACGTGAAACCCCGGGATATGTGATTTTGTGGAAGCGCTGACTAATACGTTCATGAATTTCCTATTTGCAATATGAATACGCAGTAGCAGAAATACGCGCTGGCCATTAATAAGAACGTTTCTGTTAATCACGATGTCACGTCAGGATTTGACGTTGTCCATAAAATTTTATTGAAAAGTTAACAGTTAGTAATATATGTCGTCTTTGGGAAGATTAATCAATTTTTACAATGTACAACCTAAGGGGCCCTGATGTGTGGGGGCATGTGGGGGAGCGAACCCCGAAGATCTCTCTATAATCCGGCAGTGCCTGGCACTGCAGCGCAATCCCAAAGTTGAAATTACCCAGCAAGCTGTTCGCGACTCTGGCTTCGTACAATAAGACCACCCTACATACGGCAGAGACTTGACTTACAGTAACAATTATTTGGTCCAAAATTTGAAAAAATTTCTCTGTGGTGTCCACTATTCAAACAATGAATGATTCAAGTCTGCGGTAGAAGCCTGGGTGGAGGGACCGATATAAAACGCCTTATGACGTCATATCCGCTTTAAGCTCCCATGAGTTCCGAGGAAATGTGCGTTTTATTAATGTATAGAATATTGAAAAGGTTTTCAGTTTAACATATCGACTGGCAAAACTTTTTAACGCCCCTCGTAAACAAGTTAACAAGTCAATCAACAGAGTAACTGATGCAGTACTCGCAGTAGACGGTAAATCTATTGGCTCAAACTTTAACTGTGTTTCAGTCGCTTCAAAGCCTGACATGCTAGAGTAGTCGAAGTCAAAGTCAAATGGGGTAAAATTCATTTGACTTTGTATTTTTTTGCGTCAAAATCATTTGGCTTAAGGCTTTGACTTCAAGTCAGATATCACTGACCTGCATGCTATCTCCGCTAGATGTCGTCGCTGCTGCTGGTGGTTTCCTGCGCCGACGAGTGCGTTGCAGCAGGCGGCGCCGGCACGCTGACCGCTGCAGCCTTACGTACTGATGATGGTGATGATGATGATGCAGCTGATGACAACGACGACGCTCGTCGACGCGCTTCTCGTCGTCGTCACGTGATCTAGAGGGGTCACGTGGTCCTTGAACTGCCGCCACGCTGTCGAGTTCTGTCCCTGCCTCGTCCAGGCTTGCACTCGCGTCCTCTACGTCTAATTCTACCGACGACTCTTGATGGTCTTCGTCGCCGCACGCTGACGCTGACACGTCACGCGGCGAAACACTGGAACAACCGGAAGCAGTTAGATCCGGCGGAAGAGTCGTCTCTGTCGGTACGACGGAATCATCTTGGCGGCACGGTGGTGGCGTTTGGCTGCTATTCTCCTCCGCTGCCGCACTGCAGCCGTCTTCCATCGCACTCCCTCCGCCATCTTCCTCCACGAATGCCGCAATCGGTTCCGACGGAGACCGCGGCGGCCGCAAGCTCTCGATTTCCACTTCCGGTCCGAGCTGGTCCTCGACTGACGACTTGCGGTGGAGTCGGGATGGCGGTGCCGCGTTGGATGACGTTGTCACGACACTGACGTCCGGTTGAAAGCTGAGCTGACAGATGCGCTCGACGAGCTGCAGCAGCAGCGCCTTGCTCAGAGTCACCCACTGGCCGCTGCAGCGCCGGCCCGCCATCAGCATGTCGCCTCCACCGTCAGGCGGCGGCGGCGATGACGTCATATCCGCCCGCCGACCGGCCTCCCCGCCGCCAACAGGAAGCGGTACAGCGAACACCGGCGTCGGCGGTTTGAATCCACATCCGGCCTGGACTGCCATCACGTGATCACCACCGAGCCGCGCCGCAGAATTGTGACGTCATCGCGGAGGCGACACGGCAAGCAGTATCCTACAACAAAAACAGAACTCAGCTGTGTATACGACATACAGACAGACATGATGCAATGCGTGAGGCGACCTTCTATGAGGACGAAAGCACATAATAATCCTGTGAACAGCAATCAATGGCTTGGTGAGGTAACGGTAAAGTGTCGGACTTAATAAGATCGAGAGGTCGTTGGTTCGACTCTCGGTCGGGTCGCTGTTGGATGGGTGACTCTGTGGACAGGTAAACCATCTAGAATTATAGATATGTAACCAACATCAAGGTCAACTCAGCCTTCCATCCCTCCGGGGAGGTAAATCGAATACCGGTCGGTCTGGCTGGGATTAAGGTGGGGCGCGTTTTCCTGCGTCGGGTGGTGGCACTGGCATGGTAATATACTGTACGGTCTCATATGGCAGGTAATGCTCCGTACCTCTGCGATGAGTTTTCTATAAAGAGCTATAAACCACACTTAACCTTTTAACCTTTAATCAGTCACGTAGATCGTAACGTCCAGTGTGACGCGGTCGGTATAAATAACCCGCGGAATAAATAAGTAAGCAAGTACGTTGGCCAGACAGACAGGTACTGTATAAAACCGGGGGGGCGATTCATAATGAATGTGTTTTAGTGTCGTGCGGTGCGAAGTCAAACGCCGGCTGGCAGCATCAGCAGACACATTAGTGGGACCGGCAGAGGCAGCATCTTTCATGCGCTCGTATTACGTACATCACACGCCGCGCTAGCAGTGAATAACTTTGTTACACACGAGACACGAGATCCGACGGCGTGACTCACAGACTGAACCAGGCACACGACCGGACGCACGCTCCTGCAGACAGAGACAGAGAGACAGACAGACGCACGGACAGACGGCGGTGAAAAGGCGAGCGGTGGCCACCAGGCTGAAACGTACGCCTTCAAAAACATTAGATCGGTGCTGGCAGCTTTAGCTAACGCGCTTGAATGTAAACATTTTCAGTTAAGAGTTTTTTCATTACATTCAGATAGGTACGACAGCAGTAACAAATAAAAAATGCGAATAAAACAGGACTTAGACATTAGAGTCTATTAACAGCAACCCTATAACTATAGCCTATAGATAAAACATGTACACATTACACAGTTACTACGAGCAGCACTGGCGAAACATACTGAACTCTAACGAGAATAGTGTTCGACTGAGTAGGATGCAATGTAAAGAACGGAAATTATACCGCACAAAAAGAGGATTTTGTTTGGGGGGGGCTTCACGGTGAGAGGGTGTTGCCTGTACCCGGAAGAGACAAACATCACAGCCATCGGCAGAAACAGTGTAGCAGCAGCAGCAGCAGCAGCTGACCCGGATGGAGCGCGTGCGCCACAATTACCTCGATGTTTTATTATGTCGAGCAACATTCATGGCGCCATCGCATCGGCTCACCTCTGGCCACTTAAGTACAAGTGTCGGGGTGCGAGACCACCAAAATTTGGATCGGGGTTCTGCTAGGTACTTCGTCGCAAATTGTCACCAGACTTCGCTTCCGTGTTTTAGCTGCTAATATTCTCTGCATGTGAAATCTACCGCGCGTACTCGGACACCCCGTTATGCATTAACGTTAATGGGACAGAAACTGCGGCGAGTTCAGAAGGTTCATTCAGAGAAATCTGGTTACAAAGTACACAGTCACGTCGCAAATTAATGCGATGCAACTGAAATAGGCCTACACAAACGCAATATGGCAATATAAAACTGTTTCATCCACTGAAGCTTTACAATTGCACTTAACAGATATTTTAGCATTGCGGGTATTTGCCTGGATTTTCGTTGTCGACGACGGTCCACAACCATCCATCCCAATTTTCTCACCGGCGGCCGAGGGGGGTGGTTCAGTGGCCTCTGCCACCACTAGAGCTGGGTCTGGTAGCCTGAATCGGTAGCCAGTCCATGGAGAACTGGTCGTTGACTGGTTCAGCGGTTGGTTCACTCGCTGACGGCGTTGGATGCTGGCGCAGCGCTGCCGCTGCACTGCGCGCACGTTTACGACTGCAGGTTTTACGAGCGCTATTCGCAGAATCGACCACCGACTGCACGCCGGACGGCGACCTGGCAAGTCACGTGACTAATCGACAACGGATGATGTTATGGCTCGGACATCAGTCGGTCGCATCGCACAGCAGAGCGGACCAGTAACTGCAGCACGGGTCACAGGACGGCCGGCAGACCAACAGATAACAGCAGCCAGCGTTAACACTTTTGTCTGTAGTGGCAGACCTCCTGACAGCGCCTTGTTAGCAATCAGGCCTATTCGAACTGAGCCCATCAGAAAGTCACATTTCTCCGATTCTAGTACTGCACAGATCTTCCCAATCCGGCAACAAATTCCTGCTATATCATTCTGTGAAGGTAACAAGAGGCTAGACTAACTCAAGTCAACTCAGTCTCCTACCCTCAGCGAGACGAGATATTTATTAGTAGCTTACGGGCTACGAGGTGAAGGGATATCATTAGCTCAAGCTCATGCCAATCAGTAGCCACTTTCGAGATTGTAAAGCGCTTCTGGTCACGAGTCTTGGCTCATGATGTAAGAAGCGCTGCACTGCGAGTATACCAGACCTTGACCTTAAATGAGCTTATTGGCCATCGATTACCAAGTTAACGCGCAGAAGGCGAAAGGTCACGCGGTCATAGTGGCATTGACGGTCTTACAACAGGTCGTACGTATTAAGTCAGTTTTTGTCCGCCAGGTGGCAACAATAGCCTTGTCAGACGGAGGTTTTCGTCCGACACGTCGCTTGTAGTTTCGTGTTGCTTTGACGCTATCTTGCCTCGGGACGGGTCGAGAGTGTTCGAGAGTGTTCGTGTGACCACTATCAGAACACGAGAGGCTGACACTGCAGAGTGCAGGCAGACAACGAGGCAATGGCTGCTATAGGCACTGAGCAGGCGTCGGTCATTACATGGCAACGATCGACACAATGTCACGATGGCTTGGCTTGTCGGCAGCCACCAGACAGCGCACGCAAGAGACATTGATTGACGTATAAACGACGACCCTGCAGCACTCTCAAGTTCAACCACCAATACAGACAGCATCAGGGGCGTATGGGTTGAACGGAGACATGGAAACGCCGTCTCCACTTTTTTCAGGGAGGAGGACAAGCGTCCCCACCGCGGCTATTTTACCAAAATCCACGTAAAAGAAGGTTCACAGTTGCATCTGCTTACTCTCGTCTCCATATCTGTCTATTCTTGTAATTTTTGCACAACAGTTTCTGTAGCGGCAAAAGTTACAAATTTACAATATTACTCTCAGTGAACTATAACAATTCTGTAGCATTTTGATTCATATCACAGTTCTAAAACAAAGCACATGCACAACGCAGAAATTCGAGCAAGATTTTGATACCGAGTAAGTTACAGCACGGCGTTCTCCCCATCTGTTTTATGACTATACAACGCTGCTCATAACTGCAGCACTCATTCCCGTCTGCACCGTGATCGGTGGGTGCCCCATCAGAGCCTATCGACCGAGTCATCACCGGTCTGCCCGGGGAGCACCTGTCTGTCATGACGTCATCACGCCGCAGTGTAACGCCGGCTGCTGCGGGCGTCGAATATCGAACGACAAACGCGCGCAATTCACCGCAGAATCCGCACAACTATCTCCACGTCTACGATCGACATACGACTAGTCCCCGCAACTGCCGCCGTTCGCTACCGTTAGGGCTTCAAACCGCAACCAGCGGTCCCAAATCGCTAAGGTTCCACGCCGCCGGCACCGCCGCCGACAAGCTAACGGTTTTAGCGGTTTAGTCTTTCGTGGTTAGATGTTTTCGCCAGTCAGAAATTGGGGGGACCTCAGCCCAAAACTGGGGGAGAAATTGGGCCTGATTTTGATTCCAGATTTGGGGGATAGAGGCCAATGAGCCCGACTGTCCGGTATACCAAAAATTGGCGTGTACGTTCCCTAGGACAGGAGTAACCAGTGTGCCAATTTTCAATTCATAAGTTCACGAATATGGTTAGTGTTGCGCAGCTCTAGGCAAACGGCGCACAATATGTCGGCATCGCCGAGTTATGTCCTAACTTCACCAAATATTAAGCGACAGTCAAAATTCCTTCAGCGACACACTGCAGGTAGAATTTCGTACAATCAGTAAAGAACGCGAGCACTTCAAAGTTCAAACAGTGTCGCTAGGCCTACACTACCTTGTAAACTAGAAATGCACAGCCAAACGTAATCAATCGGACAATAATGCACAGTAATAGATTAGCCAGAAGACTACATATTTGAAGATTGTAGCGAGCACGTTTAAACTAGCCTTAGTGTTGCATGCCTGTGCGTATCCAGACCGGCAGGGCGTAACTATATAGCCTATTGTACTATCGCGGTGTTGACGACTACAGACGTAGACGTACAGGCAGCAGTCTGATGGGATGGCTGAATGTCTGGCCATGCAGGCAGTCGAGACGGACGGACGGACGGACGGTGGTCACTATACGTGTCTCCCCCGCACACGGCCGCCGCGCCTAGTGCTTAATTGCTCAGCGCGCCACTGGTCACTACTGGCCGGCACGTCACGTGACCCACTGGTCATCTGTCATCTGGCTGACCTCGACTGAGGTCAACCGGGTGCATGAGCTGGACACGCACAAACAACCAGCCACCAACGACGCTACTTCCGCTCTCTGTCTGTCTGCCTCCATCACAATGTCCGATACAATCACTAATGAATCTGACTGAACAGAGACCTATACAAAGTTACAAGTCAGACATCGCTGAAACTAGGCTATATAGACAGCTTCAGCGACAGCGGCTTACTGAGCTATAGAGCTGCCGTAAGCTTATAACTGTTCACTGCTTAGCCGTTGTTACGCATCACGCAAAGTCATCATCAGCAGAAAACAGCACTGACACAAAACAACTGTGTTTCAGTTTCACTGTCTTTTTATATTTCCGTTTTATTTCACGTCTGCGTGCGCTTTCTTTCCCACTTTCTTCTTCCCTGTGAATTCGTAGTATCAGTCGGACTTACGTTCGCTGAGACCCTGGCCGAATGTAATGCGCGTTATAGGCCTACGGTTTTGGCTTGGAAAATTAACATATGAAGTTTTTACTCCAAATAAGCAGCGCATGCATGATAAGACATTGTAGGCCTACTTGCATTAACTTAATTCAAGTGTGCGCTTTTCTGATGCTGCAGCCGCGTACTGCACATGAAGTTTTTGAACCAATGTGCAATTATGCATGTAGGCCCTATACGCCGTGCGCACGGAAGGCAATAGCAAGTTCACGACTCTCAAAATTTGGTTGGACCGTCCACAGCACACTGAAATATGAGTTATAGCACATTGGACTGTGATCCAGAAATTCACTAATGCTCACCGTTCGCCCGGTTTTTACGCGCGAGAGCTAGCATAGCTATAGCGCGTATTAGCTACGGTAATTCTGTTTGTCCGTCTGTCTGTCCGTCTGTCCGTCACGACCCGGTACCAAACCAAGACCAGGTGAGATAGAGATTTTGGGTTTTCACCATATGATAGCCTATTCTCTCTAGTATTTCGTGACAAAATTTCATCCCGCTAGGTAAAGGGGATCCAATCGAACGAGGGGGCGAAAGAGGGGAACCCCCCTTAAAAGCGTTATTTTTTCCGTCATAGGCTCGTCTAACGTGAAAATGGTTGCAGATAGGCATAGACATGCTGCTTATCATACAAGCACTGGCGTCGAGCTTTTTAGAAATGTCAACATCGACGACCTTAAATGACCTTGAGCCACCAAAATAGCGGGTTTCAGTGAATTTTTCGCGATTTCGGGCTGCGACACGCATTACAAGAGAATTGCGCCAAAATGGCTGGAGATAGACTAAGATTACCTGCGAATAGGAACTGCTATAGGCTTTCGCGCTCTGCGTCCGGACCACACTGACCTCAATAAACAGTCATGAACCGACACACATAACCCGCGACCGGACCGGCCACGAAACGAGCGCGTTCTAAAATGTGATCCGAGCGGTCAGCCACAAATCTGAACGTTTCTCTCAGTCACGTGATGTCTATACGCGCGATTCGTCTGCTTCGTCAGTGTCTGACATCCGGGTTTGCTTCGACTGACTGAAACGACGATAGATGTGGTACGTCTACTGAGAGCTCGTTTAAGCCTGAATTCCATTACGCCGACTTTGCGAAGTCGCCGACTTTGTCTCAAACTTCCCGAACTTCCCCCGTGCCTTGTCAGGAACTAAGTTCCATTAAAACGACAAAAACGGACTTTCGCAACCATGCACCGCGACATGTCGAGATGGTTGAAAGTCCGAAACTTCCCCATGACATCGCCAAATTTCTTAACGGGGAAGTTTTGGTGAAAATCGGCGTGATGAAATTTGGGTTATATAAAATAATATCAATGTTTTCTGCGACGCGACCGAGCGTTTTGACTTTTACACACACATCTTTATTCACCGTAATACGGTAGACAAGAAATGAACAGCAAAGAAATAATAAAACTTAACTAAAAACTCAACTAAGACTTAAAGATGTAATATAATGTCCATCAGTACTCAAAATGCAGCAAGACAGCACAGATAACATAAAAAGTTATTACTTTGGCTGAATCGAGACAAAAAAATTTTTTACGTCTAGAAATTGCATCAGCTACAGGCAAACAATTGAACATATTCATACATTCAGCAATAACATCAGCAGACCTAGTCTGAAATATTTTGCTGAAACAACTTTTAATTACATACTGCAAAGACTTAGTCACTGTTTTGTTAACAAGACATGCTTTAGAGCCATAATATAACGCCGGCAGACATTTCGCTTTAAACAGCTGTACAATGACGTCGGGTGAAGTGGCACGGCCAACACGACCAAAAAGTGCATTAAAAGCCCGAAAAGTAGATTTTCTAGAGTTGTTAAAGGAGCAAGTGAATACAGCTGAAGATGTATCTAAGTATCTAATACTGTTAAACCAAAGCAATTCGCAATTGTCTCTGGTTACGGCTTTATAACGCGGACCAATTCGAATGCAAACAGATTTCTTGTTATTTAATCGCATGTCCAAGGATGAAAGCTCATCCTCACACGTATGCAGCAAAAGCTGCAGCGAGTGAACAGAACTTTTGAATATACAGGTCGATTATAGCAGAACGTTCGGAGTGGTCGGATAACGTGTAGAACTCACCACGATCGGCCGCCAGCTATAGACTGTAGAATGCTCACGGCTTGGTCTCACCTTGAAAAACTTTTATTTGCTTCGATCGCTCGTTGGCCGGCTAGCGCCGCAGGCCACCGTGCGTCCGTGTTTTCTGTTCATTAGCAACAGCCGAGCCTGGGTGCAACGCCGTGCTACGCACGACATGCCTGCTAGGAATGCGCCGCGTCGTCGTTTCATTCAAAACCGTAGTAATCTGTGTTTCATTTATTATCTCCGCCAAGTGTGAACGTAGTCAACATTGGAGAAGATTAAGAGATTGGTCGTTCTGTCCGTCCGTGTGTGTGTGTGTGTGTGTGTCCGTCGTAGGCCAACTTGGCGGAGATATACACTCTCACGAGCGCCTTCTAGTATTATTATTTGCCCTTTAGCCTTTCAAGTCGGATTGACTATAGCCTTGTGTGATGACTGTACCAGACCGAGAAAATGTTCCTCCTGGACAGCCCCCTGCCGGACTTTTCCCCCGTCCGTTTCGAGGGAAACCAGCGGGAACAAGTCTACGAGGGAATGTGGGACACCCGTGCCAGCGGGCCAGACAGTTGATCATTGGGCCACTCACTGGACAGTTGGTCAAACGTTCAGTGGCTCGCACTGGACCAGGGTCATGGGTCATGTGTCATCACTTCAAGTGACTCATTGTCTGCTCTATTGGTCCGTCCAGTCAAAAACACATAAAACACTCGCTCAACCTGCGTCTGATTCACTTCCGTTCAGTTATTGTACTCCGCAGCGGGGCGCCGTCGACCCTGCACAAACACAATGAGAGCTTACAGCCAGACTTTTCAGCGCGGCGGACATTAGCCATAAAACGGCAGCGATCAAATGAAGATCAAGATCGAGCAAGACACATCGTCGAATGATCTAATTTCATAAGGGACAATTTGGACAACACACAAAGCATGAGCTACAGTAATGCACGCTGTGGTCAACCGTTGTCAAAAGAAAACAAAAGCAAACTTTCCAAACAGTATTAAGCAAGTGAGCGATCATCCATAACATCGACACTTTGCGATATTTACACTTACAGCATAATGTTATTATTCGCTTTGAGCTACAAATATATGACAGTTGGTATAGCCAATTACAGCTAAAATTTTCGGGACTCAAGACTGAAACCAGTATAGTTGGATTACGAAACATGTGCAAGGGATCCATGTCTTGGGATATTTCTAGACACGGCCATATCACCGATGCATCATTAGTTGGTGCCACGGCTCCTGCATAGCCACCTGCTTTGCAACTGGCGCGTCGCGCTGATGGCGTCTTGATGAAACTTGTAGTCGTGACCGGACAGACTGGACAGACAAGGCTCGGCTATAGGCAGGCTAGCATCACAAACATCTCATCAAACCGCCATAAAACGGCGTCATTAGTCCGCCGATGACTCAGTGCACACTAGTCACACACAAACACATCAGACGCCTGCTTGGAGAAACAGCCAACGCATTGGGTCAGCATGACCTTGCTCTAATTTCAGCATATACTAATTTCGGCGTAACGACAAAGATAACCAACCTCCTATAAGATCCAAAATGGCTTTAGTTTTCGAGAGTTTGTTCATGGAATTTCGCGAAGACTGCTCTTGCGAGTTTCTCATTTTTATCGCACATAAATGATCGCATTCGAATGATAGTATCTCCTGTCTTGAATGTAATTTGCCGAGTTCGAAAATCAAAATGTAGGAAAATGGCCGGAAAAAATACACCGTCTCGTGCGGTTACTTTCGAACACGTGAGCGTCTTCTTTCATTACGCTTTCGTTCTTGTTCTTCGGTGACAGGGCGCAGCTTGTATGGGCTACATCTGCGATTGTGATTTCGCTTTTAGTTTATTTACACGAATAAAAGCCGCCTATTAGCCTATCATAAAACGCAAATAACGCGAGTTGTGCCAAGAGTTTGAAAGAAGAACAGAATTTGTAAAAAAAAGCATCCGGGAGAGAGCTAATGAGATGGCAAGATCTGTCAGAAAATGCTCAGAGAAGTGTCAACAGATCTTGTGTCGTCAGACGTCAGCGAGTGACAAAAATGATCAAGCGAAGGGCTGTATCGTATAGTCTGTCACAAAAAGGCAACAGCGCTACAAGTTGTAACCAGATACAGGTTACAGAGCGTTTACAAAGCGTTTATTCGCACATCAAATTACATGGTACAAATCAGTCTGTGGTGTAGCCTATGACTGAACGGACCACAAAAAAATTGAAAGGCAATTTCGCCGGCAGGCTATAAAAGTGCAGTTTTCGACGCAGATCTTACCTAAGCCTACAGTGTAAAACGTACGTCAAAGTTGTTTAGGTCCAAGGCCTAAGTGTGTTATACATTTCGCTAAATGAAAAAAAAGAAATCTGAGAAGCGTATAAAAAGCATTCAGTCAGTGCAGTAATTTGCTGAGCAGTGTAAGATGCGATTAGCTTTAAGTACAATTTTTTGTCGAAAGAAAAAATCGAGGCGCACTGACGTCCGAAACGTGGTGTAGGCCTAACCTTTATGGGGTGTTTACACGACCCAGCAAACTTCCAGCAAAATGTATTCAAAATACACGTGCTAATGCTGGACGTTTGCTCGCTCGTGTAAACAAACCATTACTGCAACGTTATTAGTATCACTCGGCGCAGGCGCAATACTAGCTGGCTAGATACAATATCCAGTCTCAGCATATAGTGGCTTTACACACAAAAAAAACACAAAGTTGACGACGAGAGACCACTGCGAGTACAGCCACAGTCTAGAGTGCCGAGACTTCCGCTTGTTGTAAGTGGAGAGAGAGCCCAAGGGAGGCCAAGGCATTCGTGGCGGGGCAATTTACCTCGCCTAATATATTTTGCCATTCAGTTCCCGCATACTGTACATGTATGTATACATGTATGTAAAACTATCATGGACATCACAATTAATTTGAGAAAAGCTCACGTGACGCGCGATAGCAGCGGTCCTGCCACTTTGGTAATCAGCGTAGGCCTACAGCAACTAGATATTAATGCATCTTGAAAAAATATTTAGATTTGAGGCCTCCGTACGGAAGACTCCTTGAATATAAAAGATCAAAACTTAGATTCTTTAAAATGTATGTTCTATGCTAAAAAAAAAATATCATACGCAGGTTGTCCAGGTCAATCTCCAGCCATTTCGGCGCAATTCACTCTTAAAATGTGTGCCGCAAACCGAAATCGTAAAAAATCCCTAAAACCCCTATTTTGGGGGTTTCGGGTCATTCAAGGTCATCGGCATTGACACTAATCAAAGGCTTGTCATGATAAGCAGCATGTCTGTTCCTTTTTGCAATCGTTTTCACGATACACGAGATAGGCCTAATTGTGGCAGAAGAACCACTTTTTAGGGAGGTAGACCCGCCTGCGCCGGCCTCCTTGAACCTAGGGGGTCGAAACTTCCACTGCTGAAATCTACGTTTAGTGCTGAAAATTTCCACATGCAGGTTGTCTTGGTCTATCTCCAGCCACTTCGTTGCAATTCAGTGTTGAAATGTGCGCTGCATCCAAAAATTGTGAAAAATTCACTAAAAACCTCTTTTTAAAGGGTTCAAGGTCGTTTAACGTCATCGAGGTTGATAAACCTAAAAAGCCTGTCACCAGTGCTTGTTATCGTAAGCAACGTGTGTGTACCTTTCTGCAACCGTTTTCACACTAGAAGAGTCAATAGGGTCAAAATAACGTTTTTAGAGGGGGTACCCCTTTTTGACGCCCTCGTTCGAGGAGAACCCCCGCACCCAGGGGCACGAAATTTTGTCACGAAAAACTAGAGACCTTGTGGCAGCCAGGGTGAAGATTTTGTGATCTTAGCTTTCACCGTTTTTACACAGTGTCAGGGTATGACGGACGGATGGACGCCTAGACGAAGGCTAGAACACGGGAAGCATTCTGCTATCGCGCGTAAAAAGCAATTTAACACAATGTTCCTTAAGCCTAAATTAAATGTAACGAATATCCAAGCTATAAACTGAATTAAAGTTGAAACCATATATGTTTCCTCTTCTAGTTCCCTGCTTTATGACTAATTAAAACGACTGGTTTATGGTACTTTACATTATTGACTTACAATTCTACGTACAAAATATTTTGTGTCATTTGCGTCCAACTTTGATACTTGCATAATATGGACATGAGCAAACAGTAGCGGATCTAGGCTTCAGCCAAGGGGTGGGGCGGAATATCCCCCTCGCACCTCCCCTCCGCTTCCCTTTTATCTTTCTTTTCCCCTTTCCCTTCCTTCACCTCCCCCGTTTTCCTTTCCCCTTCTTTTAGAAGTAGAACCCCTAAAATCCCGGTAGTCTGTGGGAGCGCTGTGAGCTCCCCAGCGGGGTCTGGAGCAGAGCCCCGGCCGAAATCGAATTTGGTGCACTTTAGCCTTAAAATAGGTATAACGTCTGGTGGCAATAATTTTAATCATTTTCCTGATACACGAACTTATTAATTAGCAGTTCGGCAGAGCACATGAAGTGTTTTCTTGTGCATAGGGGTTCAGGAGGGGGGGGGGCAGACGTGCGATCCCTTGGATCCGCCACTGTGCGTAAACGCGGCTTAGTCCAGTCTCCCAACTGCGTTTCGGGGCTTCTGATCAGACCTACACGCTATATAGGGGAATAGAGATGAGTTAAAGGATGCCATCAGATTGCCGTTTAGCAGCAAAGTTAGTTCCCCTGCACCGTTCCACGCGCGAATTTCAAAACTTTTGCAGACAGACCTGACCCTGATGAGGGAGATATCTTCATAATCCATATCCTCCCAGGCACCGCCTCGACTACGGCACGTAGCCTATAGGCTATTTGGCTCTTTTTAGACTTTTAAAAGATTTGTGCCCATGGAGGCTGGAGCGCCCATACACCCGTGCCAGACTCTGAAACATGATCGAGTTTATTGATTGCGTGTGAGGCAAATAACACTGAGCCTATATAGCAGGGTCACAGCGGTGCAATTATAATCATAGCAAGGTCGCGGAATCGACCGGTAGTTAAATATGAATAGGCGGTAGTGCTGACTGCAGGCATAGCCTAAACCTATAATACACGTAACAGTTGATGAAAGTCGATAATTCATAGCGTCCGTAAAATGCGATGCGACGCTATGTGATTGATCGCCATCATGCATACAGAATATGAGCAACGGTCATCAAACAGCCCGTACACACAGCTACTGCGGCAGTAAAAACTACGTATGTGATAGATACACTGTCCGCTGTTCAAACTGCCAGGAGAGGCGGGCTGATCTATCTATCCGGCGATTATTGTTTGGCAGTAATCAGCTTAATGGCCTTCATGCAATAAATTTTATTTATTGGCAGAAATGGAAATATATGAAATTCTGGGTAAGCCTATAGATGTAAGCCTACAGGCCTATAACTCAAACCTTTTAGCTATGTAGTTTGTACTTTTGAGGCATGAATAATTTAATGGTGGGGAGTATCACGGACATTCGCAGTAAATAATGGTTAGTATTATACTGTTGGTTCGCCTACAGGCACACTTTCGGTGGCCTATAAACATGAACAATCAAGTTCATTTATCATTGTACAGGCTTAATTATCGCGTGAACGTGGTGTCCATAAAATGAAATCTTTATAGCGACCAAAAAATTTCAAAACTGTGTTAACAACATCAGTGCGTATGTGTGTTACTCAGTCCTCAAAGCAGGGTGAGAAACGAAGACTATAGGCCTACTGGAGGGACCATGCACAGATCCTACGGGCCAAAAAAAATGAGGCTGAATGCCGACAGCTAAGTGGGTATAGATGGAGATGGGGCAGCGAGTTATTATAGGAGTCTGCGAAAAGCTGCAAGCTTCCCTAGCGGAACTAGGAACAGAACCCCGACCGCTCAAAGGCGTTCCACTGTTTTCATTTTTTCAGCACCCTGGGTAGCCTCTCGTGACATTACAGTGTGGTTACGGAAAAGCTGGTAATATCAGGAGAAACTCTCCAAGAGATGTCTAGATGAAACACTGCTGTGTAAGTTGTATTTTTCTCTGAACGAGCGAGAAAGACGAGCGAGAGATAACGTGTACCGAGACTGAGACTGAGCTTGAATACACGGTAAAACCGTGCAACCTGCTGCAACGCGTTTCTGCAACGAGTTCGGATCGTCAGAATTACCCGCTGTCTGTGAAAATAGCCGTTAGACATACAACTGCTTGCTAATCCTATTGTAGTGAAGGCAAGCGAGTGAGGCAGGCAGACCTGCCACGTTGACGGACAGACTATAGCAAGTGGCAGAACCGTACGGTGCGAAACACGCAGACTGTACTGGTACATGTAGGTAGCACTGAGTGTAGACAGACTCAGGTTGTGCATGGAAATGAGCTCTGCAGACGCTAACTTTGCAACCAGTCATGTATGCTACATACGCACGCGGCGACAGCTGCATGACCCCACAAGACGGGCACGATCGAATACACCTGTCGATATTGGGGTTGGAATAGTTTCGGACAAGTCGCACGCTATACTGACCCCAAACACCCATCAAGAAGGCACGCAGAATAGCAAAGAGAGGGAAAGGAAATAGCTAACCAGTTAACGTAAGTAAGAAAAGAATTAGTAGCATAGGCCTATACGGTACATGCGGCGTCGTCACGGACGAGATGGGCCGCGAGTCGCGCCGCGACGAATTGATCCTGACTCCAGATGTGAAAAATTTCAAATGTTCAAGTTCACCCGAAAAGCGTAGTTTAATTAAATAGACGGCAGTATAAACATTTTTACGTTAGTTCGTACCACAAGCCAATGGTCGGCTGTGAAACTTTCGATTTTGAGAAGTTCTAACGGAAAGCCAGCTGATGTACAGTCAACATCCTGCTTCCAGCAGGCCTACTGCTCAGCCAAGTGCCTCAGATTCGAATTATGGCTTTTTCGCCCATTTGCCGGTTCGCCCCCTGGTTGATTCGCCCCCCGCGTTGAATATACCGGTGATTTATTTATATTGAGGCTTGTGTTTCAATTTACAGAAAGGCAACAAGTAAGTGTACATGTAGCGTCACGTCACTGATTAATAGTTAGGCCTACTTCAATTAACGTTATACCTGACAAACTGAATAATAAGTGATCACAGTTCACAGTAAGTCAGTAATTTTTGGTTTCATTCCAGCGGTGGAACTATTATATATAGCCTATACATAGAACGCTTAAAACTCGGCTAATGTGTCAACGTCAAGCTTCCATAGAAATGAATTCTTACAGGTATACAAGTAGTTAGGTCTAGGTCTAATAACCGCTTGACGAACGCCTATAGATCTATAGACTGCGTCATGGGACATCATTGCAAACATTCTAAGAAGAGAAAGCGCATTAAAACTGTGTATAATAAAATACATGCATAGGCCTAATGATTTTATTTCAGAATTGAACAAAGCATTAAACATTCACACAATCGTTTATTCTCATCATCATGCATAAACTGTCTAGGCCTAAAGACAATTATTACGTATAAACCTCGATGTCAAATTACCGGCATTCAACGGGGGTGAAACGTCCAAGGTGAGTGGGCAAAAAAGCCAAGGGGCGAACAAGCCAGGGGCGAACCGGCAAAGGGGCGAAAAAGCCAGACACCTCAGATTCGGCCACTGGCTGACATTGTGCACTTTAAATATGCACCTACTTACTTACTTACTTACTTACATAACGGGCAGGAACGGACAATAATTCAGTAATAATTTTATTGCAGTTTTTATTCATTATCGTAAAAATATTATCGTTGTCGACTTGTCGTCATCATATAGGCTAATGCTAGTCTCATTGTCATTATAGTCATCATATCGTCACAGAGTGGTTCAGCGTGCCCTAAAAATAATAAGTAGGCTATTATTACTTCTAAGACGACCAGTGGACCACGTTAGTAAATCAAAGTTCGTAAATAAGAAAAATTTCAAATTTCAACTTCACGCTTCACTACATTATTTCTCCAGTTTACGGAAACCTCTCCGATTGATTTTCGAACCTGCTGGCAGAATCAGCTGATCTGAAAAGCTACGGTTTCGGTTACGAGTTACGAAAAACTCGCAAACTCACCTGTGTGGTTACAACGTGGTTTCTAGGCGCAAAGGAACTTCGTTCGCGCAGTATTGGCACCAGCAGCAGCAGCAGGCAGCCAGAACAACCTGGCGGACTGCGATAACCGACTTAAGCCGACGAGCGATGAACGACGCACGCAGTACGCTGCGCAAACGACTGAGTGAAAGAATATTGTTACACAGATAGACAGACAGACAGCTCTAGCAGCTATAGACGTGCGTACGACGCGTTTTAGGCGTCGACTGACTGGGCGCTCATCGCACAGCGCCTCGCCGTCGCTGCGGTGAAAACTGGGGGCTAACGATCGACACGCTTAAGGCGCCGAAGGAGTGGGGAATCGGACCAACGCATGTAAATACACGAAACGGATGACTTGCAGCTGGATGAGCGTTCGATATCTGAACTCAAGACAAAGACATCACGTGACGATGAAGACAGGCGCGCTAACGCATGCAGCAGATATTTCAATGACATTTAGAGATTCGAATTCGATTTTTAGATATGAAAAACGTAAGAACCTTTTTGCTGATGCAGTATGTGTAGCTTTTAATTCCTTTCTATGCTGTAGTTTTTTGGCCAACCGCTTAGCTGTAAGCTTAAAGGTCAACCCTTTGTCATGAATTGTCGTCCGTCCGTCCGTCCGTCTGTCCATCGTCCGTCTGTCACGGATGTACTGTGGCTAAACGGTGCAAGATAGGGCCTAGGTTGCTATTGATCACTAGTAGAAAAACGCATGCTGGCTTTTAAATGACATGTAAATCGATAACCTTGGATGACCTTGAAGGGTCATAACGCACTATGGAATGGAATGTTTCAAGCTATAAGTCATATCTCGGAAACGGTACGAGATAAGGCCAAGGTTACTATTAATCACTAATATCCTAGGAAGTGGCATACGCCCTCACAGATGACACAAAAATCGCCGACCTTGGATGACCTTCAAGGTCAGTGACAACCAGTACGGTCGGCCCGCCCTAGCGACAGCTGGGCTTCTTGTTTATCTTACTTTTCATTTAGTTGTTGTACATTTTGTCGTTTTGTCATATTATACACCGGTATTGTATTTTATGCTGACTACGGACGTGATAAAGAATGGACTGATTGATTGACAAGATAGAGACAGTACTGTTAGTCCCGGTGTCATCACATAATCCGAGCGGTCGCATTTCTGACGGCGCGCTAAGCCGCGGATCAGCGGCCCGCCGCGGGGACGGCTTAAGCAAACACAATGTACAACAGCGACTCGCCCGGCCGCTCGCCCGCGTCGCCATTGACTGCCTTTTCTCGTCAGACGCCCGGGTAACCAGCACCGAACCCGAACTGCGATGACTGACTTATTCGTACTTAGCTCAGACTGAAATCCGACACGCAGAATAGAAGCGGACTGTTCGGCAGCGGCGTCGTAAGTTAAAAAAGGAGGCGGAGCAAAAAAATGGCAATTTTCCGACAGGTAAGATTACAGGTGCTCAAAATTTCGACTATTCCCCTGAATTTCCGTGGAATGGAGGTTCTTAGCTTCAAATTTTGCACTTTTGGTCGACAGTTTCCCGACAAGAAGAAGATTTTTCTACCATTTTCCGACAACCAAAACTTTAGGGGGATGGGAGTGGGGGTGGGAATGCCTCCCCTCGGCCACAACCCCAATGCTGTTTGCGGCCCGAGGAGTGCTCGGATTACGTACTGTATATCACTGTTAGTAGCTCCACAAACGGACGATGCGGCTTTATTACGAACGGTCGCACAGAAATATAATAAGCAAAAACGTCGTCACGACATGTATGCGGTCGTCCGACTGCTAGCTGCCGAGGGCCGCAGGTGCCCACGGTGAACTAGGCCTAATAGTTACAGTGCAGTCACTGCAGTGGGCGCTGGAGCCGGCCACTAGCGCGTCACACTATTTTCACGGAAAATCTTTGCGTCTCTGGCACGGGACAGCTGTAGCATCAAACAGCAACGAAGTCAATAATTAACCAACGTAAACGTAACGAGACACACATATTGCAGAAATAACGCGTCTGCGTTTCCAGGCGAAATAACGACGTTTAGCCTGCAGAAACACGTTTGAAGTTCGATAGCATCGATATGAACGGACAGCTCAGCGAGTGAGAAAGAGAAAGAGAAAAAAAACATTCGCAAATTAAACTGGTCGGTGACTGGGTTCAGTGTTCTTATGCACGTGTGCAGGGAAGGGATCAAAGGAGCACAGATCACATAGGCACAAGTGTAGCACGCAGTGTGCTGACGGCGTGCTTTCACTGGCACGGCTTGGTATAGGCCTAAGTATAATCAGTCACGCGTACCAATGTCAATCAATCAATCAATCAATCAATTTGGGAATTTTAACGTGACCTAAGTATACTGCTGGGTCCACCAGACACAGGATAAATGGTGTTATACATAAATAAAAGTTTTTCAGTGGCCTAATGTTCCGGAAAAACTGCTATGCCACTAAACCATCCAGGAAATTCTCAGAAAAAAGGATTTCACGTCGAAATTCCCGAAAAGGCGCGTTGCGAACTTGTGAATTGTAGCAATTATCCATGCGTGTTTGTCTACACTCCCGGTTTCTATAGTGTAAGGCGTGTACTTTGTTTAGGAATTTTGAGGTGATCCAATTTATTGGCTACGTACTGCTGCGTGTCGAACTCTTTCGCTGCTCTTTCATAATATGTAAAAGTAAAAGTATGTATGAGGCTTCTTTTCATTATTACTGATTTCAACAGACTCCTCTCTTCTTAACACAGTCGTTTGCCAGATCCATTCGTCGCGGTGTTCTTGGCTGTATCCGCAGAAATTGTCTCGTGTATTTCGAACACTCGTGTGGTTTACCAATCATCATCATCATCATCATCATCACAGGTTTTAATTATGTTTTCTGTGACGCCACAACGCTTCAAACTCGTCTTTAGTAGGAGCTCCGCTATGGACCCCTCTAGTAGAGCTTACGGTGTTTTCCTTAACCCCGGACTGGACTGCAGGTACTGGGTACCCCTTTTATAGGAACCCCACTCTACCTTCGATTGGCTGTCAAGCAAACCATCCGAGCGCCTCACGGCTGTCCGTCGCAACACAGACCAAGTGGTCGCAGAGCAGAGATATGAGTCTGGTGACATGACGTGTCGCCAGCCAGCTGACTATCATTAGCGTTTAATGTCGTGTTGCACGGCGCTGCGTCCGCTTCACGTCGGTTCACAGGTACTGCAGTACTGGGTGCACCGACGTCGACGTCGAATTCTACACGAAAACTGCACCCGATCGACCGCGTGCGTCGCAGCCAGTTAACACAACCGTACGACCTGCGTGCTCGGTGAAATCAAATCAAAATACTGATTATAATACTGATCAAAATACTGAAATGCTAATCAAAATACTGGCCGGGTACAATGAGTCGCGGCGATGCTGAAAAAAGACCGACCTTCGTCGATACAAGTCTCTCTCTCATCAAGGGCCTGGATTGCACGGTATACGCAGCACAGCTGCACGACGACGACGACGACACTCGACTCCGTGTTTTTATATAAAGATCTCAGCCGAGGGTCGTTGAATAACGACGCCGAAATGTACGACATACATACACTGCTAAATGACCGAAAGGTTTTAAATGGTTTTAAATGCAGATATTGAAAATGGTGACTGGTCACTAGTCCGAAGCTACAGTAGAGGTACTAGTCCGAAAGTGGCCATAACCCGGCCCGTTGAAGCCAGTGGCCGCCATGTGCAAGGACCACCATAGCCAAGGTCCTACAATGCCAAAGATACTACTTAGCCCTATTCCTAACCTTATAATTTTAATCCTATCCCTAATCCTCACGAATAGTGTCCCTTTTGAAGTAGGCCTATTGTGAGCTGTCCGCACTCGAAATATGTTCGCGCAATTTGTAAACGACATACCGCCTATCCCATACCACGGACGAGAACTGACAAATATCGGTCTTTTATCCACTTTGCCCTGGCTAAATACCAATAACTTAAAAATATAAACACATATAACAGTGTGTGCTTTGTTTTGGTGTATCTAGAAATATATATGTGGATGTGAACCGGACTTGAAGAGTGCTGAGTGTGGACAATTTCGTATTTTGTATGCTCTATTAGCTCTGTGTAGTTGCTACTTTTATGTTTGTATATTTTTAGCCAACGGCTATCGTTTTTATTAAACCCGAGTTGAGTTGAGTTGAGTTAAATAAATAAAATAAGCTTCTGTTAGATTATTAAACGACGTTATATGTACCCACTGCATGTCTGATGACAGAGGCGACAGACAATGTCTGAAGTTCTAAACTTCCATGCAGTGAAACGGCATCCGCCTACGTCAGTGGGCCACTCGCAAGAACCGAGCATTCATCTTTGGCTGCTGCTGCACGATAACATGCTTCAAGTCCTACCACACCGCCCACGGTCATTATATTCGCCAATAAACGTGGATGATCCGACAATAATTCGATAATAATTGAACACACATAAGCGCCTGCGAGGCAGATAATCGCGTGTATCAGCATCTTACACCCGGGAACTAAGCATCAGCAATACGCCTATATACGTCTGCGACTTTTCCCGACGGTGGCCGACACACTCGGAAATAAATACTATGGAAATATTATGTTTTCATGCACATTCGAGAAAGTATGACATCAATAATATAAACAAATAAAAACTTCGCACTGCCAGTGCATCTATGAAAACTGAAATCTTTCGCGAACTTTTAGAGATGAGCTATTGTGGCGTAAATGAAAGATTTCTGTGAATCAGTTACAGGCTCGTCGAGAGAGGCAGGATGAAGTTTTCCCCGGGCTCCGCGACGTTTGGGCACCCCGCCGTCGCAAATATAAAGTACATCAAAATGCGCCATATTAAAAAAGCAAAATTTCAAGATTTTGGGCCTCGCGAAAATGTTTACCCCGGGCCCCGGGGTGGCTCTCAGCCGCGACGTAAAGATTCATCTCCTGACTGCTACACAGAGACGAAGCAGATAGCACATTTTAGCTTAGGGTCAGCAAAGTGTGGCGAAACGAGTGTGGGTAAAATGCGTCTAAGTGCGTCTTGTGCAATTAAGGTCAGAATAAACATTAAACACAGAATCAGGGATAGGGTTACATTTAAGATCAGCGTCAGGGCTAAGGTTTGGGCTGGTGAGCATTAGTGTTAATAACGCTATTTTGCGTAAAAACAACAGACGCGCCGGAGCCATATGTGTTACGTTTAGGGCAGGTAGTGTTCGGTTTGGAATAAAAAAAAATGGTGTCAATAGGATAAAAAGTAGAGATAGGGTATGAACTAATGTTAAGGGTTTGATTTGGTAGGAGTTACATACGTTACTAGACGCAGACGCACCTAGATGCATATAGACGCACCAGACGCATTTTACCCACACGAGGCAGGAAACTGCAAACAGTTCTGTCTGTGCCTATCACCGAGATCATTGTTCGTCAAACAATAGTATGATGATTAGCATCAAACTTGTTGTCTTCCGCAGCGAGAACACGAAAAAATAATTTGAAGCCCTCGAATTTTCACCACGATCAGGATAATTTATTTCTATACAATGCCATGCAGCAGTTATGGGGCATTTTACGCTGCGTTTTACTGCACCGATGATGATGCGATGACGTACGTACTACGCACCTGTGCTGCTGATGCAGGTGAAGCAAGCCAACTCACTAATCGTCCCGTCCGTGTAACACATCTGTCAATCACAACAAGGCTCTCTCATCCATTATCCACTGCTGCTGTTGTTGTTACTGCTGTTGCTGAATTAGTCTATGACAGCCTGCATGCGTTGCCATGGCTCTGTAAGCATCACACGCATAGCTGTCCCCTGACAAACGTTGCAGCCTGCTGGCCCGTTTTTACTGCCTTTATGAGGCGTATTATTGACGCGCACTTGCACGGCGCATGGCAGAGACACGCCGGTGGGCCAGGTCGAATGGCGCGCTCGTATCCGGTCCGGTCGCCGACCTCTCTGGCGCTATCATATATGTACCGGCCACGGCCAGGCAACCAAGGACGGCACTGGGCTTTCGCGGAGGCGCCCGCTCGTCCGGAATGCATCCGTTCGCTGCACTATCAATGAACATTTTATATCTTTCAATCAATAGCTGAGCATGCCTGCACGTGTTGCGTCGATAGGGCTTAACGCCAATATGATAGAGTTAACAACACCCACCCAATCTTTTGGCGAAACCCCTTCGTATCACATCACTCACATGCAGATCTACCTGGAGCGCCAAATCCCTAATTTGCCACGGTGCTCAACAGAGGCGGGGGCTATGCATGCAGGATTTCGCAAGAGATGTTTACACTTTCACATCTCTTTCCGAGTCCCTTCGCAGAAGGCATTTTTGTCCATCACGTTTAAAGGAAAAATACATTTTACGTAGAATTGTATTAAAAATATTTATTTATCGAAAAAGGCAACAACAGGAACGCAAACGCAGTATATACATTTAAATCTATGTTACCTGAAAATATTGATCTTCTGTGGCGCGTTTGAACACAAGTATCTTATATGCTGATATGGTCTCGATACAGTGTTTGAATTGTGAAAAATTAGCCGGGGGTTGAACTTCTCGACAGTTGGAGCCCGACCAAAATTGTGCTGTAAATCCTATTTATATAGTATATAGCTGACCCCCAGTGCATAATTTAAGAGTGTTAGGTGGGCTGAGAGAACAGTTGGAGGGGTTCGGCCCCCAACCCCTCCCCGGCAATTCGAATATCGACGGGGTCATGTTCGTCTCTGACGTCGAACACCGTGGTGAAATCATATAAATGATGCTTATCAGGTGATGTAGTTAAGCCCCCAAATATCAAATATTGGGTGTCTAAGAAAATTGTCAAGATTGCACTACGATGCCGCAGTCCAGGCCGCATTATACGCGTCTTGACGGTCCATTTGTCCGTCTGTATCGTGCCATTTGTACGGGATCGTAACTCGAAATAAAAGCTTACAAAATCAAAACTGGCGTGAAAGTTGCCCGGCGCATGATGAGCGATATGCCAATTTTCATTTCAAGGTCATCGTAGGTCAAAACTTCATGACATTTACATTGCGACGCGTCTGCGTTATATAGTCTGTGTACTACGTCCGCGACTGCTGCCCGCTATGGGTCGCCACTAGCAGGATATATAGTATAGAAATTCAATTCCGGTATTCCTATTCATATTTTCCAATAAAATATCTACGTATTATTTTAATATAATCTATATTTTACAGTCAACGTAACCGTTAAACGCCGCAGTTTTATTAAGTCAGTTGTATCAGGCAGGGAGTGCTGTGTATATACGAGGCTGCAATGAGCAGTCAACAGAAAGGAGCAGCTATACAGCGATGAAAGAAGTTAGCGTTTGGTTTGGTCTGGTCTGCAGGGATGACTGCTGCTGCTGCTGCTGATGTTGCTCTGGGCGTTCATGACGCGCAATGCAATCACGCCAAGGTGAACGGACCGACGAGAAAGTTTAGTCGGAGCGGCCCTTCCCGGCAGTCTCAGAGAGCCCCAGCAGCCCGTCGGTACAGACACATTAGCACCGACCATACGTCAAACAACTGGCGTGCATGTAACCCAACCGTCGACTGCTCCCCTCCCTCCATCCAGTGATGACGTAATCCTCCACGTACTAGATGCGGCATTTGCTCTTCAGAACATACCTGAGTGTATACGCTACAGTGATTACGGGCGGCTACACCTGCGTGACGTCACCGCCATCGGGAGACAGACATCCCCCCAG
>Ga0056128_1001507_pt1 | contig 26127 bp, 14 predicted proteins | sample WorMetLIZISLAND2_FD_71113 | JGI IMG/M metagenome (GOLD analysis project Ga0056128, IMG submission 71113) | Marine gutless worms symbiont microbial communities from Max Planck institute for Marine Microbiology, Germany - Olavius geniculatus... ... | reverse complement strand
ACCGTTTACCGACTTCGGCCTATTGTAAATTATTGCGGCATGTTTAGTGAGCCGGTCTCGTTTCAAACAAAATGCCAAACGTCTCGAACTCGTCTCGGGTTCCGAGCTATCATCATCATCGTCGTCGTCGTCGTCCTCGTCATAATCATCAGTTTTATTTCAGGCACTTGGTCCATATACACATAAAACACATAAAACATACAGCTAAACACACACAAGAAACACACGAATCATGCAAATACAGATAAAACTCAATAGAAACAGCACAACTAACAGTTGCAACTGCAAACATCAAATACAGTAAGAGCAGCCAGATGACTAACTATCCTATTTTGTAAACTGCACATATTCCAACATTTTGAAAAAATCTCTTGATTATTATGCAATAAGGTATTAAAACTGGGCATGCTAGGGCACTTTCAGACTCGTCTCGGTCTCGGCCAGAAAGGTCTCGATCGTGCCCATATATCTGAGACTTAATCAGACTGCAAATACTGGTTATATGTGGCCTTTACGTTGTATGCTAAACATTTTAGTACATTGACAATCACTATGTCTGCGCTAGATATTTCACGTAAAATTCGGCGTTCGTTTTCTGTCTTTGCAGACAAAAACAACACCCGAAACTGTCCATAATAACGCTAACGAGCTTTCGTACAATTATTTCGTGCGTTTCCGTACATCCTTTTCTCGCTATTAAAGGGGAAGGGAAGGTAAAGGAAAGGGGAAGCAGAAGGTAGAGAGAAGAGGAAGCGGAAGGGAAAGGGGAAGGGAGAGGAAAAGGGGGAAGAGGAAAGGGAAAAGAAAGGGAGAAGGGAAAATAAATAGAGATGGAGAATGGGAAAAAGGGGAAGGAGAATGGGGAAAGGGGGAGAAAGGAAAGGGAAAGGGAAAGGGGAAGATCGAAGAAAGATAGCTTAAGAAATGTTGGACGCACGGACGCATGCACGAACCCATGGACACTCGGGTGATTTTATACTTTGTCCAATGCTATTGCATTGGACAGACAATGACTGACTATCACAGAGACGAAAGCCTGAGTAGGCTACAGTCAAAGACGTTAAAATATCTGACGTCTTTCACGTCTTTGACTACAGTAAATAAAACCTAATACCTGCATCCAGTTAACTGCCTTGACTTTGAGTAAGTTGCGTCACGTGACATCTGGAAATTTGTGGGTGTGTCAAAGTTCAACGTAAACAGTAAAGGTGTCGTATGTTGGTGTTGATTTAGTACTTTCTATCGCTTAATAATCTGCTGTTTGCTGTGAAAATGTGTCGCGAGTTTTGCACGGTTGTTTGCGTAATTTTTGCATGTGTCGTTTCTGTTTGGTGCACCTCATCAGTTCCGCCGGCTACCCAAATCACAGACGGAAGTATGCGATTTCACTGTCTATCACTCGATACTTCCATCCATTCGATATTTTTTTTGGTATTGTTTTGTATTTTTCTGCTCTGTAATGTGTTGTATTGGTTTTTAACTAGTTTTCGTGTAATTTTGTCTTGCCTGCCTGTGCCTGTGTTTTAATAATATTTGCATGATAATTAGCTAGAAGTAGCCGATGTTTTTTTAAAACTATTTGCTAACAGGTGACCAAAGACACTTTGGATGGTCTCACAGTGCATAAAGCAGGGTTAGGGTTATGGTTATTGTTGTTAATTCTAACCATAACTATAATCAGGGTTGTTAATATTGCAGTATTGCAATTATTGCAATAATTGTTGCAATACTTTCTAGTATTGCAACAGGTATCGCAATGCATGTCCAGTATTGCATGTAGGGTTAGAACGATACCAAAGAAGCTACCCAATACCCAATATTATTGGGTCATACCAATACCAATACCCGACGTAATCATCCAAGTCAAATTTTAAGTCGATTGATTCAGGAGTTTGGGGGCTGTGGGTGCCCAAAATCTGGAGTTTCCCATTGATATTGATAGTCACCCTTACAACAGTGTTACGCACTACCATGCTACACTGTGATTGGAAAACAAGATTAGCAATTGTACATAATTTGTAATTAAAGTAATTGAAATTGTGTAATTTGTAATTTGACCTCTGATTCCAAAGTAATTTGTAATTTGTAATTTGCCCAGCTCTGGGTACATGGGAGAGTTTTGGCCGCTGTCTTGTATTAGGTTGCTTAGGACAGGAAATAGAATCCGCAAAGACTGAAAAACAAAGTGGAACAGACTTTTTTTGGTTTATCTGAAAAATATATGCGTATATGTAATCATTGTTTGTTGTGTGTTAACAGATAGTTCAACTGTGGCACCGACAGCCAGCACTAATTTCACCAGTGTTACTGGTATGTTTCTTTTCAACACTTTTTTACACAGCTGTCCTACTACGCCTTGCCGTTTTTTCCATCTATCTGTCATATATGGGCCCGTATGTTAAATACAAAAAGGTGCAGAAAACCAAAACTGGTGTCACATATTTTTGCTCAAAAGGGTTAGGGTTTGCTTTGCACAGCTCTACTCACTGGCCTGACATATTATTTTTTTATAGTTTTTAACTCTTTTTGACAATGCTTTGGCAACACGTATGAGAGACTTTGATGTTTTAGTAATATTTTACATAATTCTAGGTAGTGTTTGGCTGTTGCATCAACTTGTATGGCAAGGTTCTGTGTGTGTGAAGCAAGTACTTGAAGGTTTGTACTACTTACGTTCTGTATGTTCAATGTTCATTCACTTTCTGTATATTTGCATAGAAGTTACCAGTTCTACAGTGACATTGTTAAAGCCTGCATCCAATAAGCCTACAGTATCCTACATGGTTACCTATGCATCTACTAGACCTTCACTCTGTATTCTGTGAGCTTCTAATCATTTCCGATCCCGGTGAGAATAGCAGGCTGAGTTAATCTGAGTTGATATGTGTATGTTTCTGCTTGTGTGTTTAGAAACCAGTAATTCAGCAGCAGCATTAATGCCTACATGTGACCAATGCTGCTTTATCCCACACAGTCAGATATGCATGAAGTAGGCCTCCACTGAGCATAGGAGGCTGAGTTCATATGGGTGTGTGTGCGTGTGCTTGCGTGTGTTTTGAAACTCTCAGTACTACAGTAACATCAAGGCCTGTGACTAATGCAACATCTTACACTATCACAGACACACCAACTAAACCTTCATGCTGTATCCTGTGAGCTGCTGATCATTTCTCTTCCCGCTAAGTACAGGAGGCTGAGTTGATCTAAGGGTCTGCTTGTGTGTGTTTAGAAGCGCCCAATTCTACCATAGCATCAACGCCTGTGAGCAATGCAACATCCCAAACTATTACAGATGCATCAACTGCTTCAATAACATCTTCATCGCTATCATCAGCGGCTACTGCTGAGATAACATCCAGTATCATTCCTCAGGAAACAACCACTGCCGCTGCAGCTACCACGCTGTCAACGCCAGTGCCATGTTCGCCAGGGTCCAATGGCGGCTTCAGTCCGGGATCGTTCATCGGTGGCATAGTTCTGGGCGTTGGCGTTATGATCATTGTCTACATAGCATATCGGTACTACGTGTCACGCAAGGGCACGACGCCGTACCATCAGTTCTGAGTGTATGTCAAGCCGGATTAAGTCTGTGTCTGTAGGCTGGATTAAGGCTTTGAGGGGACTCTAGGCCTGAATATTTTGTGGGGCCCATTACACATAGGCCTGCAGTATAAATTACAGTAAAACCATCTGCCATCCAGGCATCCATCAAAAAACCAAAATTAAGAAATGTCAGTCTGTGTGTTACTTCACAAGAGAGCTCCCTTTTTTTCTTTACCTTTCTCTGTCTTTTTGTTAGAAGTAGGACCCCTTAAATCGAGGGTTTCAGCGAGAGCTAACAGAGGGCCTGGGACAGAGTCCTAGCTGTAATCAAATTTGTTGCATTTTAGCCTTAAAATGTGACACATGATGGCAAACATTTTCTGAGCAATCAAGTGATGAAATTTGGTTTTCACATTGCTTAGCACAGAGCCCTTAAACCCGTGGGGCCCAAGGCCATTTCTATTAACCAGCCACCTGTGCCTTAATCCAGACTGGACCAAGTGAGTGAATTAATGAAAACGTCTCTGTATTGTGTTGCTGTCCATGGCAGGATTAAAACAAGTGAAACATAAAAATACTACGGTGGTCTAAAAGTGAAACAATGTACATGCATTTGAGTAAAATAATCAGTTAAACAGTATATTATTTCACGCATCAAACTGCGCATGTTGCTCCAGACAGTGATTTTACTTACAGATATTCCACTTTCGTCGACGGTTGATTGTGTAGCCTACACTGTTGTTTATTTGGATGTGCTTGAATGCGGATATGGAGTTATCAAGCCATTGTACCACTGTAAACATTGTGCTAAAAATGGGTAGTACAAGTTTAATGAATGTGGTATGAGCGAATTGAATCTTTGTCGCTTTCCGTTGTATGGTATTGTTTTACAGCTTTGCTGCAGCTGCATTTGTGCACTCGATGGTGCTTTGCTGGCATTTGGTTATTGTATTCATTGTGCACAGGTTTGGTGATTTACTGGTGCCGCCACATTCGTATTTGTATACAATTGATATTTAATAGCTTGGTTGCATTAAGGCCCGGTGGGTGGGGGTCTAGTTGCTCCGAAAGCTTACTTGTAACATGCTGGCTGCTTTTGTGCATTTACAATTTTTAATGCATTCATCCACATTACCAGTATGCCTCTTGCCTGTTTTTTTTCTGCATGTCCATCTATCCCACATACACGTCTCTGTTAGGGTTGAGACACCTGGGGGATACCTACCCTCCCCAAAAAACACTGGTTTTGGGGGTAAATCTACCCAAAAACGCACTAAAAATCAGCCACAAACGTAATCCAATTAATTGTGCAACATTTTATTATGGGTGATTTTGAAACATTTATATTCTGTGTTGTGGGTACCAAACAGAAACCCATATGAATCAACCAGCTGAAAAGCCATAGAAATACTAAAACCCGTCATGTTGGACCATGTTTACAAAAGTTGGTTCAACCTAAAAAAAACCCTGAACCCACAAAACCCAATAAAACTCAAAAAACTCACTGGATTGGGCTGGGCTGGTAAAAAACCAGTTTTTTGGAACCCTGATTTCTGTTTAGGAAGTCTGAAAGTGTGAAGATTCTCCAGGACCGGAGTGACTGGTGTGCAAGTTTGGTCAGATAACGTGAAGGGTAGCCAGCTGGTATAGACTGATGCAAATTTTTTCAAATATCTGGAAATTTATTGTGAGACCAGTCTGACCTTGAAGCTGGAGTTGTTCATGAAAAATGGCTAGTAAACAAAAGCAAACTTGTATGCATCTGTTACTATACTATTAGGTATTGATTCTTCTGTGCTTAAAAGTCTGTGGTCACCAAAAGTAACATATACATTTTATCCATTTTCCTGAAAGTGCAGAATTTTCTGATAACTTTGACAGTAACGTCGGCGCCTAGCGTTTTTTCAACACAGAAAAATTTACCTTTGAAGTCGACAATCTATGAAAATGATGTAGAAAACGCGCCGCCATGCGGTGACGTTATGAGTCTAGCCTATAGATGCCATGAATATTAATGGCCTAGACTAGAATGATGACGTCGTCGGCTATGAAATTAATATTCATGATCTATATGGGCTAGGGTCATGACATCACCGCAGGCACTGGTAGATTAAAATATTTCACATAACGTAACGTAATGCCGCATTTCGTTTGAAATCATGCATTAATTTCATATATTTATGAAGCTTAAATCGACATATTATATATGCGAGAATAAATGTCTAATTTAAATCTACAGAAATTGCGCGAATGAGTTTGACCGTGGCCATGGACCTTTAACTTGCTTGTCACATATTGCATTATGGACTATTAGTAGTGTATCTATCTAGGTTATTTCTACTGTGATCTACGTATTAGGGTATCAGTAACAGTGCCAGTGGACCATGTCATTTTTGCGATTCATATATTACGTGTACACGGTGCACTAGTGGAAAACAATCCATGGTTGTTTTTCGGAGTCGCACCCTGTAGTCATGAGTCATGATTTGTATAGTATTGTAATTAATGTGCAATGTTAAGGTGTGCAGAGTGGCATAACTGAAGTTACTGAACTGACATGGTTCAGTTTTTGATGGACTGACCAATGGGCAAGCAGTAATGCATTACAGTAGGCACTGTCTAATGGCGTCAATGGCCTACGAGACTATGCTCATGCATGCCTCTATGTGTCAACCAATGACTAGTGGGCTCGCCCTGCTTGCCCATTGGTCAGTTAGTCAAAAACTAAAGTGTGTCAGTTTGGTTCAGTTACGTCGCTCTGTATGTGCCTTTGATGGCTGCTGATTTTGCTCATATTTTACCAAATGCTGCATAACTGACAGTATTATTACCTGAGGCTGAAGCCGGACTTTTTCAAAGTGGAGGGCTTCAACGACACTCCGTGGCCATAAAACAGATCCACATGAAACCAGCTGGGTGGTCTGGGAAGTTGGTCTGGGAAGTGTTGTAAGCTCATTTTGTGAGGTCTTGGCAAACACAGGCTGCAGATGAATTTTTAAGCATCACATCTGGTGGTGACTGTTTTGGTTATTTTCGTGCGATATGTTCCAGTTCCAGCTGAGTTTGATCAAACCCATTGACCTCCTCTTGGCTACTGGTCGGTTACTTCCAGTGCGATGCAGAGGTTGTTTTGGGCTATGTTCATTTGTGTGCAAGTTAACTCAAACTATCGAAAAAAAGTATTTTGATGAATTTTTTCAGATGGGCTGAGCACGATCCAAGAAGAAAATGTTAGATTTTGGTGGCAATCTGCTGATTCTTTTTGTGCATTTTTTCATCATTCGGGATTTTTTTACCATTCATTATTTTTTTTACTGCAAAAGAAACGAATCTATTGGAATATTACAAGTTAATTTTGTACTTTAAAGATATTAGGGATTCGTATGATTTGTGTAGATTTAGATTTTAAACTACATTTGGTAATAAATATGCTTATGGTTTGCTGCTATTCAAGTTAGTAGACTTTCAGTTTCATATGCCTGTTGTACTACATAGCTAATAAGTATAATATTTCTTCAAAAGTAGTGTAGTATCTTTGATATTCAGAAACTGTGCTGAGTTCTGTTAGTTGCACACTTTGCTTGATGTTACCAAGTGTTAGTTTAATTAGTTAAGTTTCTATTGTCTGTTAGTTTTTTTCTCTTCACTTCTTTTTTTCAGTTTACTGCATTTGTTCTGAATAGAGTTAATATAATAATAGGAGATAAATTGAGACCCTGTGATGTTCCACAGGTCCCTGGCTGCACCATTTTAGTGGAAATTTGGGAATTCTGGTCACTTTTTAAAATATCTTATTAGTTAATTATGTTCAGCTCATTTGTGCTTGAAATTAAACAAACTGCCGGCATGCATAGTTGATTATTTAATTTGCAAAATGTTGCAGGCTTTGGGGTGAATTTGTCAGCATGCAATAACAGAGTTGGAAATTTGTTTTGAAAACTTAGATTTTTTCCAGTATTTAGTTATTGTGCAGTTTGAACTACTAGTGCAGGTCATATTCAATTTTACATTTTTGATTGTTATTTGTCATTTTTTGCTGTAATTTACGGAAAACCATGTGGCAGGGAGAATGGTTTAAATTGCTGCTCTTACAGGATCCAAAATTTTGTTTGGTCTACACTGTACCTAAACCTCAAAGACCTTTTTAGAAGTCTACTATTTTCCAGTCCTGCACAATGCACATTTAGCCTATGCAGTCAAAGCTCTGTTGAGGATATTGGAGGCATGACAACCTCCATGATTGTTTGTTGCCTGTGATGATATTTCTGCTCACTTGACTCTGTTCGCTATGTAGTTATTTTCTGTCTGATGTTTCATTGTTTTCTCGCATCTACACTGTGTCCGGTGAAAAACGGACCCCCTAGACATCATCCAATAAAAATGTCAAATCTAAACTGATATGAATAACGTTTTGCACACTTAATCCCCCAATAAATTTCTGAAGCGACTGCCAACTTTTGTTGAGAAATATTATTTTTTACCAAAATTATTGTTGAATATCGATAACAAAATATCTCCGTTACCAATATGGTGTTACATACTGCAGTCGCTCAAGTGGAAGTGACGTTTGTCGATGCAATCAAAATAACCTAAACAATAACAAAATGGTGTTTTCTGCAGATGATCGTGTTTTAATTAAACTGTTGAGGCAAAAGAAAGGGTATGGCGCTAAAAAGTTTGTCGCGGAATTTTCCAGCAAGCCGTGGACGTTGTCAGGATTAAACAAACGGTTGCCTAATAGTGCCATGGGCACTCCACATTTTGAGGCGACCTCACAAAAGCCGCTGTAACTATTGTTTGCGTAAATAGATTTAATTGAAATTTGGCACTTTGATTGCCAGTAGATGATGCATTTTTGATGTAAAATTTTGCCAGAATCAGATGTTGTTTGTTAAAGTTACGCAAATGAACACAGGAGTTCACTTATGTAACACTGTATTGGTAGCGGAGATATTTTGTTATCGATATTCAACAATTAATAATTTTGGTAAGAAATAATATTTCTGAACGAAATTTGGCAGTCGCTTCCAAAATTTATTGCGAATTAAGTGTGTGAAACGTTATTCATGTCCGTTTAGATTTGACATTTTTATTGCACAATGTTTGAGGGGTCCGTTTTTCACTGGACACAGTGTATGCGCTCAAGGTTGCTTGTTGCTTCGGTCGCTTCAGTTGCTTTTATGCACCAACATATGAGATGAATTTTAATTGTAGTCTGAAGACTCTTATGTTAGTAAATTTGTACAGTGGACTATGTTTGTGAGAAGCCCATCGACTCTATATGGTAGGCCTATACAGTTATCGGCTTGCAACTCTGAATTTATTGCAAGTAACTGCCCCATCACCTTTTTACTTTAAAGATTTGAGTCTTCTTCGGTTTTTCCTCCTCGCCATCTCTTCGCTTGGTACAGCTGCAGGGATGTGCAGGGAAGTGTTCTAATAAATTCTAATAAATTCTAAAATAAGTTCTAATAAATTGCCGGCTAGAATTCTGATGTGACGTAATTATGATCACTGTCCACATCCCTTTCTGACTAGAAGTTTTATGCTGTAGGTGAAAGACACAGTTTTTAGCTGATTTTTTGCTTGCTTGCAGATTCCACTTCTGTTCCTGTTTGTACCCACTATATTTTTGTGCATTTATGTGGTTCAAGTCGTGAGCTTCTTGAGGACCAATAAACAAGAACGTGTATGCTGTAAAGTTGTCGTTGCTTGATAAATATTTTTTTAAAAAACAATGCTCAACCTTGGGTGTTCGTATACGTACCGGCTATATATAAGGCCACCCAAGACGGCTGCCCGATAAATAGCCGGGCATTTATATCCCGTGTCTTACTTTTTCTAGGAAAATTTTTTCTAAAAATACCAATTTGGGGCTGGAGCCTAAAAAAATTTGAAAAAAATCAATATATGTTCGAAACTCCAATTATGCCCTAAAATTTTCGCAGTTGGAAATTTGAAATTGCAACTGCCTGTTCCAACCATTTATGAGTAGCATAGGCCTACCCACGTCACTCGGCATCGCTGCAGAGTCGCGTGTCGATCGTTTTAGCTGCAACATGCAATTCGACATTTTTTAATTGGTTGGTGTTCAAATTTCTAAGCTAATTTAGGCCTGTCTTTCCCGTTGGAACCGGTGTCCTTACACGTCTATATATAGGGCTCACGGAATGTTGTTTCGGACTTCACATTTGTCAACATTGGGGCATCCCATTCCGTCAACGGCTTCAGCACGTTGCACGAGTGTGACAGACAGACAGACCACGCACGCTACGGTGACATCTGTTGCAATAGTCGGCGGCGTCGCTGCATGGTGCTTTTAGCGACGCTGGGTTCTACCAACTCTCAACTGAAGCTGTCGGTCGCTTGTCTAATCTCATTACGCATATGGAACAGAGCAGTAAATCGGATTACGCATATTGATCTGACGTGCGTAGTATATATAACAGTGGCGTAACCAAGGAGGGGGAGCTCCCCAATTCTCCAGACGACATAAGCACACGTTTAAAACTGCACTAAGGTTACATGTCACATGTCCCAATTTCAGTGCCGCGGCGCCAGAGAGTTGGAGCCGCCCTTCCAAATACAACTGTGAGGCCCCTGTAACGGGGTTTGGGCGCATCCAGGGGCAGATCCCCTGGTCAGGAAATCCCCCCTTGAAGCTAAAGCACTTTTGGCTTTTGGGCGTTCAATGGAAGTTGCAAGTTTGCCCACATTTCAAAAAAATTGGAACGCAAAAAATTAGATACAATTTGTGTTGTCTTTGCAAAAAATGAACGAGTTTTGTATGCCGCAGTACGTCACAGATTACTTTACATAAATGAAAGGTAATAGACTTGTCCATTTTGTGTAAACTTTCTACCAGTTTCCTTATTTTATATGTTGAATATATTATTTTAAAAACGAGGTTTTTTTCATACATAGCATGAGGCCCTTGAGCATAGGCCCCTACGTGAGGCCCTTCGACCAGAGGTACGGGGGGCCCTTCCACCGCCTCTGGCCAATTTGGTTAGTTTATTCTCAGGAAAATGATCACAATTGTTGTTATCAGATGTCATATTTTAAAGCCACAACGCACCAAATTCGATTTCGGCTGGGGCTCGATGGCTTCAGACAACGCTTGGGGAGCTTACAGCGCCCCCCAGTCTTAGCTGGATTTTAAGGGTCCATACTTTAAGGCATATATGTTAAAAACATCCATTTGCGAATAAAAAACAAAAACATGTTTTTATACTTTTATTAAAAAAAACATTATAAAAACATTAAACTGCAGATGTTTTCAATCGCTACTTTTTATTTTGGGCATTTTTTATTTTATGTAACTGTGATTATGGTACATGCTCAATTATGAACTAAACAATCAAATGCCAGAACAAATACCAAGTATACTATATTCACGTTAACAGTTTTTAACACATCTGAAGCAATTTATTCTAACGATTTAACAAGAACAAAAACCTGACATTAAAAAGCACAAAAACATTTTTAAAAATTTAAAAAAAATAAAAAATAAAAAAAACATTGAAAAAAAGTTTTAAAAACATTAAAACATGTGTTAATACTTTTATCAAAAAAACATAAAAATGTTTTTACATCTATACTTTAAAGCACAGAGAGAGGAAGAAAAAAGAGAAAAAGGCAAAGGAAGGGAGTAAGCCTTAAGGATAGGAGTAGGCCTAAATAGAAAGAAAGGAAAGAAAGTGGATGAAAGAGGAAAAGAAAGATGAGGGAAGAGAGGCGCAGAAGCGAACCTTTTCTCCCAATTCGAATCTCTGGCTACGCAACTGTGTATAGGATCTCTAATCATAGTGGAATTAACCTAGCAGCTACAGGCTGCATAGTGCACCACTAGCTCTGCCTATTCGTGTTCTCACCGACACAGTGCCTATGCTAATCGCGTTAAATCGCTTGACGGAACACGCAAATGAGTTTTCAGGCAGGTCCGTGACACCTTCGCGTCCTATTAATTGCAAGATATGCCTACTGCTGAAACAAGAAATTTGAGCTAAGGCTCACGAGACGCGCGAAAGCCTATAGCAGTTCCTGTTCGCAAACTGTCAGTCTATATCGAGCTGTTTTCACAAAAGACTGGCCACCAACGGTAAAATAACGACTTTTACGGGGGTACCGCTCTTTGATGCCCTCGTGCGCAGGTTTCCTTGAATCCAGAAAAATCGAGACTTAGACAGTCGAAATCTACGTTCAATGCTAAAAATTTCATACGCTGCTTATCTATGTCTATTTCAATTGGTTTCAGCGCAATTCGCTCTTGAAAAGTGTCTCGCAGCCCAAAATTGCCAACAAATCCATAAAAACCCCTATTTAAGCGTTCAAGGTCATCCGAGGCCATTGAAATCGGTGGCAATCGAAAGCCAGTGTACGACTTCCTATTAGTGATTATTAGTAACCCAGGTCCTGTCTCGCACCGTTACTGAGATACAGCGACTTATTGGCCAAAAATCGCAAATTTTGCCCACCCCCTCTCATTTAGCGCCCTCGTTCGGGGTGACCCCCCTTCGAATTTATGGAAAAGCTTTACGGTTCCTGAAACCCGGGCAGCCGACGTTGAAGATTTGGTAGTTCTAGCTTAGACCGTTTTGACTAATTTACCCGTGTGACAGACGGACGGACGGACAGACAGACAGAATTGCGATGGCTAAGACGCGCTAAAAGCAGTAGCTGCTTTTGCACGTAAAAATGTGATTAACAATTATTAGCCTACAGCTCAATCTACGAGTGACATGTTATCGGGGCTTGTTGAATTTTACCTACAGGTGGGAACATGTGATAAGTGAAATTAATGTTCTCGAAATATATGCCTAAAAGCAGGCTATGGCAGTGCATTTTTTTGGAAGTAACGAATCCAAACGTTTAAATATTGGGCCTAAATAAGCTACAAAAAAGACCAGCCGTCAGTATTTTTGTAACTTAATTTTGTATTAATCGCGCGTACGTTGTATATATACCCCGTGGAAAGTAGACTAGGTCAAAATAAAAAAGCGCTGTAGAGTATTTATCGCAAAATGTTGCAAAATATTTTAGCACGCCATGTAAACCACATGTTGCTGATTTAAAACGGTGTTACGGTAGCGCTGATGATGGAAAAGAAAGAAAAGATGTCGACGCCGAGTGACGACATGATATGCAGCCGACCGTCCAGCTGCCGAGCGAGCGTCTCAGGCGTTGAGAGTAAGTTAGGTCACCACACAAGCTGTGATTACGCGAGACAGGCTGCATCTTGAAATACATAGGCCTATTTTAACTAGGGTACGTGTGGTAACTCCTCCGATCACCAAATAATTAGGCCCCTACTTTAACGCTGCATGTGCGTGACTGCATCGCATGGCTCATGTCTATACACTACAGGGGCCGCGTGACTGTCTCTGTCAAATGGCATCTTATCACAGGCTAAACGGTAGTTCAAGCCCTGTGTTAACGGCGACTTCCCTTTTCTATGAGAAAGCCAAAAAGTTCGACCTCCGACAGAATCAACGTCCCTCTCCCGATTGACATAAAATTTGGCACGGTTGATTACGTCAGCGAGACGACTCCTAGTGCAAAATTTCATGCAAATCTGCCCGTCTTCTGGGCAAATGGGTGAAATATGCGCACATTTTTTTAAAACTCGCCTAAAGCTACAGGTCCAACCCCTCTGCGGATTTTTGCGCGCGGCGGTCGATCCGCTCAAACGACACCGTCTCACGCAGGAATGTGTCTTTTTGGGGGAGGTTAAAAGTTCTATCTAACGGCTTTAGCGAGGTACACCTTTGTGAGAGGTGTGCGTACTGCGTACTACGTAGAGCGTATAGTCTACAGACGTAGCTGACGGACAGGCCACGACACGGTAACATACCTCGCGCGACGCCGCCTAAAATGAACGATGTACAGGATCTCATCAGCACGTGCTTCTGTCACGTGCCTGCTTGCAGTGGCAGTTAGAACCGAGTAGGGCCTATTACTTGGCGACGCCGCCTGGAAAGTGCCAAACTATGCGGCGGAAAATGCCATTTTGGCCGCGGAAAATCGTCCGCCTGATCGCTCACTCACGTATAGGCCTATGGGGCCTACGTCAGCGCACTGGGCGCAGGCTATAACTTAATTGAGAAGCGTTTTGTATATGAATCTCAATAAAACTTTCCAGATATTAGGCCTACCATTCGAATTCGAACAAATTTGCCGTAAATTATCTCGCAAAACTTAACTCATATAGGCTTATCAAGCAGGATACGGTTATTTTTCGGCCGTTTCTATAGCACATGCCGCAATTAAAACGCGTTCTGCTCGTCTGTCTGTCCGTTTGTCTGTCCCACCGTTTTTCCAATTCGACTTCCTAACTCAAAAGGCACAGAAAAACCGAAATTGGCGTAAACTCTAAGTTTTCTTTGCAACTTGTGTAAACATAAAAAGCTGTGTGTCTAATAATTGTGTTTACACGATCCAGCAAACGTCCAGCATTCGCACGTATATTTTGAATACATTCGCTGGAAGTTTGCTGGATCATGTAAACACCCCTTAACGCTGCAATGGGCCATCAAGCCGATTAAAGCCAGCAGAAAGCGCGATGCATTATCAATAATTAAATAAGCCTTAAGCCGGTCTAGCATGAAGACTAGCACTGTTTCATGTGAGCCCCAATAGCCCGCCGCGTTTTACGTACAGCATTTCGTCTGTTGCATGCGTCATGCACAGCATTTCAGGAAAGCGACATCGGTATTAAAAGTTCGTGTTTGGTTGCCCGTGCGGTGCCTACAGACAATCATTTTTTTGTGCCAAAAGGACAAGGTCACAGACCAATCTGACATGCTGCTCCACGAATTTCGCCATCGGCCTAACTGCACACGCATCTGCGGTTTCGGAACTGCCATAAAATTAGGCTACTACAAGGCTGTTGGAAGTTCAAAGATTCTGTTTATGTTTATATGCGTTCGACTATAGCTTATGTGGTTATAGGCCTACCTATCTAGTATTAGCCGTTTAATTTTTTGCGCGCATCATTAGGCCCTATTTATATTTTTCTCTTAGTTTCGTGCCCCTCACCCCCAGATCGCACTAGTTCCTGGCTACGACACTGAACTGAAATCGTGGCCGTACAAAATTACAAATAGCATAATGCTAGGCTATTATTTTGGTCGTACTGCGCGGTGGCCGTGTACAATGATTGACACGAGAAGGGCTGCGTCATAGGCCTACAAGACTATTCGTCGATGTCGACAGCGTCAGCAGCAGATGTCAACACGAGCCTAGGCTTACTGATGATGACGTCGTTCGCTGCTCGCCGTCTATCCGAATTGTGTTCGATCGTCGGCCTTACGTCTCTTTAGCCTACTCTGTCGCCAGACCGTATAACAAGACATTTGAGCTAATGCTCACAAGACGCGCGAAAGCCTATAGCAGTTACTGGCCAACAACGGTAAAATAACGACTTTTACGGGGGTACCGCTCTTTGATGCCCTCGTGCGCAGGTTTTCTTGAACCTAGAAAATCGAGATTTGGACGTCAAAATTTATGTTTAATGCTAAAAATTTCATGTGCAGCTTTTTATGCCTATCTCAATTGGTTTCGGCGCAATTCGCTCTTGAAATGTGTCTCACAGCCCGAAATCGCCAAAAATATCCATAAAACCACTATTTTAGCGTTCAAGGTCATCCAAGATCATTGAATTCGGTGGCAATGGAGAGCCAGTGTACGACTTCCTATTAGTGATTAAAGATTCTGTTTATGTTTATATGCGTTCGCCTAGTAACCTAGGTCCTATTTTGCACCGTTATTGAGATACAGCGACTTATTGGCCAAAATCGCAAATTTTTTCCACCCCCTCTCATTTAGCGTCCTCGTTCCGCCTTCGAATTTATGTAAAAACTTTACGGATCCTAAAACTATATATATCTTTCAGACAGCCGATGGTGAAAATTTAGTGATCCTAGCTTGCACTGTTTTTACTGATGCACCCGTGTAACAGACAGACAGACAGAATTGCGATGTCTAAAGACGCGCTGAAATCAGTATAGCTGCTTTCGCGCGTAATAATCACCGGTATGTGTTCTGCAACCGCGAGCCGTCATCAGTAAGCTAAACAGTTAAGCAAAAATACACGTAGCAGGGAATGGGATATGGTGTCCCGGTCTCGACGGCAAGTTAGGCCTACTACTGCCAGCCTGTAGGAACTTGTCATCGCCCTATATCCAACGGTACGATTGTTTATTCCCTATGACATACGGTTGAGCCACAATACATATGTTACAGACAGACAGACAGACGACACATCGTACGGTACGCAATTCGGCTCGACGTAGGTTTAACGGTCGGCCAAAAATGCGTGACTATAAAATGATTAATGTTATAGCGGCCGGGCGGTGGAAGACGTGATTTAAAAATGCACTAGCTGAGATGCGCGCGCTCAATTCATGAGATTTGACAGGAAGCCTTGAGACGTAAACCAAAGCGATCGAGGACGAATTAAATCAGATCAAAGTACATGAGCGGACATAGTGCAATGCCTGGCAATATGCCTGCGTGCGCCCCAGTGTACGGTGCATTGGCTGCTACCGCAGAGCTGCGTGCCTGCGTCAGTCTCGATGTAGGTTACTCCACTGTAGCTCTGCCATTCGAGCTGGGTTATTGATGATGATTATGCTGTGGCACCTGTCAATTGTCCGAATAGAACGTGAAATAGAAGCCAGAACGTCAGACAGCGAAGATGATGGATTAGGAATTTAGGTTTAATATTCTACGATGGCATTTGTTTAGTAAACAAACAAAAACCACGTTTGTTAGCGGTCGAATTCAGTGTCGTGGAACGGATTTGTACTGTATAAAGGTAATTACGTTTGTCGGCAGTTTATATTCGTACTTTTAAGTGTGCAGAAAGTCATTAAATTGCTTTGTTTTTTGTGACACCATGTTGGGTTAGATTTTTATTGGCTTTCAGCAGCAGCAGCAGCTTTCGGTCAGTGCGCTGGTTACGCTAGCTCAGACATGTTCTTGGATTTAGCACAGATAGGGTACGCTGGCACCACAGAATCCAGCATAACAGTGATTTGAAATTCGTCAGGGAATTCATGTAAACTTGTTGCTTTTCCCGTATACTATCATCGACGCATAGCATTACAATTGTAATGCTATGCGTCGACGTACAAGTTCATTGTCAAGTTCAGGTGTTTCGCACATGCAGGCTTAGGGTTACGGTCGGTTAGAGTTAAGGTTGTGCTTAGGGTTAGGATTAGGGTTTGTCTAAGAAGTCGGGGGAAGTTCTTGTGATAGCACCACCTATCCCTAACCGTAGATTGTTATTTCAAACTTGCGGATTGGGAACTTTTGCGACCATGCCATCAAATTCCATATCCTTAAGTAGTACCAGACTATTGCGTAAAAATGTGTGTCTAGGTCAGTGTTTTTCAACCTTTTTGCTGCAGCGGAACCCTACGTAAGTGTGAAGATCACTCACGGAACCCCATGATCTGCGAGTTCAGCGGAGTACGTGAAGTGGAAGGCGAAGTGAAGGTTTTAGAGTGTCTGGGGACCGACGTCTGCAGCAGAGTCAAGAGGCAGAGAACCTGTGAGGGTCTGGAGCAAAGCCTCCAAAAGCTGACAATAAAGCAGCAAGCAAAAGACTTGCTTAATTTGACTGTACTGGATAATGTTATTTAGCAATTTGTTTTTATCCATGAACAGCAGTACGTTATTGTATTTAACCAGCAGAAGCGGTCACCAACGGCCATTTAGCTTTCTTCTTTCTTTTTTACGTTTTACATGGATGCCCTCGGGCAGCTTAGGGGGTCTGGACCCCCAGCTAGCTGCGCTGCCGTTTGAGGCTTTTTTATATCTTTTAAACAAAAAGCTTATGGAATTGAAATTATTTCAATAAATGGACAAACGTTTTTTAACACTAGCACTAATACGTATTTAATAAGTATTTATTAGTGTTCATTGTTTAATGCTAAGACAGGCCACACTGTAAGCCTATGCAAAAAAGACGTCCAGAAGCACTAATTTAGAGCTAAGTAGGTTTATTTGGTGCTTAGTAGTTCTGTGGCCTGTTATGATGTAATTTCGCACGCTAAGCTATTTTATTTTTTTACTGACCAGCCGCGGAACCCTTGGGTTCCGCGGAACCCCGGTTGAAAATCACTGGTCTAGGTCACCATTATGTTGGGAGTGACTGCAGAGTGTTTCAGCTTGGTGGTGCTGGTATGTCGAAAACTAGTGAAAATAACCAAGGTTTTTCTCAGTAGTTTTCAGTTAGGAGTAGGGTTACATTTTGAGTACCCAAAACTTGATAGTTTTGGTATTTAGTGTCACCTTTTTAGCTGATTATGTTGGGTCAGCTAACTGATTTTTTGGCCCAACCCCAACCGGGCCAACCCGGCTTGTTTATGATGGTGAGCTACAAAAGCCACACCGGCTGCAGTAAAAATGCAGTTCTAACTGGATTATGGTTAGGGTTTGAACCTTTGTTTCTAGTTAGTATATATTGGATTTGTAGTTTCTGGTATGGTTTTGACCTGGTTGGTTTTTACGCGCAAAAGCAGCTACTTCTTTCAGCGCATCTTAGCCATCGCAGTTCTATTCGTCCGTCCGTCCATCTGTCTGTCTGTCTGTCTGTCTGTCTGTCACACAGGTGGCTCAGTCAAAAATCGTGCAAGATAGGATCACCAAATTATCACTGTCGGCTGCCTGGAAGACTCTAGTTTCAGGAACTGTAAAGCTTTTCCATAAATTCGAAGGGGTTCACTCCGAACGAGGGCGCTAGCCTAAATGAGGGGGTGGGCAAAATTTGTGATTTTTGGCCAATAAGTCACTGTATCTCAGTAACGGTGCGAGATAGGGCCTAGGTTACTATTAATCATTAATAGGAAGTTGTACACTGACTTTCGATTGGCGCCGAATTTAATGACCTTGAATGACCTTGAACGCCAAAATAGGGGGTTTTATGGATTTTTTTTGGCTGTTTCGGGCTGCGACACAAGTCTATCATTCACAAGGTGGCGCCACGGAACTATCGTTATGCGATCCAGATAGAGAATTTGGTATTTGTATATTAACTTAGCGTGAACACTTTAATTTTCAGCTAAACTACTGAACCGGAACTGCTATAGGCACGTCTCGTGAGCATTAGCTCAAATTTCTTTTTATCCCGGGCCTTGCCACATTGATGGTTATAGCCTGACAATTTGGGGTGCTGTGCTCCACCCCTAACCTCACTGGACATGATTGCCTTTACTTATACTGGTATGACCAATAAAGCTTCCCATTTACCACTGTGCTGTGTACACCAAACTGGCGATACTGAGGCTAACTCCAGGGTGCAATAGCACTTCCAGCTTCAGGCTAGAACCGTCACTGTCTTGCCAGTTCTTGGATGTATAGCATTTGTAAATATTATAGGGTAATTTATTATTATTAATTGCTTTATTTGTGTTTACGTTTTAGCTGTGACATATCTGCTGTTTATATACATGTGAGAGACCAACAGACGCTCAGACTGAGAGACAGACAGACAGACAGACAGGAATACTCGCAGACTGACTGAGGAGCTATGGACGTGAATCAGTTTACCGGTCTGCCACGCAAGCAGGCGCTGTATGATCCACAGTTTGAGTCGGATGCTTGTGGAGTCGGATTCGTTGTCAACATCGATGGAATTCGATCACAGAAGGTTGGTTTATTTTACGCTGCATAGATGAGTCTTATGCAATGCCATCCATCTCGTGGTAATTTCACTGAGTGCAGACATATTCTCGTAAATTGTTTTGTTCTTTTTGCTGATCAAAAGAACTGTCATCTCATTAGGCCTGTAAGATAAAGCATGCCCAGTACAAACATGTGGTTTTTGGGTCATGTGACATGATACACTGGTGTTCATAATGAGTCAACTGTGTTACGACTGAATGCTAAATCCGTGATGTTGTTGCTCTAAAAAATGAATATTTTAGGCTGAGTATGGGTAATTACTTTTGAAGATATTCAACTATGCATTGTTACTGTAGGCCTGCGTTAGTTTTGCAGACAGTGCAGTTATGAATATTTCTCGTTTAAGCTCAGCTGTCTGCTGTCTTGCAAAGCATGCAGAAGATTGGCTGTTGATTCAAAGGTAAAGGTAAAGGTAAAGGTCAGAATATAGCTCTTAAGGAACGAACCCCTTACAGGCTTACAGAGCTACTGAGCATCACTTATCATATGGGATCACACAGTGTTACCTGCCACCCAACAGAGGTGAATGCGCCCCGCCTTAACCCCTGACAGATAGGCCGGTACTCGATTTCAAATACCTACTCCGGAAGGATGGAAGGCTGAATTGACCTAGGCGGCTGGTTTGGTACGGAGATGGTTTACCTGCCCACAGGCAGTCACCCATCACAGTCCTAACCAAGCCTGGCATACAGTAACTTCGCTGTATCGGATCAGACGGGTTACCACTATACCATGCCACCAACTTCAAGTTGAAGATTAAATGGTTGAAGGTCTCTGTAGTTCTTTATCAGTTAATTGGTGAATAAAACATGCATTATGTACATGTAGTGCCATTTTCTGTGAACGAATCAGGGCATGTTACAAATGGGAACTCGTAGATAACTACTTAGCATGACCTGCAATATGGATTGGAATTGCATAGTGTTACCTGCCACCCAACATGTGAAGTTGTGAACAAACTGAACATCCCCCACCTAACCCCAGCCATGCAAGTCGGTTCTTGATTTTGCCATTTATGGACTCCCCAGAAATCTGAGTTGATCTGAAAAGTGCGACTTTTTGTGTGAAACTTATGTTCTAGGTGCTGCGTGATGCTCAAGTGATGATAGAGCGGATGGAACACCGAGGTGGCTGGAGCTGTGATAATGACACTGGCGATGGTGCTGGCGTTCTCACTGGAATTCCTCATGAACTTTATGCCAGTGTACTTCGGTACTGTCTTATAACATTAGTTTTTCTCTAGCAAGCATTCTTAAACTGCTTTTACTTTCTTTCTCATGCCATTTCAGGTGTGGTCATTCCAGTGGCAATTTCAGTTGGGTTTTATCTATGGCTTAGCTCAAAATTCTGTGAAGGAAAATTACTCGTCAATTGCTGTAGCAGTTGTGCCACTACTGCTGCAAACAGTTTGTTTTTAGTTTTGGTGAAATGTTTGTCACGTAGAGACATGTTTGTAGAGTACAACTCTGCAATTAATGCTGCGACTTAGACTAGAACTAGAAAAATCTTCGCCATTCGCAACCCTATAAAGCCCTGACATTTTGAGCTGGAAACTGGCACATTGGTTGCTCCTGCTCCAGCAGAATGTTTGCATCAATTTTGTTTTTCTGTTTTCTCTTGTTTTCTAGTTGATAGCCCATATGGTACCGGTATGTGGAGATGGACTGACAAATCCCATATTGTGTTCTCTTAGGATAATTGTAGAATAAAATTTGTGCCAATCAAGCTGGTGATGTTTGTGTGTTATTCGTGTGCTCTGTGACCAGCAAACGTCCAGCATTAGCATGTGTATTTTGAATACATTTGCTGGAAGTTTGCTGGACATTTGCTGGATCATGTAAACACCCCATTAATGTTTTGTAGAGAGGAGCAGAATCTGGTTTTGCCCGAGCCGGGCAAATATGCTACGGGAATATTGTTTATAGACAAGGACAATGAAAAGGCTGCAGTGGTTGTGAAGGCTTTTGAGCAGTTAGTTGAAGAAGCCAATCTACAGGTATGCTGTAGAGTACTCTTACCTTTATTTACCTCCCTTGTACCTGGTGTAATGGCAGCATCTGGAACTCGTGACACTGAGGTCCCAGGTTCGATTCCAGCCCAATGCACTGTCAGGTAATGACTCTGGGCAAGTTGTTCACACATATGTGCCTCTGTCACCAAGCAGTATAATTTCGTACCCATCAAAGGGTGGTGATGCTCTCTGGCTGGGAAGGTAATCGCAGGCCTAGTGGAAAATAATGGCAGCCTACCACTGGGTTTATGACTATGTCACCTGGGAGCAGTGTTTGGTGTGCCAATTTGGTCATTTGTAGGTCATTGTCGATCGACATCAACAACCTTATAAAATGACGCCAACAACGGGCCTAGCACATTTTGTTTTAATGCAGAAGTAAATGAAATATCACACACCGGTAGTTGCTTAGGCTTGATCGGGCTTAACCTTTGCTGACCAGAAGTACCACAAGGGGGATGAGCTTCTACGCAACATCAAAGTCAGTTTGGAAATTTGTGCACAATGGTGTGCCATTGTGTGCACTGGTTGTAGGCTTTGACATTCTGTAAATTCGCTGCGGATTTGTTTTTTTTTTGCACAGCTTGTTGTGCAACAAATTAAAGCAAGTGGATTTTGGACTTTAATAGCGTGATATATCGTGCAGTAGATGGCTGCAAGGTGTTAATTACAATAAGCTATACCGGTACCATGTATGTGGTTTCTATACATGCAGATGCACATTGTGCTCAGAAAAAAATACCTGCTCACATTTTCTTTTATATCTCTGTGGAATATGTTAAAATTTCCATGAAATTTCCGGGAATGTTTAGGAGGAAACAAGTAGTCCACGGGTGAAAATTTACGTATTCTTTGCTACCTGTGACGTCATGGTCACGTCATATTTCCGCATTTGTAAATTATGGGATTCACTGTTAAAGGCAATTATTGACAAAATGTTAAAATAAACCAATTGGTCACTGTGTTGACTGAATCCAAAAATATGCTAATCCATAACACAATTTTACATTGTGAACTATTTTTTACTCCTCGCGCACTACGTTCCTAACGTAGCGAAGAAGAGTATATGAGATAAGTTTAATATTGAGGACCGACCGACCGACTGACGACCGACCTCTGTTCCTGGAAGAGCCTTCCTGGAAGAACTTCGAACCATGCCATATCTCCCTAACGGTGCTAGATACACGCATGGTCACTATGGACCACCCATAGGAAGTCGACCCCCATGAGTCGAATGGTCACGTGACCGATGACGTCACGTGACCCTATATCTTCGTAACGGTACCAGATAGACGCATGCGTTGAGGTATAACAAGACAAATGGCAACTAGCGTCATCGACCATTATTGGAAATTTTTTCCTCTCAGTTCCTGAAATCGGGCAATATTTTATGAACTTCGGGGAGACAATTTCCAATAACCACCTCGACACCAGTCACTATTAGTATAATATTAAATGGGTCTCAATTAGACGCCGGGTCTCTAATACAAGCCGAAAGGAACGAAGAAGCTTTCAGAAGAATACAAAAGAAAATGATGCGGGCGAGGAGTACATTAGATTGGTCACAATCTAATAATATTTCTTGTCATGGTTTATCTTCTTGACTGAGCGCGAGATCCTCAGCTTTGTTGATGTTGACAGGCGTACGCACACTGCATCACTGCGTGCATAACCACTTGCCTGCTATCAGTCGAACGGCTTAATATTGCTGCTCATGTCATTTTTTAAATTTAAATATTTTATTCTATCAATATTCAATTGTCTGTGTATTGTAAGGAAACATCTTGCAGAAACTTGCTGCTCATAACCTTTGTTGAGTTGCAAACATTTTATCAAAAGTCTGTCTTCAACGGTGAAACCCATAATTTACAAGCACGGAAAAATGACGTCACTCTGACGTCACAGGTAGCAAAAAATATTTAACTTTTTATTGAAAGTGGGTGTTTTTTTCTGAACACAGTGTTCCGGTATTATAGGTATTGCATTGTATTCTGTGCACAGGTGCTGTGTTGGCGCGTTGTACCTACGGATAACACGCGCGTAGGAGCGCTAGCACGCGAGTCGGAACCCTCCATCAGACAGGTAATTAATTAATTTTATGCCTCCGCTTCACCCGTCGCCGCCAGTTGACAGTTCCCGATGTCGTCCGTGCTTCCGTTGTCTGTCCGTCGGTTTTTCACCCACACGATCTTTTGGGGGAGGAGGGAGCAAGACCTGTGCCTAAGTTACCTCCTCTTTGTAAGTTAATAATAACTGTAGGAGAAAAATTTATTACAGTATAAGTACACCTGGCCTATCGTACGTATTATTTATTGCTGTACAGCTGACACATTTCCTTTCACATCTCTGTGCAATATCTGCCTTAATATGGACTTATGAATTTTCATCAGACATTTTCCATTAGTGCATCTTGGATGATCTGGTTAGGTTGTGGCGTTAAAAGGTCATGTGGCTGTTCAAGGTCATGGCCCTTGGCCCTGGGCACATCTCTCAAGTTCTAACCCTCTAATTGTTTAAGCTGCTAATTTCTTTGGCCGTTATGCGATCTTGAGAGTGAGACAGTTATCTAAAATGAATTAACTATTAGCTAAAATTAACTAAAATCTCCTAGGGTGGTACCTCCGTTGGTTCAGGGGGAAAAGAAATGCGTCGGCGAGAAAGGCGTACGAATATTAAAATTTTGGACCACATTCAACGTGACTACACGTTAAATATTTCCGCATAAAGTCACGGTATACTTAAGGATTCGTGCGTGCCCGTTATTTGATTGGATAGTGAGTGACCGTGTAGTGATTTAGGCGCGTGCCGTGGCGTCAGTCTTTTCTGTAATAAGATAGAGGAGATCGGGTAGTGCTACTGCGGAAGTGGCGTGTGATGTTATTGAGTGAGCGCGGTTGGTGGGTGGTCCTCTATTGTATGACCGCGCGTGCGCCGCTTGTGCTCGTTGTATCGACTGATCAATATCTGCCTGCATGGACCCAGTCGGTGTCACATTAAAATGTCTCCCCCATGAAAAATCCGCCCGGGGAAAGATAATCACGGATTTTATATGTCACCCCCTTATTAAATTATCGACGGCTCCATCAACAGTTTCTCCATTTTCGGCTCGCCCCTTTCCCCGGAAAAGTCTTTTCCCCGGCCAACAATTTATCGATAAAAATCCGTCACGCCCGAGCGGCCGCCGGGCGGAGCAGATTTTTGTTAGTAAATTGTCAGCCGGGGAGATTTTTCTGGGGAGGGGGGCGATCCTATATTGGGACACCGGCCGGTGCAATACTGGCCACTGACTGCTGACGTACTGGTCAGGTATCCAAAGCCAGCCACCTGCCGGTCTGTCTGTCTGCTTGTCTCTGTCTCTCTCTCTCTGCTTCTCTGTGTGTCTGCACAAATCCGACCCCACCCATGCTTTCCTCTCCCCCCGCCGCAATACCCTCCCATGGGGGTGAAACGTTGCTTTAAAGAATGAGATTATTACCGGTGTTGGCAGCGAACGTCCAACCTCCTGAGACATAAGCTCCTCTCCTTTATCCCTTCTCTCCGATGACATAAACGCCACTGCGGCAAACTCTCTGTGAGAAAACCCCCATTTGACAAAACCCCTCTGCAGCAAAATGCTTCTGCTACGTGGAACCTTTTTTTTAACAAAAGACCCTACAGTGACTGCCGTAAGCCGTTACAACGAAACCCGCTGCACCAGTACATCTGCTGTGATAAAACCCATCTGGGACAAGCCGCTTGCGACAAAAGCCTTGCAACATAATCCCCGCAGCGACAAAGCTTCCTGGCGACAAAACCCACTTAAAGCGCGAAGAGCGTACAAGTAGAATGCCCCCATGCCCCCACTATGTGCACCAATGTCGGGGGTGACCTGATTGAGTGAGTGAGTGTTTTACGTCCGCGCGAGACATTAGGCGTCTGGGGGCGACATGCTTTTAACCGTTGACAGCTCCGTCCATTTGCCACCGGCACGGGAACAATTGCCGGCGTTATGAAGCTATTAGTTGACGGCCGAGGTGACGAAAATAAGGCGTAAAGAAACGCCGTCTGTCTCAGAGTTTTTTTTTCTCAAATTAGCTGTAGTTTATTATATTAAAGCTGGGCATACACTGCATCTCAAAAAAAACATCCCAGACATTTTTGACTGTAACTTGAATACCAATTATAGATTTTGATAATTTTTGGTACAAATATTCCTGATACCACTTGCCATCAAATGACCATTCAGTTTCCCAGCTTACCCAACGTTTGTTTTTGCACTACCTGAGGTAACACAACCAGCGAAATATCACTTTTATCCAACGCGATATGATTGCTACGTAAAAACACATTTTGGTCACATTTCTGACAATGTGGCTGACATTTCATTCAGTTTTGCTTTTTTTTCAACTGCCTGCAGTAAAACTGCTTGAAGCTTTGGCCCAAATTCGTTCTTGCACATCTCTAGTAGTAAGCACTAACCAGAACTTTCAGAATTTGAATTTTTGTATCTATGTGCATTTGTTCTAGTGAGGTTTTTGTCGTCATGGAGTTTTGTCAAACTGGGGGTTTAATTGCAAAGGTTGCTGAAAACCAACGAAAACTGCAAAAAAACTATCAGGTTTGGTCTTTAAAAAACCGGGTCCTAGCCACAATACGCAGTAAAACTGCGCACTGGGTTGGGATTTTCAAAAAACGGTTTTTAACCCTGCTTGGTAGGTTTTTTGAGGGGTAGCTTTGTCTTGGTATCCCATGCGTGCGTGTGTCTGTGTGTCCGGTCAGTAATCCCCGAGAGTGCTGCTCAGCGGCAGGTCGTTGTTGGTGCTTTTCCTCCCCTTGGTCGCGTGACTTCAGTCCACTGAATGCTTCTTCACTCGCTCTGTATAGCGATGTGGGTGGTCCAAAGA
>Ga0056128_1001506_pt1 | contig 26128 bp, 20 predicted proteins | sample WorMetLIZISLAND2_FD_71113 | JGI IMG/M metagenome (GOLD analysis project Ga0056128, IMG submission 71113) | Marine gutless worms symbiont microbial communities from Max Planck institute for Marine Microbiology, Germany - Olavius geniculatus... ... | reverse complement strand
ATCTCTCATTTCATTTTTCTTTTAAACATTTCAGTTCTTTTTAGTTTATGTGCTAGATTAAACTGACAGTGTGTTTGTCAGTTTTTGAGTGCAAATTTTCCATTGTATTGTATTGTATAACTGCGACACAGCCACGACTTAATGGGTTTCATTCCTGTCACCCTCTCGATGTAGTCTACCTGTAATATCAGCACATGCATTAACACGTTAAGAAAATTAATGCTTTGACAGCGCTACTTTCAACCCAATCTGGAGTGAAAAGAAGGTCAGTTAGAAACCTAGAGTAATACTGTGATACATTGTCTAATTTGGATTCTCAGGAGAAATTGTCAATATTGAACAAACATTGACATTAGCAGTATTAGTATTAATCAGAGTGGTAATAGTAGTTTGGTGACAAATTGCTGTTGTATTTATCGGTGGGAAATGTGGCATAATCTGTGTTTATGTGTGTCGCTGGACAGGTTGAGCAGTATTATCAGAGGGCACTTGACATCTACGAGACTAAACTCGGAGTTGACGATCCAAATGTCGGAAAAACGAAAAATAATCTTGTAAGTCTGAATTCATTGCATTATTGCTAGATATGACACTTTCTGGGCTTATAATGCTCTAAAAGTCGTATATGACGTAACAAAAAACTATTGTTGTAAGTTTGCATTTTTGACATATTGTGTTGTCACTAAGTTTATGGCACTTTCTTAGTTTCTTCTGCTTCAAAATTAAATAGGAACTGGCTCTGATATTTAATTGAATTGTGGTGTACTGTGTGTTGTTTAAAATTTCGTCATTTTGTTTGCAGTGTAATATACTTGTCAGTGACCTGACACTGTTGGATGGAAGTAGCGGTATTCAGTTTGGGAAAAATTCCGATTTATTGGTTTTTAACACCTACGTTTGAGCACTGAACCTGGAACTCTGGTGGAAGCACATTCTGGAGAAATTAGATGGTTAAACAGAAATTAAATATATGTAGTGTAACTACTCAGCAATAGCTATTTTCAATATAATGTGGTTACTGTCTGCTAATGTTTCATTCTATTTTTTAGCAATAAAACGTTGAATGTCTAGGCATATCTGAGAAGAAGTCCACATCACATGCGAAATGTTTGTCCATGTTTTTAGCGATCTGTGTGCATATTTTCAGGCGTCTGCATACTTGAAGCAAGGCAAATACAAGCATGCAGAAATGCTGTATAAGGAGATATTGACACGAGCTCATGAGAAGGAATTTGGAAAAATAACTGGTTTGTACTTCGTAATTACTTTTGTGATTTCACACAAATCTACCAAAATTCAGATGTTAATTCCGTCTTTTGATCAGAACTTCTCTCTAATAATATGCGTTCATTTTTGTCTGTTACTTATAATTGACTAGACCTATTGTTTAGTTTGATCTTACAGTCATTTGCCGTTGTTGTTTGAGCATAGTTGAGGCACGCAACATCCAGTTGTCCCACTTTTTAGCCAACCGTACTTTAGTAACGGTCGAGCTATTGGCTTGGTTGCATACATGTACATTCGTCTGTCCGTCTGTCTGTAATGGGTGTATTGTGGCTAAGCTTTAGGTTGTAGGCGGAAAGTTTTACACATATTTTTGGCCATGCATGCAAAACTTGGGCACGCAAAATTTCAGCCATGTAGTGCAAGGGGAACATTTTTAAATTGGGAAATAAATGGATGGGTGGTAGGAAATTCAGTGGAAGACCGGCCATATCTTGAAAATGATGAGAGATAGGTCCAAAGTTACTACTAATAACTAATAAGAAGCGGCATACGCCATTTTAGATGAGATAGAAATCATCGACCTTGGATGACTTTGAAGGTCAGTACTGCAACAGGAACTATATAGGCTGTAGCACATCTTGTCTAGCAAGGCATTTTTATTGTGAGAAAAATTTGCAAAAACCTCCGTCCAGTATTTCTGGTGTTATTTATGATTGAAGCTGTTGATATCGCCTGGTGAGACGATCGCGTGTCACTGCATGCGACATGTGTTATACTAAATTTCGACAGCAGCGTTTCGTTAACATCGCGTGCGTTGAACTGTGTCACTTATTACAAATCACTTTCTCTCCATGACTGGAAGTCAGATGGAGGGCTTTGGAAGTAGATGGTACGGGTGCCTTTTTCTAGCAATATCTGGGTTTCTTGTTATTTTTATGAGGGGCATTCAAAAAGTTTTGCAAGTTGATATGTTAGACTGAAAAAATTATTTAAAATCTGCACGCCAGTAAAATGTATATATCTTCGGAACACGTATGAGCCTAAAACTGATGTGACGTCATTATAATGTATGATGTCATAGAGCATTTGACAGAAACAGTCTGAAGTGCTCGCGCAAACAGCGTAAAATAAGGCTAGCTGTTGCATGCCATTTCTTTAGCCTGCAGCCAGATTTTCCAATACGAGGCCTTAGGAGATATGAGAGGCCTGACAATTATGTTCATGAATTTCTCATTTGTAATTATAAATATTTAGTAGCCAAAATCTGTGTTAACCTTAAATAAGAAGGCCTCTATCAATTACGATGCCACATCAGGATTTGACCTTGTCAGAAAAATTTATTAAAAGTTAACAATTAGTGATATCTATTGTCTTTGTGAAAGGTTAGTCAAAATTTGCAACGGACGACCTTAAGAGCCCTGATCTGCAGAGGCCTGGGAGCGAGCCCCACAGATTTCGCCTTAAATCCGGCACTTCATACCAGTCCCCAAGTTATCGTTACCCAGCAAGCTGTTCATGACTCTGGCTTCATAAAATAAGATTATTCTACATAGAGCAAAGACCTGACTTACAGTAACTATTATCTTTTTCTAAATTTGAAAAATTTTCTTTTTGGTGTCTGCTATCGAAACAATGAATTACTTGAGTCTGTGGTGGAAGCCGGGCTGGAAGGACAGATGTAAAACGCTTTGTGACATCATGAGTTACAATGACGTCACATCCGCTTTAAGCTCGCACGAGTTCGGAAGAAATATGCATTTTATTGGTATATTGATTTTGAAAAGTTTTTTAGTCTATCATATCGACTTGCAAAACTTTTTGAACGTTCCTCATATGTTTCATTGGCCTTTGTTATGTTACATCAAATGATAGCATAACTTTTTGCAGGCCAAAACCATAGTTCATTGGGCATCTGTAACAGCTATAGACTTATGTAGACTGTATCACCAAAAATTTCTTTGAGACTTTTGACGTGTTACTACATGGTAATATCTGGGGTGGTAATGTCAAAAATAGTTGTTGAATTGATAGTGTAAAAATGTGTACATGTAATTTTGTTTCTGTGCAGAGGAGAACAAACCAATCTGGATGCAGGCAGAAGAAATAAATGTAAGTTTTGAGCTGTATCTTTTTGTCATAAAATTTTTCATACATGTTTTTGCTGCAGTTATGTTGTACATTGCTTGATTTCTAAACAGCTGATTTTACATTTCTTATCTAATAGCTGCTGTTGAAGTTTGTAGTGGCAGTTCAAGGTATAGTTCTGGGAAAGTTTGGAGCATATTATATCTTGCCGGTTTCGTTAGCAACATTTTTGGTGCGCAGCAGACCGCGAAAATGTGAATTTAATGCTGTAGACATTTTAACGGTAGAAATACCGTTGCTTGCACTCTGTTGGCTTTTCAACATTGCTAATGGTGTTTCCATGCGTTTTGCCGTCTTTGGCTGTGATAGGTCTGTGGCGGTTTATTGGAGATTACTCGATATGCAGTTGACTTACTTTCATTGACTTGGCTTATACTTTGTTGCTTGGGGATCACTTTTTTCCATCCATGTTTGGCAATTTTTTAAAGCTAATTCTGTTTTCTTTCTTTTAGCTGGTCCATCACTGTCTGCAGTTCAAAGATCTGGAACCATATTCTTCACCCATCAAGAGCATTGCGTGTTCTCTGGCTTTTTGTAAAGCCTTCAAGACTGACTTATTTTTCAACTGACATTGTAATTCACTATCGGCATAACTGCTGTACATAGGGCAGATTCCGCATTGCAGATTTCAATGCAGGCAGGAGACCACTGTTGATAGGGCACTGTAGCATTTATCATTACGACTATGACTATTATGATGGTTGCTGTAGATGAAGGATGGCGTAAACCTGAAGGAGACCACATTGTGGCAGAAGGCTGCCAGTATTGACAGGTAGCAGCTATTCGATTTTTCAGCACATCGAATACCAGTATGACGTGGTTGACCACAGTAACATAATACGTTTGTCTCCTGTATAAATTTAGTTCTATACTTGGTGATGTTTTATATTGTGACTGCGATAGTGAGAATTTATTACTACATATCTCTCCATGTTAGCACAAGACTTTGTCATATTCTGCAGTATTTGCACGTGTGTTTGCATTTGGGTATTTACAAGAGGTGAATATTTGTGTGAAGCAGAATAGTAAAATTGCTGTTTGCCACAGCTGTTCTTTACTTGGCACGGTATCAATGCTAGAGAGCTTGTTATGCTTTTTAAACCTCGGTGTCATTGACCAGCTGATGCGCAGAAGCTGGTGTAATCTAGTTAAAAGGAAAACCAGCTGTGTTAGTACTATATTTAACGTCACCATTTATTACTACTGAGCCCAAAAGCTGATACTTATTTTGCAATCCCATGGAGGGTAGAAGGCTGAGTCAAACTAGCTGGCTGGTTTCATACTGAGATGGGTTTTCCTGCATGCAGGACAAAGTGTGTTAAGAAATGAGTCCCATACAATCTGCCAAACACTAAGATCTATAAAAAATTGTAATTTGGTTGGTAACTTTGCTGTATTCACAAGATGGCAGCACTGTAATAAAAAAGACATATTGGAAATGCGTTTCTAGTATAGCTTATGTGCTTGTTGCAGCCCGCTTGTGTCAACGACGCTGAAGAGTTTGAGTGGACTTTACCGACGCCAGGGCAAAGTCGAAGCAGCCGACGCGCTTGATGAATGCTCGTCTCGCACGCGCAAACCCGTGAGTGCTAGAGATAAGATTCTCTACACGTAAACCAAACAGACTCGCTTGCTTGCTTCCTTTCAGCATCGATGCTTGTGGATTTCTAATTTTCGACAGTCATACAGTCAAGTTTATGCGAAAACACGTGGCAGCGCAGGTGCTGGATTTTTGACTGTTTATTTGACGTTGACATTATGTAGCAGTGCGTATTATAATAACTTAAAACTGGCGTAAACTCAAAGCCCATCAAAAAATAGGTTTAACCCAAAGGAATTGAAATCTGTTGAACAGCAATGCCCACAGTTTTCCGCGGCCACGGAATTTTGAGCCGAGTCGCGGAATTTGGCAACATTCTCCACGGAAAACCGTGGGCCCTATTGAACAGTGTGACACAAACTACATGTAATTGGATGGTTAGGATGTTGAAAGGTTGCAAGTCTGCCTGCAGTTTGGGTTGCCGTAAAAACATTACTACTAGGATGCCTGCAAACAGGTAAACCGACTGTCAAGCTCATCTCGACCTTCTATTTTTCCATTGTGAATAGGTTGAGTGCCAGCATGTTTGGTTGTGCTTAAGGCAGAGCCCTTTCAGTTCACCTGTGTCTGGTGGCAGGTAACACTGTGATCCCATATGCCAGGTGATGCTCCATAGTTCTGTAACTGCTGTGGGTTTCCCATACATATACACATTATACAGCCTGTAACCATTAATAGTCAATTGTTTGATATGCTAACAGGTTATAGATGGCATCAGACTATCGTCTCGCACAGAGTCAAATAACTGTGAGCGCTCGTCAAAAGGTCGATCTAGTCGGTCACGGCCGCAGTCTATGGACAGCTCGGCTTATGAGAAGCTGCTTGCCGGCATTGGGTGTGTATGGCTGGCTGTCACTTACTACTCATTACTCATACACAAGTTTAACAATTAGTTTAAACGTGGACATTGTCTCAGGTCAGGTATACTATATTGACTGTTAATATCCTTTTTTTGTGTGTATGAGCAGTGCCAGTGTAATTTGGTACTTGACAACATTAGAGCAAACGTAACGTTATTTTAGGGAAAAAGGAAATCTTGTTGGATTGGCAATTCTGTTGTTGCTTTACCTAAGGGGTTTCTGATTTTTTACGCGCGAGAGCTAGCATAGCTATAGCGCGTATCAGCTATGGTAATTCTGTCTGTCCATCTGTCTGTCCTGGTGTCACATCCTGTTACCGTTTCAAGACCAGGTGAGATAAAGATTTCGGGTTTTCACCGTATGATAACTTAGAGTCTCTGGTATTTCGTGACAAAATTTCATGCTGCTGGTTGAAGGGGGTCCCCCGAACGAGGGGGCGAAAGAGTTGCAACCCTCCTAAAAAGACGTTATTCTACCGCTGTTGCATTCATACAGCGGCACCACGCAACTATGCTATGGCCAATGTATACATATACAGGGTGGTCCAAAAAAACGGCACAAAGTTTTTAAATGCAGCAGTTAAATATTCTTTGTTATTGCCGCTGGCAATTGAACTACGCAAAAACGGTATTACCCTTGACACCAATGTCCATAAAAACGTGCCATTTTTATTTTTTTCAATAGCTTCGTGAAACATTGGCCGATTTTAATAATTTTCGGCATGCGACATTAAAAAAACTTGACACAAATGTCTGTAGTTTTGGCCTCCTCGCCCTAAGGTTGTTGCTACACTACCTTGTGAAATGCAGAAGTCATAGTTTGACCATTGACAACAATAAATTCATACTGGGTAGTGCATGCGTCGGCACAGAAAATTACTGATACCACAAAGGCAAAAGAGTGAATTGCGACGAAATGGAAGGAGATAGACCAAGATTACCTGCGAACAGGAACTGCCATAGGCTCTCGTGCATCTCATGAGCATTAGCTCAGATTTCTTGTTTATAGCTTTTGACATTCCTATTTTCTGTTGGTTTCAGATTGCTGATGTTAGTGATTTTAAGTATCTGGTACCTGTACGGACATGTCACAGTGTATTTGTTTACTTTGAAGTACATTACTGTATGAAATTTTGTGCATGGTTGTATCTTGTAAAAATGTAGTGTGTTTTTTGCTGTGAGTGAAATACACTATGTCCCAAAAACATTCTCGACATTTTCTATTGTCACTTGAAAACCAGTTATCAGATTTTGATAACTTGCCACCAAATGACCATTCAGTTTACCACCTCACCCTCTGTCGGCTTCTGCACTACCTAGGGAAAGCTGATAAGCGAAATGTGCCTTGAAATAAACTGAAAACCTGAAAAAACATCGCTGACATTATCTACTGTAACTCGAAGAAAGATTAGCAGATTTTGATAATTTTTGGCATAAACACTTCTGGAACAACTGGCTATTAAATCATTTTTTTAAATTCCAACCTCACCCGACGTCTGCTTCTGCACTACCTGGGGAAAACAGACCAAGCATAATACATGTTGAAATGAATGAAAAACGTCAATAAATTGCATCTATCCAGATCTGTAGGCCCCAACAGCTGGTCTGTTACAAAATATGACAGTCATGCAGCAGTGTCTCTACCAGATGGCGTTCATGAATGTTTATAAATTCAAGAAGCAACTGATAAAGCCTTGTTTGGTCATTATTGATGCTGCTGTCGATGAATAGAGAAAGCATCTCCATGCTTATGTTTGCATAATGGATCGGCATTTCAAGCAATTTTGCTGTAGGCAGTTGAAAAATGGACACCTGGATAAAGTGTCAGCCAAAAAGTCAGAAATGTGAACTAAATGTGTGTTTATGTGTTATGTTGATTAAGTAATCATACCACATTGGATCAAGAAGTAATATTTCATTGGTTCTGTTTTCCTTAGATAGTGCAGAAACAGACATTGCGTGAGGTGTGAAAATAAATGGTCATTTGATGGCCAGTTGTCTCAAGAACATTCATACCAAAAATTATTAAAATGTGGTAATCCTTTTTAAAGTTACAATTGAAATTGTTCGGGATGTTTTTTTGGACACAGTGTGTAACCGTTAATGCCCGAATGTTGTGTGATGCCATAGCATGTCGAGTTCTGTCTCAATGGAAAGCTGCGGCAGCAAGTGTAAGTTACCAGTTTTTGTGCCTTAGCTCTAGAATAATCTCTAATCGTTCACACAAGTCTTTCAGCAATAGTTTGTACATTGTCTGTCAAAAATGGATCATAGGATCATAGACATTATTGATTGTAACTTGCAGAATTATTTTCAGATTTTAATAATTTTTGTTACGAATATTCTTGACAGAATTGAGCATTTTTTAACTTTTAACCCCACCTCATTTGTCTACTTATTCAGTGTTTTTGAAATGGATGGTTACAGTACTTATGAACAGAATTTTGGCACTTCACGAAAGAATTTTTGTAGAAATTGTCAATGAGAATGTGGCCAAATCTTTGACACAGCAGCAGAAGATTAGTTATATTCGCTAGTTTTTATTTTTTATTTTTTATTTGTCATTATTAATGTTTTTATTTGTTTCATTTGTGCATATTTTATTGTTTTTTTTCTGTACTTTGTGGTTTTAATGTTGAGTTATTTAAAAATCAATTTGTATGTTTGTTACAGAAAGCCACGGACGACCGAGCGAAGCTTGATCACTCAAAATGCATCTGATTTGGTTAACGTTTTTGAAAAACAGTTTTTTAATTGCTAGTACATTCTGTTCGCTGTGTAACGAGGTTCCATCATTCGCTGCCTTTCGATTCTCAGTTAGTTCTGCTCAACGGCTTAGGAAACTAGTATCAGTGTTTCAGTCGATATGTGATTTAGTGAGCACATAATGTGAGTAATAATTAGTGTCTGTTAGCTATGATCTGACTGAATAAAAGTTCCAATTTTTTATCATTACAGTATACAGTTTACAGTGATCTGCCGAGGCCGTTCTTTGTGTTTTTTTATTTTATAAAGGTTAAACTTTCTGTAAAGGTTAAACTTTTTGTTTCGTTATTATGTGTGTGTGCAATTTCGCTTACAAAGGCCTTTCCCGAAATGACCTATACTGTGTCGGGCAGGACGTTAAACCCTACTTACTTAATCATTCACTCACTCCGCCAGCCATTGGAGTAGTTATATGCCATGTTGTCAGTTGTGTCCTGTGTGACTGCTTTTCTTGATAATAGTCGGAATAATTTCTCAAGGAGAGCAAATATGCGTATGAATATCGAGGACATCGAATTAAGATGGTTTTGTGCTGGGGTTGTAGAATTTGGTGGGAATGTTCATATCTTTTGCTTATTAAAGGGCCTAGGGACGAAATGCGGCATTACGTTACGTTACGCGAAATATTCTAATCTATCAGTGCCCGCAGTGACGTCGTGACCCTAGCCCATATAGATCATGAATATTAATGGCTAGCCGACGACGCCATCATTTTAGGCTAGGCTATAGCCTATAGACGTCATGAATATTAATTCATGACGTCTATAGGCTAAACTCATGATGTCATTGCAGGTCATCATGACGGCGCATTTTCTACATCGTTTTCGTAGATCGTCGATTTCAAAGGTAAATTTTCCATGTTGACAGAACGCTGGGCGCCGATATTACTGTCAAAGTTGTCATAGAATTCTGCACTTTCAGGAAAATGGATAAAATGTATATGTGTTGTCAGTGCTGTTTCAACCTTGTCGTTCCAGTTCATTACTTGTGACCTTTAAAATGTCATGCTACGTGTCTATGAACGAAATAAAATGATGATGATGATGTTAATTTTGGTGACCACGGACCTTTAAATATTTCACTCGGCCAGGGCCTGATTCTGTTTTTAGAGTCGAGTTTCAGATCTGACTATTATCCTATGTATTGAGCTGATATTATTATGAAACGCAATGTCTCTTGATTTGTTGAAGGTGAAATGCACTTTCTGGGTGAATTTGAGTGTTTGGCATTTTGAGCTTCGAATATAGCGTCCGGTCAGTTATTCCTGATCGTTGGCCTCCATTGCTGCTTGTGCATCGATTTGGTGATATGCCTCAGGCATCAGTTTAAAGGGTATAAGATAAGTTGGGATGGGGGGTCAGACATTACCGGTACTCATTTCCGCTTAAAACTTATTCGGTATTTGTGACTTTCAGGAACTACATTTTGAGATTAGAATGGCAAAACATCTTATCTGTTGTCGATGACATTACCAAAAAATGAAAACCATTTTTATGCTCTGCATTTTCTCTGACTTTTTTCCCCATTGTTTTCAACACTCTTGTAAACTTTGTTAATAATTAGCATGCAGATTTGCTTGCTGTATTTCATTTCGTAATGAATTAAATGTTTGAGTAGCATTTTGAAAAACGTTGTCTGCAGTTAGGTCGTTTTGCCATGGACAAGTGTAGGTACAATGTTTTGCCATTCTATCCTCGATTTGCTCTATTCTGGCTATATCACAACAGCTGACAATTATATGTGCTTGTGTCTGTGTATATATACATGTAAGTGTGCGTATTTTTCCGCTTCATGTTGTTGGTTAGAAGCGTATGCCATCATTCAGTACGTTAGTTAATATTTCATCGGGAAAAATGTTTAACACCATAGTTAACGCATCCTCTTGGAATAAGTAATGAATAAATAGGAAGTTAATTGCAAACGTGAACTGGTGATGATAAACGTCAGCATTACCTTTAGTTAAGTAGCAATATTTGCAGTTGTCTGTTAGATAAGAACAAATTTAATTAGACTCGGTTCTTAACGAGCTTCTAGATACAAATTTTTTGGAACGAAGTGTTAACTCGGTGATTGCGTTAGTAGTGGCGTACAGTTTGTGCACTCTAAAATAAGAACTGCCAGTAGTTGTGATGTGGTCGTTTTAGTTAGCTCTGTTGTCTTAATCCTTTAGCACTTAGCTGTTCGTTGGGCAACAAGAACCGCATCCAGTCTGTAGAATTTGGTGCCATTTTCTGTTGCGTAATATGCAGATATGCTGCCATATTTTGCGCCAAATATTTTATACCAGCGAGTATAATTGAATAGTGATACACGGAAATATCTGCACCAGAAACCATGCCAATTTCCAGGAAACTTTGGGGCAAGTTTTATCGGTAGAATATGTCATTGACTATAGGTTAACAAATTGCTGTTTGGTTTTATTTTAAGAACATTTTAGATGCTGTTTTTGCACAAAATAAGGCACGTCTTGGAGTTGCTCTTAGCTTTGTGTAATTGTCTCCTGATGTTTGTCTGGCCCTAGATTGCTTGGTCTTTTAAGTTATACAGTGGTGTATTTGTGAGCAGCAGCCTTTCGTGCTAGCAAAAAATTGTTTTAGTAACTGGAAACTGTAAAGCTACAATTTTACCACCGAAATGTGCAAGATGGCTTACATAATTTTTCACAATCTGGGGGGTCACAGCCCAGCATCCGCATCCGCTGGAGTCTTTGCTTTTAGACCGTGGGGAAGGGAGGAAAAGGGAAAGGAAGGGGGGGGCAGATAAATTTTGCCCCCTCCTCCCCACGAAATTCCGCATATGCCATTAGTGTTGTGTTACGGATTTGGTTTTTTTTGTCAGGAGGCCGTTGCAATGGTTCTTGCTTTCTCTGCTGCAGCCTTATTTGTTGATTTGCCGGTAATGAGTTTTAATGCATTATGTGAGTTCATGTTTCGTCGAGAAGTAGAATTATCTTTTTTCTAATCGACATTCGCTTAATCTGACATCCGCTAAGAACCGAATCCGATTAACTTACTTTTTATCCATAGATTAAAAAGTGAACTGAAAATAGATTAGAAAGTTTCTAATCGCTAGGGATTAAGAAAATCCGCCTATTCTTTTGCATTGGAGCTGTCTGTTGTTAATCGGTAATGTTCGGATTAACTTTGGTGTTATCTGCCGTTTCCAATTATCTTTTTTCTTATCTGGTAGATAATCGGAAATGTTGGTTCTTAGAAGAAAGATAACACCGAATTCTAACTTCAGTTCATGTTTCCGATTATGTTGCTGTTTATTCTAAGAGAAAGTGTCGACCAAAGCGATAATCCTGCTTCTCGACGAAACATGAACTCATGTATTGTGTACTGAGTAACAGTTATCTGATCTCATGTTGCAATGAAGTGCAAGCATCGAAGCATATAAACTGCATTTATGATTGTAATTTTTGCTCGATTCTTTGCAAAGACCAGGTTTATATAGCTGTGTTGTTTTTTTGTTGGTATTTTGAATTTATAGCCATTATTTACACATATTTATGCATTAACTTTCACCCGATAGTCTGTGCTTAAAGTGCCGTTAGTTGCCAACTACCGAACTGTACAGTGCTTTTTCTCCATTGTTCTAGTCATTCATTTGGTTAATGTCTAGTTCGTCGACTTTTGATTTGCTGTAGTAGGCACATTTTTCACAAGGTTTAGTTTATGATGTGCTAATTTTCGTCTGTGGATGTCTGGTGCATTTTTTGTTGTTGTAAATGTATCAAATTCGTGTGTTTGATACGACAACGGAATCTAAACTTAAAAGCAAATGTGAAGTCCTTTTCGAGCTCTAAGACCTGTAGGGTTGTGTTGATCTCTGTTTTTTGAGCGCTCTGCCGGACACCAGCTTACACTGCGAGGGGGTAATACCTCATGTGGTCTGCCGGTATATGCCGCAGCTTTGCTGGTGTTCATTGCACCTTTCCATGGAGGGATGGCCAGGCTGAGTTGAGCTGGGTGACTCCGGCTATGTATGTCAAGTGTCGAGGTATTTATTCATCTGCTTATTTGAGTACTAACCCAGCCAAGCATACAGTAAGTTTGTCAGTAGAGACCAATATATTTACATCATGCTGCCAGACGATATAGCAACACACAATTTTCGTTAGATCAGAACAGTTAAATGTTAAAATGGTTAGCGAATGTGTAGTAGTCTTCATGGGAAATCCATCGCAGAGCTATCTACGGCGTGTCACCTGACATGTAGGACCATGCATAGTGATTGCAATTCCGGGATTGAATTCTCAATTCCGGGATCCAGGATTGAGAACTCTGTAATCCCGGGATCCCGTTTCAGGATTAGGCTTACAGATTGGTCGTTATTTTGGTATCCCCAAATGAGTTATTTCATGCACAGGATGTAATGTAGGCCCTACGGAAAATATATCCAAACTGTAGGGAGTACATGCATTGTCCATCCCCGAAGTGACTTACATTGTGTCGTGCGGGAAGTAAAACCCTACTCGCTCACATAGGTATTATGCTGTGTTTGCCATATCACTGTTATCATATGATCTTTGTTATTGTACCATCATCACAGAATAGAGAATCCAGATCTAGTGTAACCTCACTTTTTGCAAGTTAAGTGTTTAATATGTGATTTCATATATCTTCTGTTGATATTTCACTTTCACACCATGAAGCATATTGCAGTTATTTTTATTACTTCTGTTACTTTTGGGAGCTATTCACGGTTTTGTATGTACTTTGTGTGCACATATGTAAGCTGTTTAGAAAGTAACATTTAGGAAATTTTACCGCCTTTGTTTCACTACGCTTTTACACGGTGTTTCATAAAAAAGGACCCTTTATTGTTTTTTTCATAATTCACTATCCATTGTGACCATGCGTCTATCTGGCATAATTATGGAGATATGAAGCCTCAAATGTTGGACGCACGGACGTGGACACGGAAAGAAAGAAGAAGGGAAAGAGTAAAAGGAAGGGGGAGCTTGTACTCACGACGCTATGACATCAGCATTACTTCACGACTAGCAAAGAATATTTAATCAACTGCCACATTATGTTTCAATATTTTGAATTAATATTTCTTCAGCTACAACTGGTAATAATTTTGTGCAAAATGATCATCATTTGAGTGAATTATGAAAAAATGGAGTCTTTTATGAAACATCGTGTACAGGGTGCAGTCAAAAAGTATTTGATGAAAACTTCAGTTTCTTGCAATAATGTATCAGCAGAATGTTGGAACATTTATGAGATTGTTTTTTTCGTTGTGTTTCTCTTTGTAACTGTTTACTTTTATTAGCTGTCTGAGTTAGCTAGTTTTGTCAGTCAGGTTTATTGATATTATCTCGTGTATTTTTTTTTTGTAGCATTTTGTGTACAGTGATGCAACTTTTTTTACCTGTAGCTACATATATCTCGTTGATATTCATGATCTGAGTTTGGATTTCTGTGCAGCGTTGTTCGTTTTTAGTTTTCAGATGTTTGATGGAAAACCATCTGGTAGCAAGCGCTGTTAGTCGCATAATAGTGATGCTTAGTCTGGCTGTCGATATGCATGTCTGCTCGTGGTACTTACCTGTTCCTTACTGGCGGGTGTTACGTTATGGGCAGAGTCTTGGAATTCTGTGGATTTATACCAAGAATTAATATCCAGACCAGCTTGCATATGTTTTGTAAAATCCGTGCGGAATTTGTCTGTACAACCGTACATTGGTATTTTTAGTATTTTTACTACAAATTTGTCAATTTTGGTCCGTTTTTTACAAAATTTTGTACACAATTTGCTACATACAACATGAGTGAAGGGTGCAAATTTGGTTATTTATGATTTCTACTTCAGATGTGCTCAAACATAATCATTGTCAGCTAAACGTTCAGTTGATTGCAGGTCTGTGGTTCATTGCAACATATGTACGGTTTAGCCACAGTATATGCACATACGAGAAAGTAGAAATCATGCGGTAACCAAAATTGCAGCATTTGTTCAGGTTGTCTGCGACACTATGTGTACAAAATGTTGTGGCAAATGGACCGCATTTGACAAAGTTACAGTAAAAGCTAAAAATACCGATGGACCCAGGTTCGAGACCCAAGCATGGCCGTCGTCAGTCCTAATTTTTGGAGGTCCAATGGCACATGTATATGACGATCATAAAGGTGTACAGTGAATGTTTATACAGTGCTTAGCTTTACATGTACGTGGCATGGCTTATACTGATTCGTTTTGGATGAATGACATAGGCCTACTGTTAGCCCTAGTCGCTAGCCGGAGTTATTTTGACTGTATCATATGCAGAGTATATCTTGTTTTTTTTCACTGTTCTCATGTATTTATTCGTTGCATTTTAAATTATTTGTATTCACCGTTTATGTCATAGCTCACAGAGTATTAGCTCCGCCATTTATCAGTGGCTTAAGTTTTGGAATGCAGATTTTTTTCAGTCAAGTACACGTTGCAGATAATTTTGTTTCAAATCAGATTTAGCACTAATTTTGATTAATGATTTTGATTAATTAATATTCTTTGCCGTAAATCGTCAAAATACTAGTGTGAGGCGGTGAAGCCAAATGTCTTTCATTTGGAAACCACGTTTTTGTTGATGTAAATTCTGTGTAATGCCACACTGCTTACGTCTCAAGATATCCAGTCTTGCAGCACTGAGTTTTTTCTGCTAAGTTTTTTTTAGCCAAGATGTATTTTATTCCAAAAATGATCTTCGGTTTGGAAAAAAATGACCATGCGTATTAACTGTTAACGTTATTCGTGTTGCTGTTACGATGGCCGGCCATGTGATTTAGTGAGCACAGAGTGTTAGTAATATTGTGTGTCCAGTAGCTACGAGCTGACTGAATAAAATGAAAAAGGTTCCAATTGTCATTGCAGTGTACAGTTTTTAGTTCGTTATTTGTCTGTTATCAGTGCATACCAGTGCGTTGATGCTAGGAGGCCCAAAGATCATTTATCTACTCTATGTACACCGTGTCTCAATAAAAAACGTGCCACTTTTATTTCTTGAATAACTCCGTAAAACAGCGACCGATTTTGATAATTTTTTTGCAAGCAACATCAGGAAAAAACGAGACGTAAATGACCATAGTTTAGCCCACCTCATCTCTGCACTACCTTGTGAAATACAGAAGTCGTAGTTTGGCCGTTTACAACAATGAATTCATACTGAGGAGTGCATGCATCGGTTCAGAAAATCACTGAGATCACAAATCATTGAAAATCCGTTACATGTTCCTTTTAAGATCGTAAGTCAACGAACTGAAATGGCGCATCAACAGCGAGTCAGCAGCTCTGGGTCGGTCGTTTTTGAACGTGCTGTTGGCGAGTTGCGTCAACGTCCACCGCTTACATTCTTGCTGAAGGAGGACATTTTGAGCACAAGCAGTAAGAAAAATGATACGATGTAACACGTGAGACTTTCTGAGAGATAATAACTGTTACTCGTGTCTGTCGCTATTCAATTAATCATTTCTGAGCCGACGCATGCGCTATCCAGTATGAATTTATTGGCCAAACTAAGACTCCTAAATTTTACAAGGTAGTGTAGCAACAGTGTTAAGATGGGGTGGGCTAGACTAAATCATTTACGCCAAGTTTCTCCTTTATATTGTGTGCCAAATTATCAAAATCGGGCAATGTTTTACGGATTTTTCAAAAAATAAAAAGTGGCACGTTTTTATTGAGACATGGTGTAAGTCCAAATTCCATTACGCCGACTCAGGCAGCTCTAAGATACGAGCTGGTTGGTGATCAGTGAGTACCTTCCGTCAGAGGGAAAGCCAGCAAAACTACTTAGACTTTGACTTAGGTCATCCCGTAGACGCCAATCTTCTCTGTCTGCTACAGATTCTTCAGCCTCTTTTCCCGAGCCATGCCAATGGTCTTCAAGTCTTGTCGCATCGTGTCAATCCAGTTCTTTCTCGGTCTTCCGGGTTTGCGCTTGACATACTGATCCATTTGCTTGCTTCGGTATTCTAACAGAGTCCATGCTCAGTACGTGACCCAGCCGTCTCAGTCTTCTCTCCTTGCTGATGACGGACGGAACTCACTAAGGAGGAGAAAAGACTTGGACAAGAGATGAATTTTGAGCCGAGAATGGAAGACACTGTAGGACAGGTTGACAACGTTACTATATGTCTCCCATTATCTCTGACAGGCAAACCACCATCTACCGCTGCGTTGCAGTTTTCAGCAAAATGACGTCATGTAGGGGCCCACGCATATTCTTTCTGAACATATTGCTGCACACGCAAGACTTTGTGACGTGGGCCACGTTGCAAAATGTTGGAGTCGTAAACGTTGTGTCGTTTTTTTCTCGTACACCGATAGCAATAAATTAGTTAAATTATGTATTGTAGTCTATGTAATGCGTTCATTAAGTTTTGCGACTACGAGACCGAACAAAAATTCAAAATCTATGCACCAATGAAAACACATGGGTTATTTCTCTGGTGTCATTGTCACTTATGGCTTCACAGAGTGAAACAGAAACGCTTTGGATTGTTATAGCAAAGTTCCATGCCTTTTTGAACGCCCCTCGTACACCGGGTAGCATCGTAAACCGGAGCTCATGTTGTGCAAAGGTGAAACTGCGATAAACCGAATCAGATATGCATTATGGTCATAACTGTTTGCGGTATGTCTAATAAACACAAATTATAACAATACGATAGGGCAATTCAATGGCAAATTGACAGAAACAGAGGAGAAAGACACAGAGAAAACGTTTATTTGTGTCATGAAGCCAGAACATGACGCACGATTATTACACAGGGGCTGCCTTAAATTATGATAGTAGTCACAAACATTTATATTGACTGATCAGACGGAAAACGCTTCAGAGTAATGCGTTCGTGTACGATTTGAGTTTTCGTTCAATCAACATCCGTGTTAACTTGTCCAGAGTTCTATTAGCTGGACGTTTTCTCCGAACAACTTTGATGTAGTCGACTGTCTGAGCCAGTGACGTCACTGAGTGATGTAGCTTCAACTGACACTGAGTCATCAGATACAGCGATTGAATCATCTGACCAATGCAGACAGAACCACCATCAGACTTTTCCGGCTTTCTACCCTCATGATTGACAATCAGGGTTAGTGCAGTCAGTGAGACAATGTCATCGTCCATCAACTGAATAAACTCGGGTAGTATTGGAACTTGATGCGGGCGACGGGCATACCACTACACAGCATGTGTACGTTCTGTGTAGACAGCTGTAAACACTGCTGACACTCGCCACGTTATGTCGTTCACTTATAAGACGATATAACATTTTTTACTGGGCCGCAATTTCGTATAGCCTACAGTGTTCATTGGACATTAAAGCAAAAAAATAAAAAAATCTTAAACCCCCATTAAAAAACTTCAAAAACCTAAAAACCTAAACACGAAAATCATTAGTCTGGTGTGGTAGCTATACTCAGATGCACTCGCGTATAGTATGATAACAGTTAGCCTAAAATCAAGCAGTTCGTTCAGTTTAAATACTAGTGACGCGAATGATGATATGGAACATCGAATAAGCAGCATCTTGTGACTGCTTCACGAAGGAGTGCAGACCTATGATTTTTATGGACTTCAATATATACAACTTGGTGTGGATTTGCTGTGAAGTTTCAATTTGTTTGGATATTTTGTTGTACGCCCTCCACAGTATAGCTTGTAGTCAGTGGCGTAAACAAAGGGGGCCCAGCCCCCGAACCCTCCAGACAAAACATAAGCATCTACGTTTAAACTGCGCGAAGTTTGCCAATTTGGTCAGTTTATTTTTTGGGAAAATAATTAGAATTATTGTTGCCACCAGATCCAAAGCTAAAATGCTCCAAATTCGATTTCGGCCGGGGCTCTACGCCCCAGACCCCGCTGGAGGAGCTCACAGCGCTTTCCCAGGCCCCCCAGCTAGATTTTAGGGAGTCCTGTTTCAAAAGGGAAGGGAGGGAGGCAAAGACGGGAGGACAGGTGACTGAGAAAATAGGGTAAAGGGAAGAAAAATGGTTAGAAATCGGTTCCAAAAAGTTCCCAAAAATCTAAAGTTTAATGAGTTCAGATGTAGGTTGTTTAGGTTTTCAATTTGTGGTGCAATAATTAATGATACAACTTAAATTTAATTTCATGTTTTAATCGTGGTCAATGAGTTTTGATGTCACCCAACAAAAAACGATGTGACGTGGAAAATGGTGTATAGCTTAGCTTATGCCTACGGTGTTCTTTCTGGCTCTTGAAATGTGTATTCTGTTTTCTTTGTACACAACAATATCTTTAAAGACCGTTATAACTTGAAAAAAAAAATTAAAACATAAAAAACAAACAAAAACTATTTCTTAAAAACTATTTATTTTATTTTTGCTTTGAGTCATAGGCTTAGTTAACGCCGCTGGCCCGCTGCACAGAGATTGTTTTGAACTGTAGCTTAGCTTTGATACCACTTTGATGCTGCTGCTGCTGCTGCAGTTCATAGTTTTGAGACAGCTTGATGACGTCATCGGCGCGCATCCATTGACGAGCGGCCGTCGCCAGCCGCTGCAACCCGGCGTCTTTTCATTGGACTCAAGACGACGTCCTGGACACGCCCACCTCACCGCTGACGTCATTGGCACCGCGCACGCGCACTGCGCGGACAGCATTCGATACTCACAGCTGCTGCGGCAGCAAGCACAAGTTGATAGATAGATACCGGGCAGTATAGCAGTGGATGAGCGTTGTAATAGCTTGTGACAACTGGCCGCAGTCATTTCACTCAGCAATATCCGACGACAGGTTGCGCCGTTATATTTTGCTGTTGATAACAGTAGTGTGAAATCGAATTATAATTATATTTTACTTGTTACGCAATTAAGTCGTTGATATAATTTAGTGCGATGTTTCTGCGTTGATATAATCACGAAAACATGAACGATCAATTAGGCCGAGGCCTATGACTCATGCCGAACTGCCTCATGGCTGACTTCGTTGCATTGTAAGTTGATTCTTACTGTAATTAGGCTATGTGCTGTTAAGAATTGCAGTGTTTTATGTTCAAAATTTACGGTTTTGTGTCGGAAATATTTTCCCACTTTTTATCAAGAAATTATATTATCACACTGTATGCTATGTCATCAGAAAAAATTGTGTATAATCGCTGTCCAGATTTAAGCGTACCATACTTCTTCAAAAGTCTTGTGCTTTTTGCCGCATTAAGCTTACTGTATTAGTTTTTGTTCCGCTGGACTACATGCTGTATATTGTAGGCTTATCCGCGAACTTTTGACAACAGTAATGACGTATTTAAATTAAACCCCAGTCACACATTCAACGCGACTGTGAGGTTCTATATGAAGGTTACATCGGGCCCATAAAAATCGTGGATAGGCACCTATAGTTTGCACACGGTTGTAATAAATGACCGTCATTTTACACAGCAGTTTCTGTTGACGGATAACGCAACTAATTTTGTACTTCTGGATATTGAAGATAATAATTTTTCCACTCGCACTGTGTAATCGAATTACGAGTGTGATTGTAATGGCTCTGAGTTCCGGTGTCTAGGCATATTGTCTAGAATGCACCGTCTGATTGTCTAAGAGATCAGACACTGCTGACACTTTTAGGTGTTATACCAAAAATATTTATTGTTCGCTCTTTACTAACAGTGATGCTAAAACGCGCTAGAAACGTTTTGTCTTTGCGCTGTGCGAATTTATTGCGTATTAGACTATTGTATTGTTCTGTATTGTATTGGTAGTTGAAAATCGGTCAAAATTTGAAGTTGAAAACGCATACAAATTTATAGACGACCGAGTGCGTCCGTATATTTGTATTACAACTAATCGGTTGCAGATCCCGCATGTCAGATAGTCACAGACCTTACGATTACGGAAAGTAGGCTACACGCAGGCCTATGCTAAACGCATGAGTTTTTGTGTTGACAGATAAGCGGCGAATCTGACTAACGATGTCTCTGCTAAACAGTGACCCAGCTATAGATTATTCGGTTGTCATTTCCATTTAGTCTTTATTTCAGATAACACGATGGACTCACAAGTTGAAGGGAGCGTAAATGACGGTGGCAGCAACGACGGCGGCGAAATAGAGACGACTTCCGTTTTTGGTTTCCCCACAGCGGAGCAACAGCGAACGGACAACAGGCAGCGCGTGTCGACGCTTTCCGAGCTGGACAGTGACTCGATCGGGAGGAGATTTTATCACGCAGAACCGGTTAACTTATCGACACCGGCGGACAGCAATAACTCCGTAGACAACGTCGAAGGAACAGCGGCTCCAATCCGCCGGTCGCAGTATCACTCTATCCAGCAGCTGTCACAGTCGGGTCGACCAGGAGATGGTGGTTGCAGCGGCGGGGGTGGACTGTACTCCGGGGCAGAAGCGACGGTCTTCGGCGGCCAGGCGTGGCTCGGAGGGTGTAGTGGTGGTGGGGTTGATTGCGAGGAAGATACTCTACAAGTCCTTCGAAGTCTGCTGCGTCGCTATGACCGGTGCGCCCATGCCGCGGCCGAGCCTCGCCCCCCGAGGGGGACGGTTGATGAGGCGTTCGATGACGGACGACATTGCGACGAAAACGATGACGAGGTTGCCAGTGGCATGGATTCCGTCGTCTCGGACGACGTCAGCGGTGACGATGTGGGAGATTACTCGCCGCCTGTGACCTTGAGGCTGTCGCCGATGACCTCAAAACGGATGACCTTGACACGGTGGGCGTTGATTTTGAGGAGAATTCCGGTGACCTTGAGGTGGTCGTCATTTATCTGGCGAATGTTGCCGTTGAGCTTGAAGCAGATGACCTTGACACGGTCTCCGGTGACCTTAAGACGGTCGCCTATGACCTTGAAGCTTTCATTAAAGACTTTGAGAAGGTCGCGTGTGACCTTCAGGTGTTCGCCGGTGACCTTGAGGCGGTCGCCGACCACGATGACGCTGCAGGCAAAGCGCGCCCGGGTGGAGCACATCGTCAGCAACATCCGGACCCCAGGGACTTGTGGCACCGAGGACTCCGTCGCCGCTGCCACCACGGGCCTCGCCTGTCCACCAGCGTCGCTCAGCGGTCCGAAACTACATGGACGGACAGCGAGCGACGGACCACAGCGCTCGAAGCGCAAGCAGACCGTGCCGCAGCAACATGATGCTGCCACATTCGACAACGAAGATCACCCGTCCGTCAACAGTAATGCTTCCGACATTGATAATAACGACGCTGACGACGACGACGATAAAGATGATGATGATAACCGGATGATGTTGCCAAGAGGACAGGCGAACCTCGACGATGGACTGGAACTTCGTCGTCAGCTGCGCGCCATTCAGCTTCGCTTGGAGGACATGTACACCAAGTACGCCGCCAAGTCGTCATTGCAAGTCGATCGAAATTCATACACCTCAGCGGCACGCAGTCCAGACAACGAGCATCATCTTGAACCGGCCTCAAAGACGATGAACAACGAAGCGGAGAGGCTGACAAATCTTTTAAAGGCGGAAGTCAAACACGTAGTTGACGGATTGGTGGACGGGATCATAAAACGATTTCTCACGAAACACTTCAACGGACGCCCACAACAACAACCAGCACCACCGCCGCCAAGTTTTCCATCGACTGACAACCCACAGCTGCTAGACTTCCCCCGCCCGCTATCCCCCGTGACGTCACTTCCGGTGTTCCCACCTCCACCGCCACCCCCGCCGCCGTTATTTCCGTTTCCGGTAGTGAACGGGACTGACGTCCTCCGGCTGCGACGTGCGTACGCCGAGCGCTGCGCGTACATCGACGCGCTGGTCCAACGTGCCAGATCCACGTGCGACACAATCACCGAAGTGAACTATAATGATAACAATTTAACTTCCGGTCCGACTATGACGTCACCGATGACGTCACGGGCGTCGAGCGAGGTTGTCGATCGTCGTTCGTCGCTGATGTCTGTCGTGACGTCAGGCTGTCTTCTGCCCGATCAGCAACTTCTGCAACCAGTGCGAACACAGGTATTTCATCGGTGAACTTTTGTGAGTATAGTTGTTTTAATAATTTTTTTAACACATTTGAACTAATGTGAAAATTTTGTGTTTTAATAACAATATTGAACTGTGTGGCCAACGTTTAGCGAGCCAATGTAATATTAGTAATTTTGGCAAAGAGGATTTAGCAACATTTTTCGTAGACTTACTTGCGGTATGAATCTGCTTACGTGAAACGCTGCTAATGCACTGAACAAAGATCAGTATGTGTTTTTCAGCATCTGTTTTGAATTGCAAAATGTGTATTTAACCTGAAAATGTAACCAAAACGTTTCCGTCGTTTGGTTTTGATTTTTACGTCCTATAGATAAATTAAGGAAAAATAAAAACAGAAGAAAGGGGACTGTAAATGGGACGAAGAAGAAAAAGAAAAAGAAACAAGATATGAGAAATGAGTGTGCAATGTGCATGTAAGGACAAACTCTATAGCTGATGCGGAATTGTGTAAAAAAACTTACCGACATGAATAAAGCGATTTTGGCATAATATCACACCAAGAAAAGAAGAACAAATTTGTTTAACTTTCGTGGTTTGTTTAATCAGTTTCGGAAAAAAAACATTAACTGGTGTCTTTACAAATTCTTATAAATTTTTGCTTACGTGTCGCAGAATTCTTTCGTACCATCGACGTCGTCGTCGTTGGTCGTCGCTGCGGGGCCGCCGAAGAAAAAGCGAACAAAAGTGACGGACACGCGACTTTCGCCTCGTGTGGCACGCGCCTTACTGCAGGACGGCTTCTATCATCGCAACAGACCGACGATTGACCTTCTCGGCCGCAAGCATCATCATCATCGGCCACAGCAGCCTGCGCCCACAGCAGCGGCTGATCTCTCGGTATCAACATTATGTTAACTATATGCACAGACAAATTTACATAGAAATATTTTACAAGTATTAGGAGTTCGTCAACTTCAGCTGTATAGAAATAAAGGAACTTAGGGCCTATTATACGAAAACATTTTACTGACACCGTGTTGGTATTTTTTAAACTTTTAAATGGTTCTAAAGTAAGACGTTTTTAGTATTACGTTCTATAGTTTATAGCGCCAGTGGCGTCGTGGCTGAGGGCAATGAGGAACGGGGCAAATTTTTGTTCGAAAATCGTCTTTCACAAACGCAATATTTGGGCTGGAAATTCTTTGTTTTTGGGACGTCTAAAGGCAAAATTAAAATTTTGAACACCCGCTAGTAATACCACTAATACTAATCGTATTATATAGCGCCAATATGCGGAGCTACAGAGGCGCAGTCTCTTCTGTCGGAAATTTGCTCGAAAAACGGCAACTATCTGCGGTTCTCGACTTTTCTATACCCACCACGCCGTTGTAGGCCCACACCGCTGTGGATCTGAATCAACGTATTGTGATCATTATTACCTCCGCCAAGGAAGTTATGTTTTTGCCGGTTTTTGTTTGTCTGTTTGTTTGTTTCTCTGTTAGCAAGATAACTCAAAAAGTATGGACGGATCTTTCTGAAATTTTGAGGGTATGTCGGGCATGGCATAAACTACAAGTGATTAAATTTTGGGGGTGATCCGGCAGGAATCCTGGATTCTGGATCACTTTGCGTTAAAGGGGGCATAAAGGAACCACTGGCAAAGCGAATATGGTGACGCCACCTGGCGAATAGCTTTGCCTTGGCGAAGGTACCTGCGGGCTATGACTGCTGTCTAGTTATAAACGGTGAACATTATTTGATAGATGCACCAAGCGAGCGACACGCCGTCGCAATTCTACGGACATCATTATGATCATCATCGTCAGCAGCTGCAGCAGCATGACATTCTGTTACATGCTCATCAGTTCGATCAACAACATTCACAGCAACATCAGCGTCAACACTCCGCAGTCCGTGACACGTTCTGTCGCGCTGACGCCATACTCCCGCCGCAGTACGACGTCACCATTCACCACCGCCAGATGTCGCCCTGCGTCGACGCCGTGTTGCAGCAGGGAACCAGCCTACACCGTAGTCACGCCCACCACCAGCACCAGCACGGACAGTCAGGGACCAGCTTCACTGGCGGCCCCGGCGTCAGCGCGTCCGACAGCGCCTACAGTGACTACATGCTGCTCGGCTCCAGCGACCAGTTCGCTAAGATATCCTCTGAAATGTAGAAATACAACGAGTAGTTCAGCTTGTGACCAATCTAGTGTATTCCTGGCGAATTATAGAGCAAAGAGTAAGTAAGCGGAATGTAAGATAGGAAGATGAAGTAATATCATTCATGCAAGTGCACATTTTCCGCGTTACGTTGAATTTATATTGGAAGAATTATTTACCGCGCACAACTAAATGTTTTCCAATAATGCCATTAGTAGCTGAAATGACAGAAACATTTCTAAGTAGATATTTTACCGTTGTTTAATGTAGCTGACTATTGTTACAGTTCACTTGCTATGCCTTAACGATGACGTCACACCAGTACACTGACGCCGATGCATCTGCGCAAAGCCAAGTTGATGTTCTTCTACGTCCGCTACCCGAGCTCCGCTATCTTGAAAGTCTACTTCCCGGATGTGAAGTTTAACAAGAACAACACGGCGCAGCTGGTCAAATGGTTTAGCAACTTCCGGTAAACTCGCGCCGTTGTCGCTATATTTTACATGTACCATCAAGTACTAGCTTCTGTAACATCGAATTGTTCAAAGGCCATAGATATTCTTGTTGGTATATGGTTTAAAGACAGTCTGCAGTGTATTATTCGAATATATCGAGGCACAGTACATGTACTTGTTTCATGACCTTGATCGACGGCGTGTTCTGGTGTTCAAAACTGCTGTATCTTCACTTACTGTAATGTTGTAAACGCCATTCTAGTTAAACTTGCCGCCAGTTTTGGCGTCTACAATCTGAAATACAGTACTGGTAAGCGCTAATCTGTGACAATTTTCTAGCAAAATTGCATTTCACAACTATTGTAAAACCATTCCTGTGTATTAAATTTTTATTTCAAATAATTTTATGAAATAAACGTCACGGTCATATCCGTCTATTTTTCTTCATTTCTCGATATAAATTTTGTCGGTCAACTCGTTGCGCAGATTACTCGAAACAGTTTTTTTTTGGTTCTCCTGTAAAATTTGTCAAACATGAGATACGATAGTTGTAAAGAGCGACGTCGTTATGTTCACGCTTAGGCCCCTATGCCACACCGATCAACTTAATTATTAATTATTACTTGACTCGAGACTAAGACCAAAACTATTTTGTCCTGGAGGCGTTGTGAGACCAAGCTTTTGGTCTCACGGACTAGGGATAGAGTTAGTGTTAGGGATAGGGTTAGGGTTAGGGTTGGGGTTTGTGTAAGGGTTAGGGTCAGGTATAGGGTTATGTTTAGCGTTAGCGACCAACGAATTTCAGTTCAGCTAATTTTATTTCATTTTTTTTCATTTCTGTCGCTTCGAACGCACTTTCAATTTATTTTCAGGCTATTCGACAGCTCGTTCATGAGCCTCAGTCATGCGCGCTTTAATCGTGCTGGGCCGACAGATAAACGGCTACGACGTCTGACGGGGTGATGCTGGAAGGGGAGGGG
>Ga0056128_1001505_pt1 | contig 26139 bp, 17 predicted proteins | sample WorMetLIZISLAND2_FD_71113 | JGI IMG/M metagenome (GOLD analysis project Ga0056128, IMG submission 71113) | Marine gutless worms symbiont microbial communities from Max Planck institute for Marine Microbiology, Germany - Olavius geniculatus... ... | reverse complement strand
TCTTCCAGGAAGGCTCTTCCCGAAACAGAGGTCGGTCGTCGGTCGGTCCTCAATATTACACTGATCTTATATACTCCTCTTCGCTACGTTAGGAACGTAGCGCGCGAGGAGTAAAAAAATTAACATGACCTTACAGATGGAGAGACCCCTTGTTACCCAATCAACAGCATTAAAGCACTGATGATCAAAATCTGCTGCTGCTATACTGCTAACAAAGTAATTTAGAAATAGCCTAAATGATAAGGTGCTAATGTCACTGATCATTTTTTTGACTCAATAGCATAAATAAACGAGACAATAAAGAAAAAGAGCGGTAGACAGGAAAGTATTATACAGAAACAAAGCGTATACAAGTGCTCAGTTTAATTAGGAGGTGCAACAGCATAACATCCATGGATACATCCACGGATATCCATATCCACGGCAAGCCTGCCTGTTTCACTTTTATGTCAATCAAGCTGATAATATAAGACTTAGGTTTGGTCTCACCTCGTTCGGCTGAAGTAACGCCACGTCCTTGCAGAAACCCCGGCCTATCCGCGACTTCGCTCTCGGAGGCGTACCGAGCGACGCCGACCACCAATAGAAGCGCAGCACGCCACGTGACCGGAACCGAAAGTCGCATCATGACGTCATAGCCGCGTGATGATGATGCCACAGTACAAGAAAGTATGTGAACTCGACATTCAAATCGAAAACGTCTTATACTCTTATCAGCCGTCAGTTAAACTGTTCACTCACGAAGTTAGACCTAAACCAGCAGCTCGCACTCGTACTCTCTTCTGAACTTTCGGCTGCCGTTGTGCGTCATAAAGCAACAGACGGTGTCGTCTACATGCTTATGCTATATCCGAGCGTGGTTTAAGTACGATGCAGCACTGTCTGGAGTGGTATAAGCTCGTACTGCGTACTTACTCTAGCACTGCTGTAATAGAACTCAACGTCACCGTTCTGTCTCGGATGAACAGGAAGACTGTTTCAGGCGCAGTTTCGGTCGAACGTGCTGCCGCAAAACACTCGTCTTCCACTCTTCGTAGTGCGTATAGTTGTCGTAGGTCCACTCCACGTGACGGTGACGACAGAACGACTATGTACTAAGCTAGGGATGATAGCGTTTACCGGTGGTGTCCAGGCGTGCGGCATGCAGTCCAGTGATGTTACTGCATGCGCGATGGAGTTATTGGATAGAGTGACAGAGACTGTTGTGTAGCGCGGGTGCGCTCGCGCTGGCCTATCACTGCATTGTGTAGTAGAAATCACAGGACAGTTAGGCCTGAAAATTTCTTGTGCTTCCGGTTGCCGTCCGTTCTTCCCTTAAAAAATGCGTCTCTACATTTTTATTGAATCCTCAAAAATATTCGTGTAGTTTTTTTCCGGAGTTTTATTAGAAAAAATGTTAGCATGTTAGCAGCTAGTCGGTAATGTTGAAGCATCTTCACTTTAGTTCTCATGGATACTATGAGTTTTATTTAGTGCGTCGATTTGTTTTTATAAGTTGTTGTTGAATACTGCATGTGCATGACCTGTTACGACATAAAAATAGAAATAGAATAAAATTGAAATTAAAAAAACATATCTGTCTTGCGTCTCAACTTTTTCGCCGGCTGCAACCAAAAGTACAAAATTTTGTAGGTTTTCGTTTCTTTAGCCACCACGATATCAATAAAGTTTTACTTTTAAAAGCATAAAACATAAACTTAATAGCAATTTGTTGCAAGCGGGTCCGTCTTGCTGTACAGCTTTTTATGTTTTCCGTCAGATAATCCGATGAGCAACGTCTGCCGTTCGCTGTGCGCGGTTTTGGGAATCTTCGGATTTACGTAGGAAACGTCAGGCGACTGTCGACAGCAACGTCGAGTCACGGTAATTACTCCAATTATCGGCCAGTCGCCTCGCTGTGCGGAATCCATACATAATCACAATTTATTCATATTTAATTTATATAACAGTGTACTACTGGAGTACTCGCTGTGCTGAATCCATTCCATAGTCGCGCTTTTCCAGGCTGCAACAAGCACGCTTTCCTTAGTGATGAGTCGTTTTCACAATTATTTATTTGCAAAACTCGACAACTACATTACTGAAAACGATAATCTGTGCATTGTCAAGAGCTCAACAAGAAATATTATTAGATTGTGGCCAATTTAATGTACTCCTCGGGCGCATTATTTTCTCCTGTATTCTTCTACGTGCTTTTCCGATCCTTTCAACTTGTATTAGAGACCCGGCGTCAATTTGAGACCGGACTAATATTATACTAATATTAATGTTAGACTAATAGTGACTGGCGTCGAAGTCGTTATTGGAAATTGTCTTCCCGTCTGTCTGGCACCGTTATAAAAATATGGCGCCTCAAAGATAATGGGGTCACGACCTTGACCCTTTGGGGTCACGTGACGTCATCGGTCACGTGAACATTCGACTCGCGGCGGTGGACTTCCTATGAATGCTCCATAGTGACCATGCGTCTATCTGGCACCGTTATGAAGATATGGCCGTTTGAAGTTCTTCCAGGAAGGCTCTTCCACGAACAGAGGTCGGTCGTCGGTCGGTCGTTGGTAGGTCCTCAATATTACACTGATCGTTAGGAACGTAGCGCGCGAGGAGTAAAAACATGGTACTTTACAAAATCATCTGAAAAAGCTTAGAATATTACTCAGTTCACTATTAATCTTAAACATATAGCTATGTCATTAAAATGGAACCCTTTCTGGTTGACTGAGTGACTGAACGATTAGTCGTCGTATGTTTGTTGCGTGGCATTGTGCAGTAGCTTAGTGCAAATGTACCATCTCTTGGCTGCTTTAAAAACCGTTTTCCAGAGCTCATCTCATCTATGTGTTGATATACCACCGAGGTAGTTTGCCAACTATGTTCCAGAAACAAATCTAGCAGTAAATGTACTTCAAGATTAATGCGTCTTTTTGGTTTATGAAAAAGTAGACAAAACGCACATGTTTGTAAAATGCTTTTCCTGACTATTTCCTAAAGTAACTAAACTCTAGTAGATCCAAAAGTTACTTAGGCCATATTTGAAAATCCTGGTTGAAAAAATTGATTGAACGAAAGCAAGTAAAGTGCAGCGACTATTTTGTAGAACTATGTTTACAGTACAAGGTCGGCGCCGTCGCATCCAGACAATTTGCTGCCCCAAGGACCGTAGGAGTAGGACGTATAGCTACGTGTTGCCGCCAATAAAAATTTCAGCAAAGAAAAAAACACTGCAGACTGGATAATGCAAAACAGAGTAGGAAGAATAGCTTTCGAAGCCAATCTGTAAAAGTGAATCTGACGCAACGCCATCGATTTTCTTCGATATTTACGAACTGTAAAACCTCACTAAGTGTGATTGGCGTCGCAGTGTATTAGCGGACCTACTTGTGAGGAAAAAAACCGCACCATAGACTACAGAGATGCGCGGACAAAAGGTACCAAATATTACTACAAAGTGCCGATATACATAGGCCCAGAACTAAGCCTATACGCAAAGTTTGGCCTCTTAACTCTAACCGTGACCGTTTGCTTTTTAAGGTAAAAAATATTAGCATACTTAGCTGCAAACTTAGCTGAAGAGCGTTCACACAATTTTGGTTTTTAGCCAACCGTACTGACGATCGCGCTTACACTGCAGTATGATGTGTCGCTCGCCTATCGTTTGTCGCCTGTCTGTCGTCTATATACGATGTATATACTAAGGCTAAACAGTACGTCGTAGAGGATCGGCGATGGTACCGTTCGATAGAGCGTTAGTTTTCTATAGGCTTTCAAACCTTTCAATAAGTAACCATGTCGCCATCTGCAGCGGTTTGGCTGCAGTTAGCAACGTTAAGTTACCGCCAGCGTCATGCTAGTCGAAATCATGTCACCGGTCGTGAAAACAGTTTTCTGCTTATTGAGGCTTACTGATATCGAAAGTAATACGATCTCAAATACCAAATAAGTGGGGAAAACACTGAAAGTAGCGACATGCATATGCTGATAGTCGGAGTACGGTCGACTTTCCCAGAGCGACAGCTGGGCTCTTGCCTTCTGCTTTTGAAACTTTACGACAGACAGAGGAACGGGTGGGCAGAACCGCGATGATACGCGTTAGAACGGCCGCATAATAATGTTTAGTCCGTTAGGCTATCATGGTCTACATCTGACACGAGCCGATATGTATAGCAAACATTTTACATAATAATTAATCATACCGCGAACTATTAATTCCGTAAACTACCCATTACTACAGGCTGTAGTTGAAAAAGTTAGAAGAACATCAGTCGAATTGACGGAGGAAGTAAGAGAGCAAACGACAAGGAAGAAGAATAAGAAAAAGAAGAACAAAAACACACGGATAGAAGTAACGTTGCGTGATGACTGGACGAAGGTTAGGCATTCGGCAGTCACGACTATAAAGATGGGTCTCGATGTATCGAAAATATTATGATAACATTGAGAAATATGTCGTTGACAGGCCTACACTACAACCTACCAATATTGATGGTATCTTGTCGTATCGGCATTTCTAACAAAATGTTAGCAGCAAAAAAATGAACGCCTAACGAAATATTAATTAAGATGTGTTTATTACCTCCGCCAAGGAGGTTATGTTTTTGCCAGAGTTTGTTTGTCTGTCTGTGTGTTAGCAATATAACTCAAAAAGGTATGAAAGGATCTTTCTGAAATTTTCAGGGAATGTCGGGAATGGCAAAAACTACAAGTGATTCAATTTTGGGGGTAATCCGGAAGGAATCCTGGATTCTGAATCACTTTAAAATTTTCGTTAACATTGCTTTAAATGGGGCATAAAATTTTGTTCCTCAATATTTCGATTGATTACTGACCTGGGCGGAGGTCTGCGCTCTCCTAGTGCTTTTCTAGTTTTAACTAAAATATATCGATATCGTATAGAAAGTTAAGAGTTGATATTAGGATTAGCACATCACCGAACGAAGGAAGGCTCGGTGGTCACGACTGACGACTGGGCGCGGCGTGATATTCTGGGAGTCTACAGTAATTACGGGTGTCTCGTCTCTGCAGCGTCGCCGACTAGTGAATGCCGGCCGTACTAACGACCTATCGAGACGACGTGTGAGGGTGACGGATCACTGCAATGGTGGACTCAGGTCCGCGAAAATTTATAAAACATCATCTGTGACAAATTTTCATTCACCACCATGTTATTTCCGGTGTCGTGGGAAATTTGTCACACCTGGAAAATTTTTCGCACTTCTATATTGTCATAATGTATCTAACGCTAACCCTAACCCTAACCCTAGATTCAACCCTATCCTTAATCTTAACCCTAATTCGTACTGCTGCGTGTGGGAATAATTTTCTGGTGCGACGAATTTTCCACTACACCGGTCCAGTGGTATAAGCATACGAGTAGCAGTAAGCCTACAAAACTAACAAAGAGGCATAGCCGTAAGTAGAATGCATGAATAGCGACTTTATCTAGGCCTAATAAGTGTTTTTCTAGAGCATACATTTTTATAAAAATAATTAAAATACACTAAAACATAGTAATGGCAATGTTGTACCTATGTTTTTTTTGCATAAGCCCCTGACAAATTTTTACGACTAAACACGAGATAAAATAACTGTGCATAATTAATGTCGCCAGATTCGTCCACATCGCTTAGGGCCTACTTTCTGCATTGGCTCGCGACTCACGAAACATTTGATGTGAAACTCCAGACTTTATTTTGTCATGCTTAGCTGCCAAATAGTCTAAACTTAAATTCGGCGGACTACAGAATGAAGTCAGTAATTCAGGAAAAGGTCAACAAAAAGCCGATCGAAGACGTTGACGAACAGCGCGTTCGCGTATCCCGACAGATTGGATCAACGCGTTATTGATACGGCACCAGGCAGTGACGGGCGCGTTTTTGTGAGTGTGTTAAAGCGATAGGCGGACATTTCGAACCTTAACTAAGCAAGTACTTTAGAATGTCGCTTTTGCTAGTAGCACCATAGTCAAGCCGACAATTCTTTTAAGCTTAATTTCCGCCTATTTGAAAAAGGGTCCTGTTATTATGACCTACCATGCATATACGTCATCTACGTAGTTTCGGTACCATGGCAATTATCGAGTGAATACAGTTCGGGCACAAAAAAACCTGTCAAAAAGTTAATCGGCGGGTGGATTTCGGATCCCCAAACGGATTGGGATGATAAGTATTCCGCGGTCCAATAAGAAGCTAGTTGACTAACGACGTGCGATGTCTGTCGCTCGAGCACGGAATACTCGACACACGTTTGCCTAGTCATCGTCATAGTCATCATCATCATCATCAACAGCAGTAGCAGCAGCAGCAGCAGCAGATTGTCAACGACTATCAACTGACAGCATCTTGTACCTTCACTTGAGTAGTCTTTCTATGAGAGTGGACACGACACGGAACGCTGCTCATGTAAGAGAAGATAAAATTCGGAGGCTTTCGTCCGCACAAATTACGTCCTCGACGAAATGATTTTAATTGGGACTGTTCGTTAGCGTAATTAATACTCTAAGAAGAATAGGCTATACAATTCCCTCAGTAAAGTGTCGCTGAAAATCTCGTGCAAGTAATTCTTGAAGTTTACCGCCGAATGGCCTCGTACATTTGGTGACGATATATCTATCCTAATAATAAAATAAGAACCTAAATTAAATGTTTCATTAAAGAAAATCGTTACTTGCCGTGAAACGGCACAAAAACGAAAAATCAGCCGCAAATTGGCTGATAAACAATTCCAAAAATGCAGTGAAAAAATTACGAGCCAGACATTAATACCCAACAAAGCCGTCTATTTTGCTTAAAACTGCTTTAGATTACATTTAGTGCATATAACTTCAACGTAAAATGTTTTCAACACCATCTTATTCTCATAATACGCGTACTTCTGATATAAGCCTAATACTATGTGGGTCATTTACTGTGGGTTCTGCTTCCAATCGGATCACTATCAACTGGATACCTGGATAGGTGACTCTTTATGAACAACCATATAACCAACACTAAAGTCAACTCAGCCTTCCATCTCTACGGAGTAGGTAAATCGAGTACCTACCGACCTGTATGGCTTGGGTTAAGGCGGGGGTACGTTTGCCTGTGTCGGGTGGCAAGTAACACTGTGTGATCCCATATGGCAGGTGACGCTCCGTAGCTCTGCTATGTTTCTTATAAAGAGCTATAAGCCTACATCACTTTGACTTTTTATGTGAGTTAAGATTTTAATATGGCATTGCAATTTGTTATGTTTTCGTTTATTTACAGAAAAATGTTACATGCAAACACATATAGGTCTATGCAGATCGATAGATGAAATAGTTTAGCTCGCTGCATGAAATTTGGTTTATAATTACAAAATACAGAAATATAGACAAATAATTATTACTTCGAGTAGCCCCTATAGCATGCACTTTCTGTTGGCCTATACAGGGCCTATGCCATTGCACCGGAAATACAATGACTGCTTTGCGCCTGCGCTGTGACCTACACGTAATGTTCAGTGACGTCACAGTGACGACATCTAATGGCGCATGTCACGTCTGACGTCACACCCACGTCGTGTCATGTGACTGACGTGAACCACAGCACTCAGTGCTCCGCCTACAAACCTTTCCGATACTCACACTGCGGACTCAACGAGGGATAATCTATAGACCCAACTGGGTGCTAAGCCCCAGACCTCCGTTATAGGCTCGCGGAACCACGCTTGCCATTCTCCCGTCTTTTCACCTCCTGTATCAGCCAGTGAAAACCAAAACACAAGCCGTCGAAGAATTGCTTAATAAACATCAATCCGCACAAGTCAAAACCCCCGTGATAGGCCTAAACTTCGACTATAATCCTTGAGTTGCTGTGCAATATGCTCTGCGACAAACTGTGCAACAAATTTGACACACCTTTGAGATGGGATGTCAAAACGAAGACAGGATAATTTTAGCACGGCCTAACGAAGTTAGCAGTCAACACCGTCCAGTTCCAAAGCACTCGGATTCGTTTAGGTTCTACGGCGACGTGGCGAGATATCGAGAGTCGAGACGTCTCACACGTCGCGAGAAGAGACGAGACTCTGACGTCATCGTGCACACACACAGACGTGACGTATGTCTGCCAATCTGATATAGTAGGCCTAGTAGTAGTGTAGATGAGATGACATGTGGAAGGCCAATCAGCTAGACACGTGGGAGTCCGGGACTCGCTTTTCATGACCTAAAGCGGGTAATTATATCAAGTAACGATGTCGGTCGGCGAGAGACACCGTCAAACAACGTAGGCCTAGTTCATGATCTGTGGCCTATAGGCTTACTGGCATCCTAGCGCGTGAAAAAGACGATATTTGGCTACTGGAGTAAAAACCATGTTATTTGTTCGTACCATTTCATTGACTTCCGCTCGTTTTTTATTGTGTAACAGCGTTTTGTATGTTTTTTTATTAAACTTTGAATGATGATGATGATGATGATGTATTGGGCTATAGGATAGGCGCCTATAGCAATGTCAATGTTTAATCAGGCGCGAGGCTAAGTCAGTGGAGAATGGCAAAATTCGACCCCTCGAAACTCCTCAACCGATCGTCACAAAATTTAAAACAGGTAATTATGTCCGCGAGACCATTTCCTGTGCAAACATTCGTGCAAATCCGTTCATTGACGGCTTCTCGGCAAATGGGTGAAATATAACGAAAATTTTTCTAGTAGTATAATACTTTTTGTTGACCGACCTACAGGTCAGACAGCCCGGCAGACTTACACGCACGATGACTCAAACGACGCGGCTTCACCCAGAAGTGTGCCTTTTTGGGAAACGAAAAGTCGAAGTTAATATCTAACCCATGAAAAATATTTCCAAATTCGAAAAGTTGGCCAAAAATGGACAGAAATTTTGGGCTAAAAACGCTTTTGTATAAAAATTTCACGTATAAACGACCTTTAATCGTCATCGTAGGCCCATAAATGTTGCATAGTGAATAGGCAATATGGACTCGAAAATGCCAAATATGTGGTCATTTTGGACCCCCTACGCACAGGTCACGTGACACGGAACATGCGCAGTGAACTTTTGGTCTACATCATGGGCTAAATGCAACTTTTAGAGGCTTCATATCTCCATAACGGTGCAAAATAAACGCATGGTTACTATGGACCACCAATAAGAAATGGCATATGCTGAGTTCAATGATCACGTGACCGATGACGTCATGTGGCTTTAAGAGGTCAAGCTTTTGATCCCCAAATTCTTTGAGGTTTCGGATTTTCATAGCCATGAAAGACAAATATATTATAATTGACCACTTACGAAAAAACCATTATTTTAGTAACAAAACATCAAATATGTAAAAAACATCAGTTATATTATTTAACAGCACATTGACAGTTAGGCGATGTAATGGTGAGTGTTATCACCTTTTAAAATTTTTGCCGTTTTCGAAGTGTCAGTGATTGCGTGTTGCCATTAACAAGCATATAAACTGACGTTTTGTACATTTATTAGAAGATAAACTTTAACTTGTTCTGTATTTTTGTGCTTGCATGCTGTAGGGGAAACGGTGAACCATCTACACAACAAATCCACAGAATCTCGACCTGTTAGGCCTATAGACCTGTAGTTTGTTGCATACGACTTGTTACCTTACAATAAAGTCTACAACAAATCGAAGCTCGTGGAGTTTGAGCTATGACAGCACACACTGTGTAGGCTCATCATAATTTTACACGATAAACAGAAGTAACACAATCACACGTTTTTTTCGAATGTGTATCTGTTTAACGCATAGGTCATCAAACACAGCCCCAACGAAGGTTTGAACTTTCTTTGCTTTCTAAAGTCAAAGCAGTTTCTCTGACACGTTACAAATCATCAGTAGGCCTAATCTATTACGAGAGTTTCCGACAAACAACTTTATTGATTCGCTCATGTCTGCGATCATAATGTTTCCCAAGGCATGACTTTATTGCTGTTCCCAGTATGACTTCATTAGCTAAGTTCCACTGCTACTGAACGCGGCCAATTCGCTATCTGATGCACTGGGCTAAAGACGTTAGACTAATTTATTGGACGGTTTTTACACTTGCCAATAAATCATGTTCATACTCCACTCGTGATTATTAGTAGGCCCGTTACTTTGCTAGAATTTTATACATGTATTCGCTTGATTGATTGATCAATTGACCAATTGACTAACTGATTACCCTGTGTCCTTTTGCAACCCTACATTTGTCAAGGACTGATGCCCCTAAATCTACATCTCTCTTGGGGTTATGCCTTATCAGCCTAGTGATTCGTCTGCCATTCTTGGCCTATAGAAAGGAGAAACATTCACTCCCGGTGTAAATAGGCCAGCATATGGGCTACCGTTATGCGTAAGAACTCTTTTACTGTTAAGTACGGCTCGTCTAGATGCTTTGTAAACATGAACTGCTCTTGTGGGTTGCCTCTAATAACTTACTGTTACTGTTGCTATCGCCGTTACAGCTGCCAGCTATAAAGTAGCCAATACAGAATCCCAATTGCTCTTTCCCACATAAATAGACTTATCCTATTTACCGTCCCGGTGCAAATGATGCTATGAGTTAAAAATTACACCCAGCTCGCACTGATACTGTTTTCGTAACTTTCGGCTGCAGTCGTGCGTCACAAAGCAAACGACGGTGTAGTCTATGCTATCTGAAAGTGGTTTAAGTACGATACCGCACTGTCTGGAGTGGTATAAGCTGGTAGTGGTAAAGTTCGTACTGCGTATACTCGTTTACTTACCCACCCCAGCAGTGCGGTATAGGTCTACATAGGCCCCTACTCTTTGTTAACATGGTGTTTGTTCAAACGTTCTATTGTTCGACGGTGTATATCCAACCGCGAATAAATTGCACCGTTACAATAATACCGTAACAGTGTAGTTACTCGGAGCTGCTATATGCAGCACTTGGTCAGATGACCAGCCTGGCCGTGTGTTCATAAGTCACCGGCGCTGAACTAAAAGCCATGGTCGTCGGCTGGCCAGTGAAACATTTTGCCAGTCGGTCCGTGATCTATGTCCTTGCGTCTATCGGCGGCTTTTAGCGCGATAAGTCCATCGAATGATGGCCACGTTTGTCATCGCCCTGGCACACCGATCAGGTTCATTACAGACGCCGAAGTTTCAGAATTCACTGCACGTGGGACGATCTCGTTTCCTTTCCCCTTTCTTCCCATTTCCCCCTTTATATTTCTTTTTTAACGCCCTTTTACCCCTTTCTCATGTTTTTTGTTTTTTCCCGTCTTCCCATTCCCTATAGCCTATATAGGTATATTCAGGGACAATTCACTCACGGCGTCTGTGGGATTATTTTAAGCTTTCCCACCCGGCTGGTGACAGCATCGGCGCACTACAGCATTCTAAAGTTCGTTGCAGAATGGTGAGAAAAAGAAAGGAGGAGTAAATGAGCGAGAAAGGACGAAAGGGGAAAAACAAAAAGGAAACGGCACTTTCCAAGAGTCGGCGCGCCAATGCCTATAACACGGTAACACCAATCCAGTTCCGTAGCCGAGCGTCCGGAAGAACTTCAATCTGGAATGGAGCTCGTCTCGTCGTCAGAGTGTCCGGTCTATCCATTTGACTCCCTCCTCCTTCCACGCTGTCAGCTAGGCCGTTACGCCATCCTTCCGCGTGTCACTCTTTCTATATTAGAGCCCGGCCGCTCGTTCGGACGGTTCATCAGTCGGTCGAATATAAGCCCATTAGTCGGCGTAAGTCTCCGGTGACTGTCCACGCCGTAATGAAACGTTCGTGACTGCAAACCGCGACGCTGACCGGACTCGCCGTTGCCAAATTTTTGCGTTTTTTTTGCTGCCAAACGAGGCCAAAATGCCGCATTTTAACAGATGTGATAATTTCAGTCGCTTAGCATGCTTAATACATGTCATATTATTGAATTCATTACGGCGAAATCAAACTTCACAGATTAACTTTTCTCGTTTACTTTTTGTTTTAGTATTTTTGTAATATTTTTCGCTATACTGTATATAGTGTTTTCATGTCGCTTTTAACTCTTTTGCAACTTGTTTGTTGCCTATTTTCCAGTTAAAATCAGGGCATAGGCCTACGTATCATCATCACTCCTACGAATGTGCTTGCTAACTTGTTTTGCAATAAAGCACAGTTGACATGTAGGCCTAAACTGAATAAGGACACAGAACATGATAAAAAAAACTATAAACTGTAGGCCGTATGCACATGCCGGACATTATTATTATCTGCACCGGCGTTAGTATTATGGCTAAATTATGGCCATATTTGAGTGTCATAGACAAAGGGAAAAATTTAATGCCAGATTCGAGTTAATGAACATAATTTTTTGCTTATCGGGGTGCTATCAAAAATGCTGGATTTGATTATTGGACTCATTCGACATTATAAAATGCCCGCTGGCAACCGTGACGACGGAACGTCCATCACGTCGTCATTACAGCTAGCGCCACCCAACGGTCGTTACTTACATGTATAGGCCTACGCCGCGCGCGCACCGCACGGTAAGGGGCGTACATATACGCCATGTCGGAAGCGACGGCCGACGAAACAGGACAGGCGGTCGTCGTCTGGGGACAACCCGTTCCAACGAATGACTCGTCGTCCCGTGCACTGTATCTTGTGGTTATCGCGGCCGGACCTGAAAAGACCGACATGGGCAGAGACCGACCGACCGACCGAAGGGTATATCTTCCGGTAACAGACGCCGACGATTCATATCGCACGACGACATTTCCGGATTTATGACGCGAAACAGACGACGCGGAAACGCGCGCTTATCGTTTGTAGCATAGTTCGATAAAGTGCCGTATCTTACGGCTCGGACTTAACTTAATGTGTACTAAATACCGCACTGCTGGAATGGGTAAGCGAGTACGCTGTACGAGCTTATACCATTCCAGGGTTGCGGTATCGTATTTAAACCACTTTCAGACCGCATAGACTACAGTGTCGTTCGCTTTATGACGCATGAATGCAGCCGAAAGTTGTGAAAACAGCTGAGTGTGGTTTAGCGGTAATATTGCAGGTTGAAGTGGGCGACTAAACTCATAGATAACCATTCGCTATTATACAGCTAGGAGATCGCGCATGTGGCAAACTCTATTTACCTCACGTGTAAAAATGTAAGCGGCGTAAACTATAGTTCTAGGGCTAGGATTAGGGTTAATTTCAGCATTGACCCTATTTCTATAACAGTACATATACGTTATATAATTTGTTGTACATATTTGTTGTATAATAATATAGCGTATAATTATGGTCTTCTAAGCTTCGTAGTCTAAACTGCAACATTACCACTTACGCAGTACGTATAAGTCTAAAGTAGGTAATCATGCACTTTATTCTCTTGCTCTTAGTGGCGAATTATCAACGGGAGTAATGTTTTTTGATAAGACATCTTGTCACTTTTCATTTTTTAATTTTGTGTTTTTTTTATGTAAACACCTTTCCACTTTTCTCATTTCAATTTCGTTTGAAACAGATTCAGTTCTTTTAGTTTATGTCCAATATAGGGTTAGGGGTCTACAATTTAGCTTAATATTTTTTGTCATTTTCAGCGGAAATCATTTAGCATGCCTCATCATATAGGAGTGTGTGATCGGACGTTATTGGTATGGCGCAGGAGGCTGCCACTACGTGCTTACGACCCAAAGAGCGTTCGTCAGGCATAGAACGTGTCGAGCGTAGTAGTGCGTGCTTTGCGACAATTGAATGAACGGCGTCAACCGTGGACGCTTCCTGGAGCATGGCACAGAAGAAGGCAGATGACAGAGACGTAACGGTCGTTGTTTCTGAGTCCTCCTATGATACGGCACGGTTAATGAAAAAGATCAATACTGACCAGCCGCTGTAAAGCTCAGTTAATGTCAACGAACGATAATGAATGTACGTAATGACGTCAAGTTTTGCTAAGAGTTTGGCCTATACTAAAATATCTTCCGCCGTGACTAAAGTATGGCATACTTGGCTTCGAATTTCTAAACTTTGGTCTAAAGACTTTGGACTAAAGTCTCAGCGAAACTTGACCTCACCCAATGTATTAACTGTCGTCCAAAAATGACCATGTTAGACGAAAAATCAAGAACTGGAAATCATAAGTCATTTTTATAATGCGGCGTAGAGCTGACGAGGATTAACGTACGTTCTGCAGTAGGCCTATGTGCTATCGGCTTTAGCCCAATGCAGATTTTATATTCTATATGTGCATTCACCCTCACTGCACCCTGAGTCGGGCTGAACAGACCCAGGTTTTCAAAAAGTGATTTAGGCTTTTGTTCTAGATTCTACCGGATTTTAACGTGGCGCGAAGACAAAATAATGACGACTCGGAAGTGCCAAGCATGCCGTGTCGTTTTATACGTTAGCTCGTTTTGAAACACGTACACTTAAACTAGGGCCTATTCGGTAGCACACAAGTCGTATTTTTAAATGCAATTAGGCTTAATGAGACTAAAGTGCAGCAAAAAAGTTACAAAGAAACAACAACAACATTTGAACTACTTTATTTCTCCAACTCTGATGCTAATCGTGGACGTTATAGAACAAAGCCCACAAAGGGTAAGAACCATAAAGGGTAAACTGCATGGGACAGAGCTATGCCAGCGAATTGAGCGGCGGCGGTCGAGTAGCATTGATAGCAATAGACCAAGTCGTAAAACAGGCGGATGAAATCGCAGATAAGCCGGACCGAGTTCGGGCGGTCCATCTCGGTCCATTGCGGGTTATAGGCATGCAGCAGAATGATGACGACTTGACGAGCAGAATAGGCACGGGACAGTGATGACGTCACCAAGGCTGTGTCAAATACTCGAGTATTCAAGTTACTCGAGTTTGAAATTAGACTGGGGTAATATATTTTGACTCGAGTAGCCTATTCGCATAGTACCGGCCTCAGTATAATTTGAGGTTTAGGCCTATTAATAGGCCTATGTGTGTTTTTCATCAAACGAGTATTTGAAAACCGAGTACTCGAGTAATAAATTATTCGGATAGCACAACCCAAGTTAGGAATAGGCCTATGAAGAGTTGGATTTGCATGATTAGGGATGGGCCGTTATATCGAACTATCGACATATCGCGATGTCGGTTTCACGGCCTTTAATTAGCGAGCAAGAGGCTAATAGCCGACACTTAGGCCGAACTTACGTCCCCAAACAGAATGCGCACAATCATTCAGTACATTATTTTTCTGGTTGGACGGCAAAAGATTTGCTTTCCGGTACACAAAATTACAGATATCTTATGAATTATGTTGACATTTTGTCAATATATCCCATCGATATTGTATCGAAATAGAAACGGCAATATTGACCCATCACTATGATGTGATGTGGTAGGCTATAGCAGAGTCGACGAAAAGCAAGACTTCACAAACTGCAGTCATCAATGATACCTCGCGCTAGATGTGCTGCTAGCCTGATGTGGGTCGTCATGTGAAACGACATGGTGAGAGCAGCGGCACGGCGTAGCCTCTGTCTATAGGCTACTAATTTTAGGCGTGTTGTCACTGCTGTGGCCCAGGGTCGTAACTTTGTATCTGAAAGTGCGATCGTGAGTGACGAATCAGAGGCCGGAAGCCCCCAGCGAGTCTAATGGTGGAGGCCTGGTATGGGGTTAAACAGCGGCGTCTCGAATTGCAAAGTTCGGGAGCATAAATTGCTAATTTCCGACCGACAGCTGCAAATTTTCGACACAAGAGATTTTTGAGTGCTGAAAAATCCAATTTTGCCGCATAATTTTTTCCAAAGTGAGGGATTTTCAGCCCCAAATTTTGTATATTTAGTATAGAACATTTTACGACATGCCAATATTTACATGCGGCAATTGCCATCTGGCTTCCCTGAAACGACGCCAATGGGTCTGAAAGACGAAGAATATTTAAAATAGAGCCCAGTATAGTTTTGGTATTTATATAGTATTCACCAATATGCCTAGTGCAAACGTATTTACTATTAAAAAGTACAGCCTACTTGATCGCCTCTGGTATGAGTTTCACTTTGGTCCGTAGTCATTTCCCGAATAATTATGAATTTGGTAAACTGGTCATTAGCTGCTCAGACAGTACAGTGATTATGCTAATGATGTAAACTTCGATAAGCTTAATGATGTGACCATGTCTTGTGCTGTGCCATTATGTAACCAAAATTGCGTCTACCACATAAGTCGTAAAATTCGGGCACTGGAACCGCTATATTTCAAATAATTTTAGCTTTCAAACCGCGTCAAAATCGGCTAAGCCGTTCCTGAGATATTTCACAAAACTATTTTTAACCGGGCAACTAAAATAATACACTATTTTTGTCCCTAACTAAAGCTTTTGTCACATGAATGTAAACGGAACCAGCCGGAATGAACATTTTTTTACGAGCGACACCAGAATGCTTCGCGCGTCTTAGCCATCGTCGAGGTGTTCGTCTGTCCGTCCGTCCGTCACACTGCGGTATTGTGTCAAAACGGTGCAAGCTAGAATCACGAAATTTTTTACCGTGGGCTGCCCTAAGAAGTCTAGTTTTTCGTGACAAAATTTTGTGCCCCTGGTTGTGGGAATTCTCCTCGAAAAAGGACGGCAAAGAGGGGTACCCCCGCTAAAAATACGTTATTTTGCCGCTATTGGTTCGTATAGTGTGAAAACGGTTGCAGATAGCTACAGACATGCTGCTTATCATAACAAGCACTGGTCACGGATTTTTTAGCTTTATCAACATCGATGACCTTGAACGACTTGAACACCCAAAAAAGAGTTTTTAGTGAACTTTTCGCAATTTTTGGCTGCAGTGCGCAGTTCAAGAGTGAATTGCGACGAAATGCCTGAAGATAGACCAAAACAACCTGCGCATGAAATTTTCAGCATTAAACGCAGATTGTAGCAGTTCAAGTGCCGACCTCCTATGTATGTATGTATATATATCTATATATCTATATATATATATATATATATATATATATATATAGGTTCAAGTATGGCTGCGCACGCGAGCGTCAAATAGGGATACCCATCTGAAAGCGGTTATTTTACTGATATTGGCTCGTTTAGCGTGAAAACCTACTGTTATCATATCAAGTACTAGTGACGATCTTTTTTAATGGTGTCAACATCGACGACCTTGAATGTTCTTGAACCCCCAAAATATGGGGTTTTGTTTTAAAACTGTTTTTCTGCAATTTTTGGCTGTGACGCACATTTCAAAAGTGAATAATTTGCACTGACATGGCTAGAGATAGACCCGGACAACCTGCGAACAGCCTAACAGGAAATGCTAACTGGCGCTGAATAAGCTCCGGGGTTGCCGGTGGTTGAAGGGATCTGTGCCAGACATCCAATAGTACGTCTGCCGGACTGCATCGGTTCAGTTGACCGGAAGCTACAGGGTGTAACCGGACGGCACGCTCATATACTGGGACAGCTATTCTGGACACACTGCTAAGTATCCGCAAGTTTCGAATGCCGGCCGGGATAACCGGAGCGCTGTTGCTCCTGTTAAGCCAGACACCCCGGACGGGTCCTGCCTCTAAATTGGTTAGGGTTTTTATTAGTTTACCGACCGGCAACTGGTAAGGCACGTACATAGGAACCGGCAGCAGTAAGGCGACCCGGACCAGTAAGTTATTCCGCAGTCGAAGGTCGTCCGGTAGTAGGCCTACCTAGGCCTAGCAAGACTTCTGGCAGTGTTCTAACATTAGATCCGGTTAGCCATCATACCGGTGTCGTGGGAAATTAGTCGCACCTGGAAAATTCTTTTCACCTCCATATTGTCATAATGTAACTAACGCTAACCCTAACCCTAACCCTAAATTTAACTCTGTCCTTAATCTTAACCGTAACCCGTACTGCTGCTTGTGGGAATAATTTTCCGGTGTGACGAATTTTCCACTACACCGGCATAGACAGTGAAGGTTATCTTACACCTTTACCGGACTCAAAGCAGCTAGCTTCACAACCCTCCGCACGGCTCAGAGCACGTCATACAGACGCCGGACCACCGACTCGCAGTGAGATAGAAGACCTTGCTCAGCAGTTAAGCCGCACGCCGGATAGTAGAACCGGAACGCCGATCTCCTGTTCGCTGTGTTCAAGGTCAGTCAAGGTCATGTCGTCATAGGTCAATCGGAAAGCACGAGAAGGCTCACGTGTTACAATTACAATAGGAGTAAGCTAAGGAATTTTTTCATAGCCGAAAAAATAGAATTACAATACTGTTTAAATACTACTGAAATAGTTTACTTTTACTGATTATCGAAACACTACTTCAGATAGTGAAAATTTTAGATTGTGGTATTCTTGTTCTTTGCGAACTGTTGCGATGTTGTCTTCAACTCTCTTGTAGCCTCCATGGTCTTGTTCAGTGCTGGCTTTTAAACAGTAAATAGAAAGTTGTTTCTTGATAAACTTCTACAATAATGGCGAAGGCTTAAGATTTCCAAATTGCGTCGGGTGCCACCAACTTGCAAGTTCGTGAAATGTGGCAGTGGTTGAACCTACAGTTTTCAATGATAATAACAACACATACATTGCACACTGTTTTATGTTGTTCTATAATCTTATACAAACAAAATCATTTATGGAATTAATATTGGCAGCAGAGAAAACGCACTGTCTGCAGTGCATGATGTCGGGAACACGCTAAACACAAAACACCACGACACGCCCTGCTGCTGTGTCTCTCACTGTCAGCGACGTACAGACGTCGTCGGCGAATGTCCAGATACAGTTTGCGGGGCCACCACTGCAGATCGCCACTGCACACGACTTCACGAATGTAACCTAACGTCGGTGACAACAGCTTCACTTGACGATTGTAGACGTCAACAACAAACACAAACTCATTACTGTCAACTGCCAAACGAACGGGCCCATTGTACTGATCAGTGGCTGAACCTTGCTGCCCATCGTGAGACTGTACTACCTGACGACCGTCTTCACTTATCTTACACACACGATGGACTGCGTCATTACGGCCACCGTGACACACAATAAACTGACCAGAATGGGTCTGTATTGCGTGCAACGGGGTGATGACATCATCGGGCAGTGTTAGTTCACGTAGGAACTTACCGTGTGAATTGAACTCTTTGATCTTGCGGAAATGGTGACATGTTACTAACAGGTTATGTGATGCGTTCACTGAGATACCATGGGGTTTGTGATTCACAGGCCACCATGTGGCGACGCCCGGTGCACTTAGTCTATGTATACACTGAACAATATAATCACTAATGTATACGCAACTACAGTGTTCGCAAGCTGTTATGCCAGTAAGCCCGCGAGCGTTCGGCACAGTTATTCGGCGCTGTAAGCGGTAACTGATGGTATCGTACACCTCAACTTGATCACGCTCTTTCCGTCTCAACACACAAAGTTCACCAGCTAGTGACGTCAAGCCGAGGACTGGTTCACCTTCATGCAGCGTATGAACCACTTGTCCCACTGTACACACACAAGGACGTGACTTTGTGTGACTGAATCACTTACTGCCTGGGGTGTATTATTGTGAGACAGCGATCATAAGCCTATATATAAGCCAACAATTATTATTATGTAGGGGAAAGGATCCTAATGTAAGAACCCTTTTGTTTTTCGTCCATTATTCGAACTTTATAAGCTGTGATGCCAAAATCTGGTTTTCAGTAACGTAAAAAACGTAAAGTCCTTTCCGAGTCTTACGGCCCATAGGGTGGCGCTGATCTCCGTTTCCTAAGGCCCTCAGCCAGATTTTACACTGCGAGACCATGGATACGGGGCCAGTGTATCGCGCGGTGTGCCTGTTTACGTCCCAGCGGTGAAGCCGGTACCAAATTATACTGCTTGGTGACAGGGCAGTGTCCCGGTGCGGAGTCGAACCTGCGCCTCAGTTACCTCAGGATTACAAGTCCGACACGTTACCGTTAGACTACCGAGCCACACGGTTTTCAGTAGGCCTATAGTGGCAAACCTTTGGAATATTAATTTACATGTATTTGGCTGATGCGCTGTAACTTGTCCGCACTTGTGAGTATGTATACGCGAGTAAAGTATATTTTCTATTCTTCTTCATTTTTTTATATTTTTTATCCGTTATTATTTTTTAGGATTTACAACAATCTGCGATTTAGTCCTTATAGTCACCCTTCAGTGCTACGACGCTGGTGGTTGGGCGATAAGATGGACAAAGTGGCTTATCCTGGTCAGTGTGCTGATTAAAACGAGTGCATGGACGTCTGGAGAATTATAGGCCTACTTCGTTTACGCGATGAAGCTGGCACGATGAACGCTCGTCGAGCCAGCTTCGTGAATGTCTGCAATATTACACGGCTTAAAAGACGAGATAGCCTGCTCATTTAGCCAGCTCGTCAAGAGCACGACGAGCGTACGAGCCAGCTTCGTCGTGTAAACGGGATAGACCTGGCTAACATACCGTAAGTATACTGGAGAGGATTGTGTCCAGTTTGACCGAAGGCTTGCAGTACCAGTCGTACAACATCAGAGACTGACTATTGACCGGTTTCACTTAGTGCTGCCAAGAAACTTTCAAATTCATCTCCTGACTTCTCCCTCATTATCCCCAGCAGACTCCGCACTTTGGCATCAATATTTTTCTGCGCCTTTATCGTTTCTTTATCGTTAAGTGAAAGAATATTTTTTGCCACCAGCTTATCAGTTATGTTGCCGCGTTTCGTATCAATTGTATAAGCCAGAAACTGATTAGTCATCTCTCCCAGGACGGCGTAAAGCGACTGTTCTTTGGCGGTGAAATTCTGATCAGCTTGACATGCAGCAGCAGCAGCTTGTAATGGCTCATCGACCGTGACATTTTCATCAGTTTGACTTGCTGTAGTAGCAACCTGTGACTCAACTGTAACGTCTGTCTCTGTTTCATCTATATAAAAAAACAAAAGCTGCTGACTGCATCAAGAAAGCTTATAAAGTTTAAAATGTCATGAGCTATCTTATCTCGTTTTTACTGTAGTGATTTTTGTCTGCAATTGATCGTAATTTTTGTATCAGAAGTTCATAGCAGTTGAAATACTACTATTGTACCAAATCAGCTGTTTGTCGACGATCCGCGCTTTATTAGGCCTATTTTGCTGTTGAATTCTGGAAAGATGTTGTTTAGGTACAAGAAAAATGTATAGCTAATTGTGTTACTGGTTGAGAAAAGAGCAGCAACAAAATATAAGAGGTCTGTTTTAACCCTTCTGTAAGGGATACTTAATTCAGTGTTACTGTTTACGTACCTCGTCGGTCAGCGATGGCGTTGCGGACATGTGACTGCCCACAGTTGTCGAGTGCGTCGAGAAACAGTTGGAACTGTTGAGGAGACTTGCGACCTAGCGCTGACAGCAGCTTTTCGTTTGCTCTAAACGATGTTTGCTCAGCCGTGATCTCGTCTCTCTCGACGGCACTCAGCACCTGCTTGGAGTATAGTAAACCGACGAGTCCAGAGAGCTTTGTGTCAATTGTCTCCAACAGAAACACATAGTGCTGTCGTATCACGCCCGTTTGTGACAATTGGTCGTCGAAGTCTGAAACATTGTGTATAAACGAAGATTGAATAACACATTGACTTAAGATTGTCGAACACGATAGCAGACAAGATTCACTACTAAATTATTCTTAATATCAACTGGAAATAAACTTTTAAGCCGACCGTACTTTAGTAGGGCTAAAGGTCGAGCTGTTGTTAAGGTTGTCGTCCATCTGTCCGTCTGTCCGTCCGTCTGTAACGGATGTATTGTGGCTAACGGGTAGAAAGTAAGGGAAAAGTTTTTACACGAATAATTAGCCATGGGTCGGGCATGCAAAATCTCAGCCACCTATACTCCAAGGAGAACATTTTCAAATTGGAAGTTGAATAAATTGTGGAGGGGTAGGAAAATTGTGCGTTTTCAACGAAAAACTGGCAATATCTCGGAAACGGTGAAAGATACGGTCTAGGTTACTATTAATCACTAACAGGAAGTTGCATACGCCATGTCAGATTAGATGGAAATCATTGACCTTGAATGACATTGAAAGGGCATAAATCACCATGCAATGCCAATCGTGCGGTATTGTGGCTAACGGTAAGTCGTAAAAGGGTCTGCGACGGTACAGTCGGATATGGCAGTGGCGACTTTTATAGACTGCCAATAGTAACCATGTGTCTATCTGCAGCGGTTTGGCTGCAATTTTAAATGGAATATTTAAAGCTATAAGTGGCCGTATCTCGGAAACGGTGAGATACAATCTAAGTTACTATTAAACACTAATAGGGAGTGGCATAAGTCCTAACAGATTAGATGGATATCATTGACTTTGGATGACCTTGAAGGCTGTTACGCGCTATTGCGGCTAAACGATGCGAGATAGGGCCTAAGTTGTTATTAATCACTCATAGAAAGTCGCATATTGGCTTTCAAATGACATAATAATCATTCACCTTGAATGACCTTAAAGGTCAGTACTGCAACAGGAACTGCATATATAGGCTGTATCCTGTCTTCACGAACAAGGCGTTTTTACTGTGACAAATATTTGGAAAACCTGCGTCCAATATTTTCGTTGTTCATTAACTCTGCAGCTGTTTATATCACCTCGAGAAATGAACACGTGCGATGTTTGTTGTACTAGCGTTCATTGTAGCTTTCGAGACAGCGTTAACATAGCGCGCATGAAACTGTCTCACCTCTGACAAATCGCCTTCTCTCCGTAACTGACTGGAATTCGGACGCTAGGCTTCAAACGTAGGCGGCACGGTCGGCTTCTCCTAGCAATAGCTGGACTAAGGGCTTCTTGTCTGGAACTGATGTAATAATGAACGATTTACAGTCATCATTTTCCTTTAAAGATTAGGGCTTACAGTAAATTAAGTTTTTTTCTACTAGACGGAAAATGCCATGTTTCACTAACCCATGTTCTTGTACTCGTCTTCGACCAGTCGCTCATAAATATTGTGCTGATCTGTGTCTTTCAAGACATCTAGGAAACCCAGGTACACAGCGTCACGTTGTTCTTCGATGATGATGTTCAACAACGTCTCAGCGGCTTCGACTGGACGATCTCTTAAACTCAGAGATTGAATTGACTGCAACTCTTTCAGCGTGAGTGCGTTACGTTGATACATGTGAACAGCCACGATATACGTGCGTCCAACGTCGTCGACAAGTCCGAGTACAGACGACGAAGAACATCAGAGCCTACTGCGTAATCAGACATACAACAACAATAAATTTAATGATTTTACAGAGATGCTGAACGTCCTTAGGACTTTATAATTATCTGACTTATAGTTTTGCCATTTATGATTGGATTTTGTTAATTTTGGCATATTATTAAAGCGAAACATATGGCACTTTATTGAATATTTAGCCATTACCTAAGGGTGTCGTAGGCTGAAGTTGTGGAGTCAGTTCCAGTTGTAGTAGTTCAGAGTTGTCGGACTCTTGAAGTTCACGTTGTTGAGTTGCTGCTGTCAATTGCTCGGCTAAAGTCAGTCGCTCCTGTACAACAGACAGGCGCCGACGCATTTCATTTGAGTCCTCTTTGGTTTTGCACAGCAGTTTGGTTGTTTGCATCAAGTTTTCTTGCAGTTCCGTGACGGTTTTAGTGTTCAGGATTTCATGTCTCTCTTCAGCATGAGTTGACTCTAGACACAGTTCTGAAAGTTTCTGTTTCAGGCTCTGGTTTTCAAACTTTAGACAGTTCAACTCAGTTTCTAATTTATCTAAGCTTGATTTAGTCGGAATTTCTGTCAAATGTAGTTTTTGCTCTGCGATTGTCACTTTACTTTCGAGTTCGGCAACCTTCAGCCTGAAATTCTTTGTTGCTTGATCTAACGAATGCTTAAGTTCGACGTTTTCGCTCTTCACATGTTTTAATTCAGATTCAACTTCAATAAGTCGCTGGACTGCTTGCTTCTGTTTGTCTCTGTCATGTTTCTCAGCTCTGAGATGCATTCGTCTGTCAACGCATTCTCGTTCGCGCTGAGCTATCTTGTCCAGTACATCACTGAAAGGTCGCGAACACTCAAGAACCACTTTCTTCACCGACCGCAACTCTTCTATTTCTTTTTCGAGAACTTTGTCTTTCTCATTCTCTTCGTCAGTCGACTCTCCCGGCATAGCCATCTTCTGAACCTGTATGACGGACAACTGAACATTTTAGATAGGCGTGTTGGTTTACTATCAATAATCACAGATATACATGTGTGGGCCAAAAACCGGACCTGTTTGAGCGTTGATAACTCAGCGATGGTTACCCGTAGAAAGGCGTGTGATATGCCAAACGTTTTAAAATGTTGTAGACAAAAAGGGCCGAACTTGCATAGCAAATCATTTAAATATTTTGCCTAAATTGCCTAAATCTTTATTACTCTTGAAATTAGGCATTTGCCTGCACTCCCATGTGCCCGAGTTCATTGAATTTAAAAACTTACCGCCAAAAAGTCCAGATTTAAATTCTGTGAATTATTCAGTGTGGGGGCATTGGTCACAAAATTTCAGTAACTGATCAGCTAAAACGTGTGCTAATCGAATGCTGGCCTCAACTGATCCTGAACACATTGACGCCAGCCACCGATCAGCTGCTTAAAAAACTGACGACGGTTATGAATGCAAAAGCTGGGCAACTGCCTATGTCGAGTTTCATCTAAATTCAAAGTATGTGTTAATGATTGTTGATATTTCACTGTAAGCTAAATGAAAATCAACTTAAATTCATGCGTTACTGCCAATTTAGCATGATTTTAGGGGTGGGAGAGATTTGTGTAAATCAGGCAAAGAACATTCAAATGCTGAGACATGCAAGTTGTACACTTTTTCTGTACACAATTTTGAAACTTTTGGCATATTGTGTGTTTTTCATCAATAAACATTGCTAAGTTATAAAAGCTTAAATGTCCATGTTAAACCCATGTGTTACAGTCAAATTTGGCAGAATTTCGGGGGGGGTGACGAATATTTATGCAAATGAAGCAAATAATATTTAAATGCTTTACTATGCAAATTTGTCATTTATTCTTTACAGCATTCTGAAACTTGTGACGTATCACACGTCTTACTACCACTAACCATCGCTGAGTTATCAACGTTCAAACAGGTCCTGTTTTTTGGCCCACCTGTATAGAAGATCGGAGATGGTACCGTCGGATAGGGCGATGATCAGCTTTAATAGGCTAACAGAAGTAAGTTTACTACGTATCTATCTGCAACGGTTTGGTCGCAATTTTTTGCAAAGTTACTGATTGTTGCCATCAACCATGTGCGCAAAATTATCGTATCGTACCATAGCGTTGATTGTAACGTTCGATATAGCAATGTCACCATAGCGTGCATGTGACTGCAGTCACTCTGGGGAATCGCTTTCTTTCCGCGAGGGACGCTGGCTTTCGGATATATACGTTAAGGTCACCTTAGCGACAACTGGGCTTCTTTTATCCTTATATAATGCTTTTTGTCAACCTAAGATTTAATAAATAGGCCTATAAATCTAGCTGTTACAATTAGACCTGGCAGCCGAAGCCGAATCCGCAAAAGGTGAGCCGCAAAATGTTTCAGCCGAGCCGAGCCGCATTTTTTTCGAACCGCCGCGGCAAAATATCCGAGCCGAGTCGTTCGAGCCGCAAAATTTTTCAGGTTGTATTTCTAAACTGTCCGTAATATTCGTTTATTGTAAGGTGTAAGATTCGTCGCTCTGGAATCTGGATGCGTCCCAAGAGCATTTGCTCCTGCATTCTACCCCTTAAACCTATCTGCGAGCATTTTGCTGCTGTTGGGCAAACGTTTTGGTGGAATCACATCGGACCACCTGGTAACCATAACAGTGTGATCAAATGAGCAAGCGACACCATCGTCAGCAGTGTGTCTGGAACCTGCAAACAAGAAACTACGACTACTGGAGAGTCTGACGACGGCGACGGAGATGGTTCCACAAACAGTAGCAAAAACGACGATAAGCTTAGTAGCACCTTTTGCATCATGCAAGAAGTGGCAGCTTACTTAGTCCCAACAGTGCTCACAGAAGACGAAAAGATGTCAGCTATACTCTACTGGAGACTCTACAGATCAAAGGCCCACCATTTTCGCTTAATCAGCTTGTCTGGCTTTACTGGCCAAAACCAATTATCCAGCAAAAATTCAAAAAACTGCAAAGACTTTGGACAGGGCCGTACAAGATCATAAAATTTCAGTCATCTGTTGTTGTGA